>OLII01000755.1_pt1 | contig 11858 bp, 7 predicted proteins | sample 1609481 | NCBI WGS metagenome assembly OLII01 (sample SAMN05416859, study PRJEB24817) | seawater metagenome | isolation source: Sea water | place: Canada:Atlantic | collected 2013-11
ACAGAGTAGATCGTCGGCAGCGTCAGATGTGTATAAGAGACAGATTTTTTACAAACTAGACGTTTGTTAGGTTTATATAGTTTTGTTTATGCGTTTATGCATATCACTAACTTTCTCGCCTTTGATTTGCAATTTGCTTGGTCGCTGTTTTTTAGTGAAATAGTCGAGCGACCCTATATAACCATAGGCATGCTCGCTTTTATCTTACTCACCGCGCTAGCGATCACCTCACATAATACGTTAAGGGCGAAGATGGGGAAGTCCTGGCAGCAGTTACATAATGCTATTTACCTTATCGGTGTCTTAGTGGTGATTCACTTTTATTGGTCGGTGAAGTCAGAGCTCAGCTCGCCGGTAATTTATGCTGTGATAACCCTGTCTTTATTGTTGTTTCGCTATAAAAAAATCAAAGCTTTGATCTTATCGATGTTTAGTAACAAAACAGTTAAATTTTAACCAGTTTTATGATGGTTAACCGCTGGCTTTTTCTATAACCTAAGCGAGTAAATGAATATATATTTTATATGTAATAATTTTTATGCAAGGCGATTGATGTAAGCTATGGAAGCGTTGTTAATTTGGGATGATGGAATGAGTGTCGGGGTTGAGAGCCTAGACAATGATCATAAGCAGCTTATCAAAATACTATCGCAATTGATGTCTGCAAAAAATGAAAACAGCGAATGGCATATTGTAGAAGGGATTTTTCAAAAGTTAGAGCATTATTGTTTAAGCCACTTTGCTCGTGAAGAAGCCTTGTTAGCTAAAATTAACTATCAGCAACTTGCAGAGCATAAAGTCAGTCACCAACGTTTTATCAATAAAATTCCTCAGTTAAAAAAACAGTGGTATGCGGATAGCTCTGAGCCTGAAGTGGTGAAAGAAAAGATCGTAATATTTTTACAGCAGTGGTTACTCAAGCATATTCTTGAAGAGGATTTAGATTATGTACCCGCAATTAATTGCTTCCAAGAGTTTCGTCGCTATAAAACCCGTAAAAAAGCGAAAAACCCATGGCTAAGGTTTTGCTCTGTTAAGCTTTCTCAACACTTAACCTTAAGTAAACGGGTCATCATTACTACTTTGTTACCGTCAATCGCCGTGTTTGCGTTATGCTTTTTTATCCTCAAAGATAATTACCAACGTTACCACAATATCACTAAAGTGGTTGCTCTTAACTCAATGATTGAGCAAGTGAACGGTATTACTCACTCACTGCAAGCCGAGCGCGGCCTCTCTAGTGGCTATACCAGCTCAAATTATCAAAACTTTTCTCAGCAGTTGTCCAACCGCCAAGAAAGCACAGATGCAAAAATTCATTACTTTTTGTGGTTACTTGATCAGCCAGTCAACCGTGAATTAAAACAGAGTTTGCAAGCCTATATCGTTAAGGTTCAAAGTACAGTAGATAACCTTGCCAGACATAGAATGCATCTTGATCAAAAGTTAATTAGTTTTGATGACACTTACTTTGCCTATACCAAATTAATTGAGCAACTCTTATCCGTCTCAGATCATTTGGTGCACATAGAAATAGGGCCCAATTATATTAATGATATATCGGCGATTAATTCTATATTGCGCTACAAAGAATTTATGGGGCAAATTCGTGCCATGGGCATGAAAATGGTCGAAAGTAATCAACAAGATATTTATGCGAATAAAGAAATTAGCATACTCATCGGTAAACAACTAAATACGCTGCGCATTTTTAAAAATGCGTCAAATGAAACGCAAGCATCGCTTTGTGAAATGTATTGCGATGGCGCTGCTCAGCGTCAGCAACTCGAGTTTACCTATGCAAAAGTAATGCAGCACACAGATAAAGAGGTGAGGGCACAGAGATGGTTTAAAGTGATGTCATCGAAAATTGATATGATTAATACCGTTGTTGAAGGCTTAGTTGTTGAGTTTAATGATGAAATCTATAGAGAAAGTCAAAACCTTAAAATGGAAGGTTATCTGATTATCTTTTTCTTATCCCTGTTTTTATTGGTGATTATATTTTTTGCCTTAGTGCTCAATTACAGCATCATTAGTCCGGTGAGAAAATTAACCTATGCACTGAATGAGATGTCCGTAGGGCAGCATAATATTCATTTTAATCATAGGGCTACTAATGATGAAATTGGCTCTATGCAACTGGCTTATGAGAAATTGCGGCGAAAATTACTGCAGGGTGATATCTACAAAGCGACGGTCTCTCAGCAGCAAGAAGAAATTCAATATAGGAAATCTCAGCAAGATCATTTTCAGCACTTAGCGCTAACTGATGCTTTAACGGGGGCAGTTAATCGTCATTACTTTAATGAGGTACTCGAGCAAGAAATAGGCAATGTTAATACTCATGGCAAGCCTTTATCGATAATGGTGTTAGATATTGATAACTTTAAAAGCATTAATGACAATTATGGCCATAATGTTGGTGATGAAGTGTTAATACGCTTTTATCAAGCGTGTGATGATGCCGTACGTAGTAGTGATGTCGTTGCCCGAATTGGTGGCGAAGAATTTGTCATTGTGATGCCAAATACTGAATTAAATAATGCAGGGAGGTTTGCTGAGAGGCTGAGAGAAAATATAGCAGGGCTTGAAATTTTCATTGCCGAGCAACATATCTCTATCACCGTGAGTATTGGGGTTAGCCAGTGGCATGGAGACTACTTTACTAGTGCGGAGTCTTTCGTTGATCATGCGGATAAATCTTTATACCAAGCCAAGAAAACCGGCAGAAACAAAGTAGTAGTAACTCCGGTAGCGCAAGAATCACACTAATTATCGTCATTAAGCGTAGATAACTGACTGTTTATCGTCATAACCTTGTTGTTTTAGCAAAAAAAATTTAAGGTATTGAGCACTATGCTTCCAACAGGAATAAAGATGCTCAAAAAAACATTTACTATTAATAAAAGCACGCTTACCTTGCTCAGCGCAAGCATGCTGTCTATTGGCTTAACCGCTTGCCTTCCTACTGAAAAACAAGATGCGAAGGTTGTTATCAACAAAAACCCTTATCCAAGTACCTACCAAGTACTCCCAGCACAAACAACGTTATTAACTAACGCAACTATCTTGACTGGTACAGGTCAGCGCTTGAATAACGCTGATATTTTACTTGCTAACGGGAAAGTAATAGAAGTTGGTAACGACTTAGCAGCCAAAGACGCTAACGTTATTGATGTACAAGGAAAGTGGATAACGCCAGGTATTATTGATGTTCACTCTCATTTAGGGGTTTATCCTAATCCACAAGTAGAGTCTCACTCAGATGGTAATGAGATGACTTCACCAAATACATCAGAAGTATGGTCTGAACACAGCGTTTGGCCACAAGACCCAGCTTTCCAAGCTGCGCGTGCAGGTGGTATTACTAGCTTACAAATCTTACCTGGTTCAGCCAACTTATTTGGCGGTCGCTCAGTTACCTTGCGCAATGTACCAAGTGAAACGATGCAAGGTATGAAGTTTGACGGCGCGCCATATGGATTGAAAATGGCATGTGGTGAAAATCCTAAACGTGTTTACGGTAGCCGTAAGGTTTTACCTTCAACACGTATGGGTAATGTTGCCGGTTATCGCAGTGCATGGCTTGCTGCAACCGAGTACAAACGTGCTTGGGATAAATACGATAGTGATTACAGCGCAGGTAAAAATCCTCAAGCGCCAAAACGTGATCTAGAGCTTGATACCTTAATGGGTGTATTAGAGGGTGAAATTCTTATTCATAACCATTGTTATAAAGCTGAAGAAATGGCAGTAATGGTCGATTTATCAAAAGAATTCAATTATCACGCAGGTACATTCCACCACGCCATTGAAGCATACAAAATTGCTGATTTATTAGCAGAAAACGGTAACTGTGCTGCAATGTGGCCAGACTGGTGGGGCTTTAAAATGGAAGCTTACGACATGGTTGAGGAAAACGTCGCCATCGTTGATGCCGTGAAAAATTCATGTGCTGTTGTTCACTCAGATTCATCAACGACTATTCAGCGCTTAAATCAAGAAGCAGCTAAAGTGATGTATCGTGCCAATGAAAATGGTTTTGCCTTAAAAGAAGAGGACGCCATTAAATGGATTACAGCTAACGCTGCTAAATCATTAGGAATTAACGATGAAGTGGGCAGTTTAGAAGCAGGCAAAAAGGCTGATGTTGTCATTTGGAATATGAACCCATTTAGTGTTTATGCCAAAGCTGAACAAGTCTTTATCGATGGTGCAAAAGTTTACGATAGCTCTGATGCAAAATATCAAGCTAAAAGTGACTTCTTACTAGGCCAAAATCTAGATAATCACACTGATACCGCGAACAGCAAATAATAGGAATGACAATGAAAAATACAAATCTACTAAATTCATTGCGCCTTGCTATTCTAGGCGCATTAACGATAACCGCTACCGCTGCTCAAGCAGAGTCTATTGCGATCACCAATGCCACAGTTTATACCGTTGCTAAAAAAGGTATTTTATCTCAAGCGACTGTATTAATGGATGATGGAAAAATTACGGCTGTTTATAGCAGTGACGAAGTTCCTGAGTCACTTAACGCTGAGACTATTATTGATGCAAAAGGTCGTATTTTAACGCCGGGCTTTATTGCCTCTAAAAATTTACTGGGTCTTGTTGAAGTCGGCGCTGTTTCTGCAACCCGTGACGCTAGTGATAAAAAAGCAGATTTAACTTTTGATGCCAGCTTGGCTTTCAACCCTAAATCAACTTTAGTTGCTTATGCACGTAAAGGCGGCATTACCAATAACTTGGTGATGCCATATGGTGGAGAAAACACTTTTACTGGCCAAAGTTTTGCGGTAAACCTTTCGGGTGAACTTGGTGAAAGTGTTGTTGCTAAGCAAAATGCTGTTATTGTTTCTTTAGGTGCAAGTCGTAAAGGTTCACGCGCGGTTGCATTGCAAACGTTAGGTAATGAGCTTGCCGATGCCAAAAAAGCATTAACCAAAGCTGAAAAGGCAAAAGCTAAAAAAACTAAGGACAGTAAAGAAGCGAAGCAACCTTCTCGCGCACAGCAAGAAATGTATGCTTTATTGGCAGGTGATAAACCATTGTTAGCTTATGCGGATAGAGCCACAGACATCTTAGCTTTATTAGCGTTAAAACAAGAATATAGTCTTGATTTAGTACTTGTAGGTGCGAGTGATGCGGTCTTAGTGAGTGACGAGATCGCCAAGGCTGGTGTAGTAGTTATGACCAGCGGCATTGATAACTTGCCAAGCAGTTTTGACTCATTGCATAACTCACTTAACAATATTGCTAAGCTAACTCAAGCGGGCGTTAAAGTTATTATGAGTAATAGTGGTGAAAGCCATAATATTAATCAATTACGCTTTGATGCTGGTGTTGCCGTAGCCAATGGTTTAGATAAAAATGCTGCACTAGCGTCGATTACCGCTAATGTTGCAGATACCTTTAAACTTAACACTGGGCGAATTGCTGTTGGTAAGAATGCTGATCTAGTTTTATGGAGTAACGACCCTTTTGAGATTAGTACTAAAGTTGATGCAATGTGGATAGGTGGTCAAGCGATGTCACTTAAATCACGTCAGGATGCATTACGTGAACGCTATACGACACAATCGAATATGCCTCGCGCTTATACTAAGTAATCGCAGGCTAAGCGTTTTCATGTTCCGATAACGCATCAAGTTTGTTTTATTCTAAAACCGCACTATTGAGCTTTGCTTAATTGTGCGGTTTTTTATTTTTAAAATCGACAATACTTGAATTTTAACTAGCTACCTTTATCATTGAAGCTTATCTTTGTTAACTCACTCTTTTTTAAGTAACTCTTATGCGTTTATTTCTACTTGCTCTTTTGCTGGTAAAACTTAGTACTTTGGCTTTCTCTATCCAAGCTCGAGATAAAGTCGGTTTAGTGTTGAGTGGTGGCGGCGCTAAAGGCTCCGCGCACATCGGTGTGCTAAAGGTATTAGAGCAAAATAACATCCCAGTAGATTATGTTGTTGGTACAAGTATCGGTGCATACGTGGCTGGTATGTATGCACTAGGTTATGAAGTTGATGAAATAGAAAAAATCATGATGAGTTTAGCTTGGGCTGATGGTTACTCTGATACTATCCCACGAGAGTCACTCTCTTATGTAAATAAGCAGCACAGAGATAGATATAATTTAGGTATTAGGCTTGGCTACAGCGGTGGTGAGTTTAAAGTGCCACACGGATTATTGCTTGGACAAAGTGCTTATCAAATTTTGCAATTATCGACTGATAGCATTCAAACCTTTGATAGCTTTGATGATTTAGCCATTCCATACCGCGCTGTTGCCTCTGATATTGTTACCGCCAAAATGGTGGTGCTTGATAAAGGCAATATCAACCAAGCAATGAAGGCTTCTGCCGCTGTACCAGGTATTGTTGCCGCAGTAGAAATTAATGGTCAAATTCTGGTAGATGGCGGTATTACCAATAATATGCCTATTGATGTAGTCAAAAAAATGGGCGCAGACATTGTTATCGCCGTTGATATCGGCTCACCGCTTGCTGGGCAAGAAGAGTTAACCAGTACGGTTGCGGTGTTAAATCAGCTATCGACAATACTAACTAATAATACCAGTTTGAAGCAAAAAGAATTATTATCTGAGCAAGATATTTTGTTACGACCAGCTATTGATAATTTGAGTACTACTGACTGGTCGGTAATGCCACAGGCATTGGAGCTTGGTGAACAATCTGCACAACAACACTTATCATTGTTAACCAAACTGTCTGTTAATGATGAGGAATATCAACACTATAAAACACAAAAACGTGATAAGGCTCAGCAATGGTTTAACGCCTTGCCGCAAAAGATAGTCAATATCGTGGTGCGAAATGACTCAAAAGTTGAAAATGATATTATTACCAAACACCTTGCCATAGGGTTAGGTGAAAGTGTCTCTAAAGCGCAAGTCGATTTAGCGATTGATAGAGTGTATGCCTTAGATAAGTTTGAACAAGTATGGGTTGAGTTTGAGGATACTGAAGAAGGCCGAGTGTTAATTTTGCATACCAGAGCCAAGTCTTGGGGGCCGAATTACTTTGATTTTGGTTTTAACTTAAAAACAGATTTTTCTGATAGGTCGATTACTTCAATTAACATGTCGTATTTACTTACTGATGTCACCAGCAATGGTGGCCGGTGGCTTAACGAAGTAGAAGTAGGCTGGGAAACGCTGTTGGCCAGTGAATTTTATCAACCACTAAATAGAAATCAGGAACTTTATACCAGAGCGAGAGTAGCTTTTGCTCAAGATAAATGGGAGAAGGTGAGCACGCGACCTGAAATCAAAAAGGAATACTATTTCGGAACCTTAGCGGGGGGATATAACTATTCCTATAACGGTATTTTTGAACTAGGCGGTTTGGCAGAAAAAGGTGATTTAGCTTTTAATTCAAGCTCGATAGGTAATGTTAATTACGAGTCATTTGGTGGCTTTATTAAGTTTGGATATGATTCTCTTAATAGCATTAACTTCCCAACAAGTGGCAATCGATTTACTTTTGAAGTACTCAGTAGAAAAGATCTCTATTCATCAGAGGTAACACAAAGTGATGCGAGTGATTTTGGCTTCATTGTTCCTCAGGGTACGGATTACTCGACACAAATAAAGCTTGATTGGCGTGGTGCAATTGGGCTTGGTGATCATACTTTTGTTGGTATTACTTCATTTGCCACCGTTGATAATGATTCAGATTCTAGTGTCCATGTTTCTGAACTCGGTGGTTTTTTAAACCTTTCTGGTTATCAAGAAGATGCCTTAATTGGTGTGCATAAAGTATTTGCTGCAGTGGTTTATCAATATGATTTAGGGCGTGAGGTTCCCGGAGGCTCTGGCCTGCCAATTTATCTAGGTGTTAGCGCAGAGGCCGGAAATGTATGGGGTATCAATGAGTCGGTAAAATACAGTGATTTAATTCACTCAGGTAGCCTTTACCTTGGCACGGACACCAGTTTTGGCCCAGCGGTTATCGGTACTGGTTTTGCCAGCGGTGGTGAGTTCTCTTTCTTTTTATCAATAGGTAAGAACTTCTAACAAGTCTTTCGGCTTTAAGAAACACTTGTTAGAAATGTTTTATGCTTTCCAACACAAATGACTTCTTATAGAATTTAGCTTTGTTAAACTGACTTGCTTTTACCTATGAACGATAAACTACTTGATAATGATTTTGCTCAGGTTACTGCCACACGATTAAACACTAATGCCTTAACCAATGAAACAAGCGAAGATGGTCATAAAATCATTTCTATTTGCCATCAATACTGTACCGCAAGGTTAAGTTTGTACGGTGGACAAGTACTCAGTTTTGTCCCCGCAGGACATAAAGATATTTTCTGGTTAAGTGACAGTGCTTATTATCAAGCAGGAAAGGCTATTCGTGGTGGTATCCCACTTTGTTGGCCTTGGTTTGGCGCTAATGATAAGTCTCAAGGGGAACTAAAAGCAGGTAATCACGGCTTTGCGAGACAAGTTAATTGGCTAGTTGATGAAATAACTGCTGATGAAAGTGGTGTCACTGTAATATTAACCTTATCAGGCGAGCAACAGCATCCGCTGTGGCCAAATCGATATCAACTCAGACAAACGTTATTTTTTGGTAAGTGCTTTAAGCAACGTTTAGCCATGACTAACCTCTCTGAAAGCGATGCTCAATACTCCGCGGCCTTACACAGCTATTTTCGCGTCAGTAACCCGAAGAATATCAAAATCGATGCTTTGACCGGCGTTAACTTTGATGACAAGTTAACGGCAACGTCAAACCAGCAAATCAATCCGGTAAGTTGTGTTGGCGAAATAGACCGTGAGTACCATAGTAGTGACGCTATGACATTGCTAGATACGCAGTGGCAGCGGAAAATTGAAGTCACAAGCGAAAATTGTCAGCAATGGGTGTTATGGAATCCAGGGGTTGAGCTAGCAAAAACTATGGCAGATATCCACAATGGTGGTGAACAAGAGTATGTTTGTTTAGAAGCCGCTAATTCAAAATGGCAAGATTTACCTGCCGGGCAGACGGTAGTTATCTCGCAAGAAGTTAAAGTCTTAAACCTATAACTAAGCAGCTAAATTCAAGTAACTGCCTAATTAACCCGTAAATATCGATGCAAAAGCGCTTGGGTAAAGTTAATTTTTAAATAAAAGCCTCGAGGTAAAGTCATAAAAGGCTTACCGTTTCGATCAAAAGCTTGAGTTTTTGCTTTGCTATTGGCTGCTTTGGGCCTTAATTGCATCACTTGGCCGTGTTTACCATGAATATTTTCTACTTCACCTAAAACAATCATATCAGTAAGCTCTTGCCAATCTTGCGCTAAAAGTGATTCTTCTTCGGCGTTTGGCGACCATAAAAATGGTGTACCCACCATGCGCTCACTGAGCGGTGTATCTTTAGGCGTGATCACTGGTACCCAAAGTACTTTGGCAAGTTTCTTTTTCACATAACAGTTTTGCCAGTTTACTCCAACGAGTCCCGTTAATGGCGCAACACTAACAAAGGTGGTTTCCAGTGGTTTTGCATGCTCATTAATTGGCAGAGATTTTAGCTCTATCCCTAAGTGAGGGAAGTCGGGTTCTGGCCTAGAGCCTGCACTGGCACCAAGTACATGTTCAAGTAATAAGCCAATCCAACCTTTATTGCGTGTTAAGTCTTTTGGCATAGTTATACCGGCTTCTTGCGCTATTTCACCTAAGGTTAAACCTGCTAAGTTTTGAGCACGTTCCATAAGAACTTGTTCTGAGGAAGGAATATTCATAAAAGCGGCTGAATGACTAATGACATTTTTGCTAACAAAAGATAGTGGTTATTATTAATCAAAGCTTAAAAAAATCAAAGTAATCATTTGCTCACCTGACGTTAATATGGTTGAATTGATGTAAGATTTTAAAAGTTGTCAGGAGTTCCTGTGATCGATGCCGAAGGCTATCGCGCCAACGTCGGCATAGTAATAATTAATGACAGGGGACAAGTATTTTGGGCAAGGCGGTTTGGGCAACATTCATGGCAATATCCACAAGGTGGAGTTGATGAAGGTGAGTCAGCTGAACAAACTATGTATCGAGAGTTACATGAAGAAGTTGGCTTAAAACCTGAACATGTGAAAATAGTTGCTTCAACTAAGCACTGGTTAAAATATAAATTACCAAAACGTTTTATTAGACATGACAGTAAACCTGTTTGTATTGGGCAAAAACAGAAGTGGTTTTTATTAAAATTAACGGCTCCTGAATCATCGGTAGATTTACTTCACACCTCCCATCCTGAATTTGATGATTGGCGTTGGGTGAGTTACTGGTATCCAGTTCGACAAGTTGTATCATTTAAACGTGATGTTTATCGAAGAGTTATGAAAGAGTTTGCCTCTGCGGCTTTAGCTTTTTCTTATGAAAAGCGATACGATAAACGTTCTAAGCATAGGCAAAATCGTAAAGAACGCCGTGCTTAATTATTACTATGACTTTTTAAATGACCTACTTTTTAGTAGGTCATTTTATTTGTAGCTCTCTAAGTTAATTTTATAAGGAAGTAGTTCATTTTTACTCATGATATAAATCAACCGGTAAAGAGTGTAAAATATCTAGGTACTATTTACTTTGATTTAAATATAAGGATTTTATGCTAACCACGCTACGCCAGATTGTTCTTGAATTTAGCCAAGAAGTTCAGTTGCAAAAAGCGCTAGAGCGCTTGGTTAGCCAAACGAAAAAAGCATTAAAAATTGATTGTTGTTCTGTATATTTATCAGACTATTCACAACAACACTTTTTATTGATGGCCTCTGACGGCTTAGCATCAGCATCTCAAGGACAAACCACTATCGGCTTTTCTGAAGGCCTAGTTGGCTTGGTAGGGCAAAGAGAAGAACCGTTAAATATTGCCAATGCACGTAATCATCAGCATTATATTCATGCTCCTGAAGTAGAAGAAGATGACTTTAATGCATTTTTAGGTACACCCATCATTCACCAACGTAAAGTGTTGGGGATTCTCTCTATTCAACAAAAGCAATCAAGACATTTTACTGAAAATGAAGAAGCTTTTTTAGTAACCCTTGCTGCTCAATTATCAAGTGCATTAGCCAATGCAGAAGTTAATAATCTACTAAATCAAGAAGAGCAAAAGCATGGTGTTAAGCAACTTTTAGGTATTGCTGGCGCTCCTGGAATTATTTTAAGTCAAATTGTTGTTGTTCAACCAAAAGCTAACCTATCAACGTTGGCATTGAAAAAAGTGGCTGTTGAAGAGCAAGCTATTCAGATACAGCAATTTAATAGCGCTGTGAGTAAAACGTTAACTGATTTTAAACAGTTAAGCGCTAAGCTGAGTATTGTTGTTAATGATGATAGTCTCGCTATTTTTGAAGTGTATAAACAATTACTTGAACAAGGTGATATTAGTCAGGAAGTAAAGAAAAGAATCAGCCAAAACTGGCATGTTCAAAGTGCTTTAAAATTAGCTATTAAACACTTTGTTGTACAGTTTGAATCGATTGATGACAGTTACTTAAAAGAACGCGCTAGTGATATTCGCGATTTAGGAAACCGTGTTTTATTCAATTTACAACAACAGCAAATACAACAGTTATCTTTACCTGAAAGTTTTATTTTATTGGCAGAAGACGTAACAGCCTCAATGTTAGCTGAATATCAGCATAAAGGGCTAAAGGGAATTGTATCGTTATCGGGTTCAGCTAATTCACATGCCGCTATTTTAGCTCATGCTCTTGAGTTACCTGCCATTATGGGGGTTAGTAATATCCCTATTGCACAGTTAGATCAACGCCCTGCAATTGTTAATGGCTATACCTGTCTCTTATACACATCTCCGAGCCCACGAGACCGTACTAGATCT
>OLII01000760.1_pt1 | contig 11830 bp, 13 predicted proteins | sample 1609481 | NCBI WGS metagenome assembly OLII01 (sample SAMN05416859, study PRJEB24817) | seawater metagenome | isolation source: Sea water | place: Canada:Atlantic | collected 2013-11
ATCTACACAGAGTAGATCGTCGGCAGCGTCAGATGTGTATAAGAGACAGTAATCTGATTAGCTCGATCAATTTTGACATCTTGAGGAACATCATCTTCCAAATTATAAGCATGTGTATTTTCTTCATGAGAATACGTAAAGCAACCTAAACGCTCAAAACGCATCTCTTTTACCCAATCTCTAAGTGTTTCGAAATCTTCTTCAGTTTCTCCAGGATAACCAACAATTAATGTCGTTCTAATGGTCATTTCTGGAACTATAGCTCTAAATTCTTTAAGCAACTTTGTCGTTTTTTCTTTAGTAGTACCACGACGCATACTTTTTAGAATTGAATCACTAATATGTTGTAACGGAATATCTAAATAATTACAAACCTTAGGTTCACGATTCATAACATCTAATACATCCATAGGAAACCCAGTTGGAAACGCATAATGCAAACGAATCCATTCAATACCTTCTACTTTCACCAAATGTTCTAGTAATTCAGCTAGGTTACGTTTCTTATAAAGATCTAATCCATAATAGGTCAAATCTTGAGCAATTAATATCAATTCTTTAACACCATTAGCTGCTAACTTTTCAGCTTCAACTACAATCTCTTCAATTGGTGTACTCTTATGTTTTCCTCTCATTAAAGGAATCGCGCAAAAACTACAAGGTCTGTCGCAACCTTCAGCAATTTTTAAATACGCATAATTCTTTGGCGTCGTTGTTAATCGTTCACCAATTAACTCATGTTTATAATCTGCACCTAAAGCCTTTAATAATTGAGGCAATTCAGTAGTCCCAAAATATTCATCTACATTAGGAATTTCCTTCTGTAAATCTGGCTTGTATCGTTCACTCAAACATCCAGTTACAAAAACTTTATCCACTTCGCCAGCTTCCTTCTTCTGCATAAATTCTAAAATAGTATTTACACTTTCTTCTTTGGCATTATTAATAAAACCACATGTATTAATTACAACAACATTACCTTCCTCTTCATGCACAACATCTTTACCATTGGCTTTTAATTGTCCCATTAACACTTCACTATCGTAAACGTTTTTTGAACAACCCAGAGTTACTACGTTGATCTTATTTTTTTTGATTGTTTTTGTACGCATTATTTAAAGAATGAATCTACGAATTCGATTTTATTAAAAACTTGCAAGTCTTCGATACCTTCACCAACACCAATATATTTAACAGGAATTTTAAATTGATCACTAATTCCTATTACAACACCACCTTTAGCGGTGCCATCTAATTTGGTAACGGCCAATGAAGTTACTTCGGTTGCTGCAGTAAATTGTTTGGCTTGTTCAAAAGCATTTTGCCCTGTGGAACCATCTAACACCAATAGTACTTCATTTGGTGTATCTGGCAATACTTTTTGCATCACCCTTTTTACTTTGGTGAGCTCGTTCATTAAGTTTACTTTATTGTGAAGTCTTCCAGCGGTATCAATAATTACCACATCTGCATTTTGTGTTACTGCACTTTCTAAGGTATCAAAAGCAACACTTGCTGGGTCACTTCCCATACTTTGCTTTATAAGTGGTACATCTGTTCGGTCTGCCCAAACTTGAAGTTGATCAATTGCGGCAGCACGAAAGGTATCTGCTGCACCCAAAACAACCTTTTTACCAGCCTTTTTAAATTGATATGCCAATTTACCAATAGTTGTCGTTTTACCTACCCCATTAACACCAACCACCATAATTACATATGGAGTCTTTTGAACTGGAATATCAAACTCTGTTGCCTCACCACTATTTGTTTCACTTAATAATCCAGCAATTTCTTCTCGCAGTATTTTATTAAGTTCCTCGGTTCCTAGGTATTTATCATTTGCAACTCGTTCTTCAATTCGGTCTATAACTTTAAGTGTTGTCTCCACACCTACATCACTACTCACCAAAACTTCCTCAAGATTATCTAGAACATCAGCATCAACTTTGCTTTTACCAGCAACAGCCTTGCTTAACTTATCAAGAAAAGAAACTTTAGTTTTTTCAAGTCCTTTATCTAAAGTTTCTTTTTTCTCTTTTGAAAATATTTTTTTAAAAAAACTCATCTATAGTTTTTATTTTGAGCTTACAAAGATACATCTTCACAATAGCTTTGAAGCAAAAAGTTTAGAAAATAGAAAGAGCCACTTTTAAAAAAAGTGGCTCTTTAACTATATACTAAAAATTGATTATTTCTTACTTAACCAATCACTTACTTTGTCTGGAGACATAATAGACTCTACAAAAGTATATGCTCCGGATTTTTCCGATTTTACCATCTTGATAGCCTTAGTTAAACGCTTAGACCCTGATTGTAATGATGCTATTGATTTCTTTGCCATGGCTTCTTATTTTATCTCCTTATGAACCGTCATCTTTTTAAGAATTGGGTTGAATTTTTTAATCTCCATACGATCTGGAGTATTCTTTTTGTTTTTAGTAGTAATATATCGTGAAGTTCCTGGCTTACCAGAGTTTTTATGCTCTGTACACTCTAAAATTACTTGAACTCTATTTCCTCTTTTAGCCATTATAGTAGACTTTTATATTGTTAATGCAATTATTTATTTAAATAGCCGTTTGCACGAGCTTCTTTAACAACTGCAGTAATTCCTTTTTTATTAATTGTTTTTAATACGGAAGCAGCAACTTTAATAGTAATCCACTTATCTTCTTCAGGAAGATAAAAACGTTTTTTGATTAGGTTAACATTAAACCTCCGTCTGGTTCTATTTAAAGCGTGAGAAACATTGTTTCCAAACATCGCTCTTTTTCCAGTAAGTTCACATACTCTAGACATTAATTATATCTTTTAATTATTTTTACAGGGTGCAAATTTAAGTAAATTTATCCTTATGTACAACAAAAGAAATTTAGTTTTTTAAAATTTCTTTTAAAAGCAATTCTAAAGCCTTATTTGTCGCTTTAGCCACAACTCTTTCTCTAGGTTCTCCAAAATTAAATTTTTCTGAGAAAACACCACTCGGACTAGCAATCGCAATAAAAACCGTTCCAAGCTCATCGACAGCATCTCCTTTTGTTGGACCAGCAATACCCGTAGTTGAAAGTGCATAATCAGTATTAAACAATATGTTAGATTGAACAGCCATTGCTTCAGCAACTTCTTTACTCACTACTGTATGCTCATTTATCAACTGTTCATCTACACCTAAAACATCAATTTTGGTATCGGTTGCATAAGGCACAGTACTCCCTCTAAAAAAGGCTGAAATCCCTGCTAAGGACGTAATTTGTTCTGTTATTGCTCCACCAGTGCAACTTTCTGTTAAACTTAAAGTTTTTTCCTTTTGAATAAACAATTTAGCTATTCGTCCTACAATGGTAGTTTCTTCTTCATATCCTATTGCAATCTCATTTAACAGACCATGCAAAACTTTCATTTCTTTATCTACAGCCCTAACCACATTTTCCTTCACTTTTCCTTTTGAAGATAATCGCAATCTAACTCTTCCTAAAGATGGCAAATAAGCAAGCTTAATAGATTTTGGTAATTTATCTTCCCACTTATGAATGATTCTTACAATTTCACTTTCCCCCATGCCATAAGTCAATAAGGTTCTATGGTAAATAAAGGGGCAATCAAATTTATCAACTATTCTTGGTAAAACTTCAGACTCAATTAACCGCTTCATTTCGTAGGGTACGCCTGGCAAAGAAATAAAAACCGTTTCGTTCTTCTCCATCCACATTCCTGGTGCGGATCCAAAATTATTTTTTAATACTGTTGCTGTTGAAGGGACTAATGCCTGGTTTAGACTTTCGGGCAATAAAGGGTGATTTGTGAATTTTTTGTAGAGTGCTTTTACATGAGTTAAAACTGCTTTGTCTTCAACCAAGGTATCTTCTAAATATTTACAGAAAGTTTGTTTGGTAATATCATCTTTTGTAGGCCCTAATCCTCCAGTAACGATTACTATATCCACTCTTTTTTCAGCATCATTCAATGCCTGTAAAATATGAGCTTCATCGTCTTGAATGGATGTAAGTTGGTAAACCTGAACTCCAATTTTATTGAGTTCTTTAGAAATAAATGCCGAGTTTGTGTCTACAATCTGACCAATTAAAATCTCATCTCCAATTGTGATTATTTCAGCAAGCATCTATAAATTAAAATCTCTTTTTAATTCATCAAAAACAGTATGTAACTTAGTAGAAATGTTCTCAATATTTGCACTTATTGAAGATTGACTCTTTAAAGATCTTGTCCAAGATTCTAGGCTAGTAATATCCTTACCTAAATTTAAACCAAACATTTCTAAATTTGGTTTCATTTTATGCGCGAATTGATAGGCTAACTCTCTATTGTTATTTACAATAGCCTCTTCCATTGCTTTTAAGTCTGGCGGAATCTCTTCTAAGAAAGTTTTTGCAATAATTACAATAAATTCTTTATCGCCGCCAGCAATTTCATTAAGATTTTCAATTGAATAGTTTTTACTCATTTATTTAACTTTTATAGAAAACACTTCTGTGTTTTCAATGAAACCAGTCAAAGTATCATTAGAGATTACTTTGGCAACTCCCGAAGGTGTGCCCGTAAATATAACATCTCCAATCTTTAAAGTAAAATATTTTGAAATATATTCGATTAACGCATCAATTTTCCACAACATTAAGGAGGTATTTCCGCTTTGTTGCAGTTTATCGTTTTTTTCTAGCCTAAAATTAATGTCATTAACATTTCTAAAAGTACTCTTTGGAAGAAATTTACCAATAACAGCAGATCCATCAAATCCTTTTGACTTTTCCCAAGGCAAACCCTTTTCTTTTAATTCAGACTGAAGATCTCTTGCAGTAAAATCGATTCCTAAACCTATTTCATCGTAATATTTATGTGCAAATTTTTTATCGATGTGTTTTCCTACTCGATTAATTTTAACCAAAATTTCGACTTCGTGATGCACATTGTTTGAAAATTCAGGAATAAAGAAGGCTTGCTTTTTTAAAACGATTGCAGTATCTGGTTTTAAAAATAAAACCGGTTCTCTAGGAGTTGCATTATTAAGCTCCTCAATATGTTCAGCATAATTTCTACCTACACAAATGATTTTCATAAGCCCAATATAATTGTTAATTTGGTTATACTTCGACGAGCACAGCACAGGTATGCTTTCGCTATTAACAAAAACCTAAAGCGCTCGTTTTATTTATTATTAAATTTTTGTTTTAATAAATCTAATCCTTCATTTGTTATTGGACCAGCATCTTTATTTTTTATTCTCGTTTTCAAATCACGCAATACCTTCTTCGTATATTTAGGAAAGTCTGCGTTTTGAATCCAACTAAAATAACCTGGCTCCGTTTTAAATAACTCCTCTATTACTTTGCCTTTGTGCTTTCCGAAAGAAATTATCTCTTGACCTTCTTTATTATACCCAACAAATCCTGCAAAATCTGCAAAGTTTTGATGCGAACTAAAACTTGAAAGAAAATCAATATCGTTTTCTAAATCTTCGTATTTATCTAACTGAGCTTTTAACACTTCATAAGTAGCCATCGTATCGGCTTCAGCACTGTGAGCGTTTGTTAAATCTTTATCACAATAGAAATTATACGCAGCTTCTAATGTTCTTTTTTCCATTTTATGAAAAATAGTCTGAACATCTACTGCTACGTTTTTCTTTAAATCGAAATCTATTTCAGCTCTCAATAATTCTTCGGCAAGAAGAGGTATATCGAATCTATTAGAGTTAAAACCACCTAAATCGCTATCTTTAATAAGTTCGTATACTTTGGAAGCTAATTCCTTAAAAGTCGGCTCATTCGCTACCATTTCATCAGAAATACCATGAATTGCAGTGGTAACAGCAGGAATCTTCATCTCTGGGTTAACACGCCAAGTAAAACTTTCTTTATTTCCGTTAGGAAAAACTTTAAGAATGGATATTTCAACAATTCTATCTTTAGAAACATTGGTTCCAGTAGTCTCTAAATCAAAAAAACAAATAGGTTTATTTAGTTTTAATTCCATTAAAAAATCAATTCTGTGTTAAAGATTTATAATCTATACCTCTCTATTACTATCCCAAGCTTCTAAATAATCTGCTACGGCTTTTACAAACTGTCCACCTAAAGCTCCGTTTACAACTCTATGATCGTAAGAATGAGATAAAAACATTTTATAGCGTATTCCAATAAAGTCACCATCTGGTGTTTCAATTACAGCTGGAACTTTTCTAATGGCTCCTAAAGCCAAAATTCCAACTTGTGGTTGATTAATAATAGGGGTTCCCATAATACTGCCAAAAGTACCAACATTGGTTACCGTATAAGTTCCGCCTTGGATATCATCTGGCTTTAATTTCCCATCACGTGCACGACCAGCAAGATCATTCACTGCTTTAGCCATACCAACTAGGTTCAGTTGATCTGCATTTTTTATCACAGGAACAATTAAATTTCCGTCCCCTAGTGCGGCTGCCATCCCTAAGTTAATATTTTTTCTCTTGATAATTTTATCCCCATCTACAGAAATGTTTAACATAGGATAAAGTTTCAATGCTTTAGCAACCGCTTCTAAGAATATTGGAGTAAACGTAAGGTTTTCCCCTTCGCGTTTTGCAAAACTATCTTTCACTTTTTTACGCCAATTCCAAATATTGGTAACATCTGCCTCTATAAAAGATTGCACATGGGCAGCTGTTTGGATACTCTCTACCATATGGTGAGCTATTAGCTTACCCATACGTGACATTTCTATAATTTCATCACCTCCATTTATAGATATTGTGCTTCGACTAGGCTCAGCAACCGTATTCTTTTGTTTAGAAGATGTGCTTGTTGTTATATTTTGTTTAGCAGGTTGTGCTGTACGATTTTCAATATATTCTAAGATATCGTTTTTAGTAACCCTACCTTCATTTCCAGTACCAGAAATACCGTCCAATTCTTGCTGAGAAACCTTTTCGGTAGCAGCAATTTTTTTAACTAATGGAGAATAAAATCTTTTATCTGAGCTTTGAACAACTGTTTGAGCTACTTCAATAGTAGCTTCTACTTTAGCAACAACTTCTGGTGATGGACTTGAAACAGTTTCTTTAGCAACAGTACTTGTTTCTTGAACTGTATTTTCTCCTTCAATTTCAATAACAGCAATGGTTTGTCCAACTTGTATTACATCATCTACATCAAACAGCTTTTCAACCAAAACACCAGACACCTCACTTGGCACCTCACTATCTACCTTATCTGTTGCAATTTCTAACACCGCCTCATCTTCTTCAATGGTATCACCCACCTCTTTAAGCCAGCTTGTTAGTGTAGCCTCTGCAACACTTTCACCCATTTTTGGAAGTTTCAATTCAAATTTTGCCATAATAATTTTCTTACTAAACCTGTTTTATTTTAACGATGCAAAATTAGTTAAAATTTATATGTTATTTGTAGCTATTTTTTTAAAATACTTGAACCGACCCTTTTTGATCGCTTTGGTCGCTTCCCAACAGGAAACTACAACTAGGAGGACAAATACGAAAGGTATTTCCTTTGTTACTCAATTTTTTCATCACCATAAATATTTGAGAATAGGACATATAATCAACATCAAAAATAATATGACTATTCGTTATAATCTCATCTGAAAAAATGGTCTTTGAAGTAGTTTTAATTTTTGAGCTATGTGTTTCTGAAATGTTTTTAAGCAACATCAAGTTTTCTGTCAATACATAGATAGTTTTATCTTCTTGAGAATCGATAGACTGACTCTGAATTGTTTTATTACGACTATTTTTTGCAATAAAAAGACCCATCCGCACTAAAGAATTGAATAAGAAATTAGTCTTAAAATGTTTTTTATAAAAAATCTCCATCGCTCCATAAAAACGATCTAAATATTCCGCATTTTTCTTAGTGCTCTCTCCTTTATAATGTAAAATACTTATATCTCCTAAATAATGGTTTTTATATCCAGCCTTGGTTATTTTATAAGAAATATCTATATCCTCGCCGTACATAAAATAATCTTCGTCAAATCCGTTTACCTCATCATAAACCTTTCTTTTCAATAACATAAAAGCACCAACCAAAACAGCAACTTCCCCTTTTCCCTCTGGAGTAATATGGTTTGCATAATAGCTTTTTCCACTACCAAATAGTTTAAGTAAAGAAGCTTTTGGTGTTGGTAAATTTCGTTTGCTTTCTGGTAAGTAAGCACCTGTACCATCCATTAAGTAAATTCCTAGTACCCCTAAGTCACTGATACTTTCTGCATAAAATAGTGCCTTTACAAAGGTATCTTCAGCAACTGCAGTATCTGGATTTAATATACAGACATATTCTCCCTTTGCAATTTTAACCGCTTGATTGTTTGCTTTACTAAAGCCAACGTTTTCTTTATTTTCGATTAAGGTTATTTCAGGAAATTTCGTTTTCACCATAGTACAACTATCGTCTGGCGAATTGTTATCTATAATGATAATTTCTGAATCAATACTTTTTAAACTTCGCTGAACACTTAGAATGCATTGTTCTAGAAAGTACTGAACATTATAATTAAGTATGATTACAGATAACTTCAAAATCAAGAATTTTTTAAGGAAGCTTCAAAAGGAATTCTATTCACAATACTTCTACCAAGGGTAACCTCATCTGCATACTCCAACTCATCGCCCACCGATATCCCTCTTGCAATGGTAGTGGTAGTAATTTCATATTGCTCTATTTGTCTAAAAATAAAAAAGTTGGTAGTATCTCCTTCCATAGTAGAACTAAGAGCAAAAATAAGCTCTTTCACCTTTCCAGATTTTACTTTTTCCACTAGGGATGCAATATTTAACTCACTAGGACCAATTCCATCCATAGGGGATATTTTACCACCTAATACATGATATTGCCCTCTAAATTGGCTTGTATTTTCTATTGCCATTACATCGCGAATATCTTCTACAACACAAATAATTTCTTCACGTCTATTTTGATTGGAACATATTTCGCATAATTCCTTGTCTGATATATTATGACAATTTTTACAAAATATTATTTCATCTCTCATTAACTGCAGACTTTGCGAAAGGTTTTGAGTATGTTCTTTGGGTTGTTTTAATAGGTGCAATACCAAACGTAAAGCCGTACGTTTCCCAATACCCGGAAATTGTGACATTTCGTTTACTGCGTTTTCAAGAAGTTTTGATGAAAAATCCATTGCTAATTTATGGATAGCAAGATAAAAAAAATGCTTCAGAAAAAAATTAATTTTCCTGAAGCATTACAATCTAAATTTTTAATTCTTATTCTTTAATAAGTTTTTTGGTTACCGCTCCTTTATCAGAATTAATTCTAATAAAATAGATGCCATTATTTAATTCAGAAATATCCATTGTATGCTCATTAGAGATAGATACATCTGCTTGATAAATAACTAATTTCCCTAATATATCGAACACTCTAATATCTGCTTCAACATTTTTCTGAAGATTTATAGTTACTGTTGTGTTTGCTGGATTAGGATATAAAGCTATGCTAGATTCAGATATAAAATCCTCAGTCCCTAAATTAGGATTCCCTTTTTGAGAAGACCAAAAACCTCTTCCATAAGTAGCCGCATAAATTTTTCCATCCATAGAATTTATTTCCATTTCATTGATAATTACATTTGGCAAGTTATTACTATATGGTTGCCATTCAGTAAAAGTATTGTCTATATAGTATATACCGTAATTCATCCCTACATATAAAGCTTCCGCTCCATTATCATCCCACACCACAGACATTGCACTAAAATTAGGCAAGTTAAATAAATAACTGTTCCAAGTAACACCTCCATCTGAAGATACAACAACCTTATCTCCACTACTAGTAGCAACAGCCACTAAATCTGGATTAGTTGGGTGAATAGCGATAGATCTAATTAAACCTACAGGAGGTGTCATTATTTCCCAGTCTGTAGCTCCACCATCTGTTGTTTTGTATAAAAATGTACTTCTTCCAGCATACATTACTTGATTGTTTGAAGGAGCAATTTTTAAATGATCTAAACTAGAAGGGAATTGTTGAGAGATTTCTACCCAACTACCTCCTCCTCCACCGGATTCAGATTTGTAAACAAAATTATATCCTAAATAAATGGTATTCGTAACTGTTGGATCTTGTTCAAAAGGAGTTACCCAATTTCCTTGTCCTACTCCTGGTTCACTTAATCCATTTTGTGTAAGTCCACCATTATCTGTTCTGTACAATTGCCCATTTTGAGAAGTACCAAACATTCTAAGAGGATTATCTTTATCGATAAATGATTCCATACCATCAGCTCCTAGCCAATCTCTCCATCCTTCTTCAGAAGTATAAAATGAAGTCCCATTATCTTGAGAACCTCCAGAGATAATAACATCTTGAGATTGTGTAATACCAAGTTTATAGTTTTGTCTTATACCTAATCCTTGATGGATACTTTCATAATAAGTTGCATTTAATACCGGAGTATTTTCAGCTTTAAAAAGTCCTCCATCTGTTCCTGCGAACATTGTTGTACCAGCAAATACTAATAAGTCCACATCAGCATGACAGTATCCTTTACCTGCATTTTCAGCTTGAGTTGGAATCCAATCTGATGTGTTTTCAAAATCAACTCCACCATTCATAGAACGCCAAGTAAGCACTCCTGCAATATGCACTTCATTTACATCTGCTGGATTTACAGCAACGTCCATATCTCTAGGAGCTTGTCCTCCAGAATCAACACCATTGGTGTCATAACCAAAATAATTTCTTCCAGCATGATTTAATTCTGTAAAACTACTTCCACTATCGTTAGAAACATAAAAACCACCAAAACTTCCACCGGATGCTTCTACTACATAAACTACCTCTGGATCATCAAGAGAGACAGCCATCATTTTAGGAGCTGTAGGAAATCCTCCAATAGTTGTAAATGTATCTCCTCCGTCTGTAGAAATATGAACACTGTTTCCTGAAGCATAAACAACACTTGGGTCTCCAGGCTTAAATTCAAGGTCATAACCTCTATTATCTGTTACTGCAGAAGTCCAAGTAACACCACCATCTATAGATTTTTTAATACCTCCATTTTGAGATGTAGCAAACATAATATTAGAATCTGTAGGGTGAATTAAAATTCTATTCACATTTGAAGTTCCTAAATCCCCTAATTGATTCCAAGTTGCACCAGAATCGGTAGATTTATAAATCAAACCATTATCAGATCCAAAAATATAATTATTAGAATTTGCAGGATCAATTACTACAGAGTAAACAGATAAATTTGAAAAGAAATCACCAAGAGGTGTCCAATTTAATCCCCCATCTGTAGTTCTCCAAACTCCACCAGTTTGAGCACCTACAATAATATGATCAATATCATTTTTATCTATATCGACTCCTGTGATTCTTCCTAAACCAGGACTCCATGCAGAAGTAGCATTATAGTTAAAAGGACCTAATTCTTCCCAATTATCTGTACCTGCTTGTCTGTTTTGAGAAGTTTCATTTAAATATGCATTATATCTTTCCAATTCTGCAATATTTTCTTCTGAAGTTGGTAAAAACCCATTTTCATTCATTAAACGCATTGCATTATATTCCCAACGCTTAAACTGTTTATAACCAGACCCTCTACCTTTATCGATATCTGCAAAATATGCTTCTGCATTTTCGATTATTTCTTCAACACTAAAAGTGCCCTCATCTATCATTACCTTATATTCTTGAGAATGAGCAGTGATTACTCCAAGAAAAAACACAAACATTACTAATAATTTTTTTTTCATAGCTTTAATTTAATTTTTTAAAAGCCGAAAGTAATATTAATATTCTTTAAAAATTAATAAAATATTCTTAAAATTTTAACTATTAAGAAA
>OLII01000761.1_pt1 | contig 11822 bp, 11 predicted proteins | sample 1609481 | NCBI WGS metagenome assembly OLII01 (sample SAMN05416859, study PRJEB24817) | seawater metagenome | isolation source: Sea water | place: Canada:Atlantic | collected 2013-11
TTTGTAAACTGGGCTTTTAATTCTTCAATGCCGTAACCTTTGTTAATGTAGCGAATGGATTGATCGTTAATCCACTGCACTAAATCACGATATTTTGTCACCGTTTCTTTAATTTTTTGTTTGCCGGTAATGGGCACCAAATGCGAGCCCAAAAGATATTCTACGTCGTAGCTTAACACCGCATCCACGGCGCGAATGTAACCTTCTGGCTCACGGTATTTGGCCCCACGAATGGTGTAAATATTAGGCACCGAATGAAAAATTTCATCCCCCACTGTTACCGCTTTAAATTGCGGAAAGTAAATACCAAATTCTGATTTCGCTTCGCCGCCGGTGTAAAATATATCCAGCTCGATGCCTTCAATGGTGAGGGATGTATTTTCTGAAAAGGTATCGGTAGGCGCAATGTACCCCGCATGGCCACCTTGGTATTTGGTACCGCAACAGCCATGGTAATGATTTTCTTCTTTAGGCAGTGCCATGCCATTATAGTAAATAACACGCACCGCTTGGGCCGGTGCCGTCGGGCCAAACTCACTGTTCATTTCTTCAACGAAGTTATCCCACGCGAAAATTTTCACCTTGCCCGCTTTTACATCGCTTGCCGATACCAAACCCGTGGTGCCGCCAAAGTGATCGGGGTGATGGTGAGAATAAAAAATAGTGGTAATGGGCTTATCGCTGAATTTACGAATTTCGGCTAAAATTTCTTCACCCTGCTGATGGGTTAGCCCGGTGTCATAAACAATCAGGCCGTTATCTCCTTCCACCACAATGCTGTTAGCTGGCCAGTCGTCACTATTATTAATAGACCACAATTTATGATTACCAATTTGATACACCTTGGGCTCAAAGTGTTTACGGTGCTCTTCAAACACTTCTGGCTGGTGAGATTGCACGGTAATTTCGCTACTTGGATTGGGCTGGGAACAGCCACTTGCCATCAGCAGCAGCGCGGGCACCAGCATTAGGGATAGTGTCTTTATCATTATTGTCACTCTCAATTTATAAGGCATAAGCCAGTATAATCAGATAATTTACGCTACTATTAGCCAAATAAGCGGTAAAAATATCCAATATTGACTGATAAGAACCCTTTAAGAGTAGATTGCGTCCCTTAGTGAGCATAGTCATCAGGATAGCGGTGACCCTTCATGCTCTTGGTAAATTGCTAGGAACCCAAATGACAGAGGAAAAAGTGACAGAAGAAAAAAACCAAATATTCCCTTTGGCCCAGACCAACATCAAAGAGTTGGTGGAACATTTAGAGAGCTTGTCTGAAGATGTACAAACCAAACTGCGCCAGACAAAAGGGCAAGATCTCAACGCCCACAGCACATTACAGGGCTGGCAATTGGCCAGTGGCTTAGAGCTGCTAAGTTGGAAGGTTACTTTGTGGCATCCCATGGAATACCAGAGAACCGCCGAGCCCGATCATCCTGTGTGGTCAATCATGTTAACCGACTCCAGCCATTTAGTAGCCAGTGACGGGAATCAATCTTCCCCTAGCTCTAATAGTCGCGGCGGTACTATTTATCTTTACAACCACCACTTGTCCTTAGACGTGGTGCTGGAAGGGCAAGGACAGGTTCAATTGTTATTGATTCGTCTAAAGCCAGACGCTTGGAAACATTTACTGCAAAAACCACCGTTACACGTGAAGGCATTTATTGAAGATACTCAGCCTCGCTTTCATGGCTTTGATTTACAGGGCGCTTGTGAAGAAAATGTTAGACAATTGCTAAGAGACGATATTGATAGCCATGACACGTGGGGCAGGCTGCAAGCCACATTGGGCATTTGTAATAGTGTATTTTCGCAATTGGGGCAGCGAGCACCTGCTCTGACCAGTTCGGCATTACGACCACGGGACAGCCAGCGTATTCATAAGGCTCGCTTGTTATTAGTGCAAGATTTTCAAACCCCATTGTCATTGGCCGAGATAGGCACTCAAGTAGGTTTAGGGCGCGATAAACTACGACAGCTTTTTCAACAAGTGTATGGCACCACACCCCATAAGTATTACCAACAACAGCGCATGCAGGAAGCACGGCGCTTAATTTTAGAAGAAGGGCTTTCTGCCATGAACGCAGGTTTTCAAGTGGGCTATAGCCACTTGGGGCATTTTGCTCAGGAATTTAAAAAGCAGTTTGGGTGTTTACCTAAGGATTGTAAGGGATAAGTTAAGGCCACCGCTCTTTTGGCGGTGCATGTATCTACCCCAATTTTTTCACAGAACAAAGCACTTATTCAATCGCCTCGTCATTCGCTTTTTCTAACAAGCCTATTCGCCAGCGCTTTAGCTGATTAAGTACCCCTTTGGGTTTATGAATTTGAGGAATAGACGCTTCAAACTCTTCGTCTTTTTCACGTTGCGACACCAACTCAAATGCTTTATCAAATGCTTCGCTAAAACTGTCGCTGTTGGGTAAAGCATCTTTTATAAAGGCTTCACCAAAATAAGTGAAATCGTTATTGTCGGAACAGCCAAAAGAAGTGCGATCGCTGGCCGATGCGGTCATCACTAAAGTATTTTCATCTTTTAGTTCGGGAATAAAACCACCTGAATAGCACGCTGACACCACCAATACTTTATATTTAACAGGAATATCCGCAAGCATGCTGGCCAGCTCATGAGCGGGTAAATCATTAAGGGGCATTTCAGGGTGGTTCAGGTAAAGCTGATGGTCTTTTGAGCCATGACTGGTCAAATACACAAACAAAATATCTTGTTGCTCATCCATTCGCTGCGACACCGTGTTTAATGAACGCTTAATACTGGTAATGGTGCTTTGTGGTATTTCTTTGGCGGTTAAGCGGCTGTTCACTAGCTGCATAGATTTTCCTTGAGTACCCAGCTGGGTATCGAAGTATTGTTTAACGAAGTTGGCTTCGCGGCGAAACACTCCTTGATTTGCGTCACCGGCTATCGTTAACAAATACAAATCAATATTATTTGGATTGTTTTCCTCTAACTCTTTCCAAGCTTTTTCCAGCAGTGAATTTTGATTATACAATACCCATTCATGAAACTCTTTTGGGGTTAGCATATCGGGGCGAGCATCATCTTTTTCTAATCGGCCACGATACCAAGTGCCGTTAATGGTTTTAATGCCATCAAGCGGCTTTTTGAAAACCATGCTGCCCTTGCCATGATATTTTCCATATTTAAATTCACCTTTATAAATATCCCCTTTTCCTGAATGAAATTCACCAACGCCTTCATATCGCCAGTTACTAAACTCACCCCGGTACAAATGCCCATCCTTACCAATCAACTCTCCTTGCCCAGTTAAGGCACCGCTTTCGAATGAACCTATCCATTTAGTACCTTCGTTATCTGTGTAACTGCCCTGGCCCTGGTAACTCCAATTATCAAAGCTCCCTTGGTATTCACTGCCATCAGTAGTTTTGTGTATGCCTTGCCCTGTCAATGCTCCGTTAATAAATTCACCACTGAATTGCTCACCATCATTCCCCACATAAACACCCGCACCATGATACTGACCTTGGTGGTGCATGCCGCTGTAAGTATCACCATTAGCATGTTGGTAACTGCCCATACCCTGAAAAAGATTGTCTTTAAACTGGCCGGTGTATTCGCCGTTTATATCCACAAATGTACCCAAGCCATGCATTAAGCCATTAACTAACTCTCCTTTATAATGGCTACTCTCACTGTATATAAACTCGCCCACACCAGTGATCTGCCCTTTGCTAAAACCCCCGGTATAACGCTCACCACGACTAAGTGTTATCAGGCCTTCACCATGAAATAATCCATTTTTAAAATATCCCTTATAATGCATACCATCGGGCCACGTCATCTCACCATAACCTTGCAATACACCGTTATTCATCTCACCAATATATTCACCTCCATCGGGAAGGGTGGCCACTGGTGTGCTGGTAATTTTATGCAGTAAGACATTATTAAGAACTACACCACCCAGTAGGAAGCCTGTGATAAATATTGCTATTGTTTTTTTCATAAGTCGTCCTTTACTGCTGGCTTTATTTGCTTGGTACTTTATTGAGGGTAACTTTGAGTCAGTTGGTATCTGATGATAGGTTAAATTCCCTTAGAATAACGAGGTAAGATCATTTAAATTCAATTCCTGACAAGCTAAACTTTTCAAAGAGCTATTAAAATAATTATAAAAGATGCTGCGATTACCAATAGAAACTTCATAAAAAAGACATCCTGGAGACAGGTGAATATCAACCCTTTTCTTTGCTTTAGATCATTGCCAGTTGAGGCCCCCTCGGTGCCCAATTACCTTTCCCTAAAAAGCTCTCTAGCAAGTGGCCAACAGATACTCCCATGGCCTGCATAGCGGCAGACTCCCCTGAGTCCTCTGCTGTTGCAAGGTTGGTAAATCTCACTAATACATTGAAATTCTGCGAGAGATTACGCAGTAAAACATGTGCTAAATGATAGCTCAGTTCTTGCCCTTCACCGGTTGCATAAAAACTCGCGCCCGACCAGAAGTCTTGAATATTTTCTTCAGTCCAATATTGGTGGTGTTTTGCGACAATTTCTTTGTCTATGTAAAGGGTGTTACCGGCCAACACATCTTCCATTAAAACAGCCAAGCCTTCGTTTAACCAAGTAGGAATGGGTAAGTGACTTAAGCAGGCATGGGTTAATTCATGTACTGCAATGGGTTCGGCATAATGCATGTCTTGGGTGGGAAAAACAAAATGACCATAACCATTGTTTATATACATCCCAGAACTCATTCCAAACTCCCTTCTTCAGGAAAAAAAGCACTGACGTAATCATAATAGTGATCGAAATCTTTAAAAATAATCACTACGTGCTTACCAAACCCTTCATCACTGGCTATGCCTTTTAATGTACTTAAAATACGTTTACGGGTAAGCTCTAAAAATGACGAAAATACTTTTATGTACCTATCTCCTTCGTCACTCAAAATTGTAAAATTTTCAGCGTCACTAATTCGGTAATCACCTGGTAGCTCTTTAGCTAAGGTGCCTAGCCATAGCGTACATTCAGCTTGCCAAGCTTTATGTTTTTCATCATCACTGAGGTCATTTGAAATCGTGCCAGCAATTACATTTCAATCTGGGTTAATGCTCATTTAAACTTCCGTATTCATACTTATTTTTTTCTAATTTACTTTTTAGCTTGCACCCAAATTTCTTGCTCTGGGTGATGTATACGTATAATTTCTAACGCCGTGTCTATTCCAGCTTGAGTATCTGTAGTGGCTTCATCATCCAGCACGCTTAACTCTACACCCGCTTTGTAAAGTTCATTGGTTTCTTGCAGAGTTAATATATCAGGCCCACACCATACTGGGTGCTGCAGCGTAAGAATGGTTTCTTGCATCTCTTGGAAGGCAGATTGGCTTGTGATGAATATAACCATGGAAAATCACTCGGTTTAATTAAAATGGGCATATTACTTAAAATCAAAGGGAAAGAGAAACGATTAGTTTTTGGGGCATTCAATTAGGAGCGGCTTGGTTATGAAGGCTTTTTCATGAATAGCCTTGTTGCAGGAAAACAGAGGGTTTTACTTCGGCATAAAAGGTAGGGCTTAGCCCTGGATTTTTTACGGCTAATACTTTATTGAGGGCGCGCTTTATGACCCCCAACAATGGAAAATTTTAATTAGTGTACGCCTTCTGCCTATTTGGTTCCCCATATTTTTGAGACAGCACTGTTGGAACCCAACATTCCAACCACAACCGCCACTAGGCCGGCACTGAAGAAAATAATCACAGGAATAACAGCGCCCAACTCACCTGTAAAATAGGCCCCCACCACTGCAACGATTGATAGAAATAAAAATAGCACGCCTACAATATTTAGGGCGACCCGGTGAGACTTTTTATAATTAACTGAATATTCATCATTTTCGAACCACGTTAATATTGGCCAAAAGAACCGCGTTAATATATTTTCCATAATATTTACCTCGTTACTAACAACTGCTATTTATTATCTGTATTAATTACTAATACCCATGTTTAGGGTCAGACTCTATTAACTTGCTGGCTACTGTAACCATTTGCTCCGTCCGATCTATCCGAAACCTTATACATCGCTTGAATTTTTAATATTTCACGATTATTCAACACGCTATTGCTATTAGAATCTAAACCCATATCGATGGTAATGCCCCCCATCAGGGCACTCATCTGATATTGAAATACGGGAGTCAGAGTTACTGGAGAAACCGCTACAAGCACTGATTAAACTGCTAGAGACTGCAATAAGGCTAAGGGAAAACACTATCGCAGGCATTATTTCTAGCTATTGATACATTTAATCAGCCCCTAAGTGTTTTAACAATAGGCTTCTATTACAGCACATTTTAAGAGATCAAAAATAAAATACAGTAAAAAATGGTGTGAACGCACAGGAAAACTGAAAAGTGTTAACGCGGTCACTTGCAAAAACCCAATTTATTCAATTCTTATAACCTAACCTGTAAGTTTTTGTTATATCTAGAAAATTAACTTAGTGTTCGCCAATAAATTCTCACCATTAAATAGAGAAGTACCTATAGCTGGTAAACATTCTCGACTAGGGTCTAAAGGGCTGTTTATATTTACCTAAATCATACTCAAAATGGACATTGAAATTGTGAGCATTACAGGAGTAAAAGTGGGTTATACAGATCTCTATTTTTTCACCTATTAATTTACACACTTTACTCAAAAATTGAATATTTGAATAACAATGACATTAAAATGTATTTTTAAATGGAAGTAAGTTAGAAGAATATATTTATGACGGAAAAGAGTATTTAACCCCGTCTATGGCAATCACAACACCATAATTTTCATTAATGAAAAATAGGTGTTTTCACCCATTGACTAACTCTCATTTTAAGAAATCTGTAATGTGAAAAATAGTTTTAAGTTGCTTCATTCAAGCTAGCGGCCCTATGAATAATTTAATTGAAAAGTCATATCCCCTAACATTTAGATAATAAAATTAGGATTACTTTAGGCTTTAATTTTATTGTTTCATGAAAAAATGACGAAACAACAGCCGCTTCAAGAGGTAGCTATCACATTCTGCATCATTGTAACTTATAACCTACAAATTATTACTTCATTAAATCAAAGCTTCAACTAGCCTAATTATGAATGACAAGCTTAAGCTTATATTTTATAAGGCTGAGTTGTCTTCAGTTTTCTGTTTTGCGCTAACTAACGTAATAGGCATTAAAAAATTTCATAGATTGCAGGATTAGGGGATAAAGCATGAAGGAAGTTAAGTTAAAGAATTTTGGATACCTGAGTTTTAAAAATTTAGGAGCCATGGCACTGCTGATGACCAGCTTTATGGTTTCAGCTGAGCTACAGGGGCCGCCACAACAGTTAATTGCGAACACGCTATCGGCAACACAAGTAAACTTAACTTGGCTGCCCCCTGACGATCCGACAGATGTGGTAGGGTACCGTGTATTTCGAAATGACATACGTATTGGCCGCACTAGGGATACACACTTTATAGATGACAGTGCAGAACCCAATAGTGAGTATCAATATTATGTAACGGCATTTGATCAAGGCAAAGTATCTTTTACTGCACCATCTAATACAGACACAATTAGAACTTTGGTAAATGATGAAAATGATGGTTTACGTAACGGCTCGGTGGTGCGCCAGGGTGTGCCAAATTTATTGGAGCTATGCGGCGTGCAAAGCGTTCATCAGGTGGAGGGTGAAAACCTAGATACGTGTCTGGATAGTATTATTGAATTTACAGAACTAAAAAATGGCCTTGAAGATATGCGTGCATTTGTGGCCCGTTTAAGACGAAATGAAGACCCGGCCTTAATCAATCTGGGTATGCGGGTATTTCACAGCAAGTCACTCAGTGAAAATAATGATACCGCTTGTGCTTCTTGTCATCACCCTGCCATCAGTTGTGGCGGTGATAATTTATCTTTGCCCATAGGCGTGAACGCGCTTTCACCAGACTTATTGGGGCTAGGTCGCTCTGACGGTAATATAATACCATCGGTTGGCCGCCATTCCCCTCATATTTGTAATTCGGCCCTGTGGATTGAAAGTATGTTTTGGGATAAACGCATTGCACCACTTGAACCCAATAGCGCAACCCCCACCGGCACTGTGTCTACAGCGGATATTAGAACACCCGAAACAACGGTTTCAAATATTATCAATACACAAATCAGCAATACCGACCCAACTCGCTTACTTATTGCGCAAGCGCACTTTCCCATTACGGCCCCTGCGGAAATGGGCGATCCCTCAGGGTTTGAATCCCCTCAAGCGTACCGTGAACACATTGCCAATAAATTACAGCAAGACTGGGGAGTTGAGTTTGCCAAAGCATTTGACAGTGATCAGGTTACCATGACGCGAATCACTCAGTCTTTGGCAGCTTATGAAGCCTCTTTTTTATTCACCGAGAATCCGTTTTTTAGTTTTATAGATGGTAATAAAGAGAGTATTAATGAAGAAGCTAAACGGGGTGCTTTACTGTTTTATACGGCAGGCCAAAACGGGGCTGGCTGTTCAAATTGTCATGACGGTGTATTTTTTACCCCCGAACAAACAAGAGGGCCGCTTTACCCACAAATTGGCCCCAATGCCGTGGCCGATGGAAGTGGCAACAGTGATGACCCAGAGACGATAGATAAAAATCAATTCAGAATGCCCAGCTTGCTCAATATCGAGTTAACCGCACCTTATGGTGATAAGGGCGTATTTCCAACACTTGAACGGGTGGTGCGTCATTATTCAAACACACCACAATCGTTACAAGACTTTTACAACAACAATGAAGTGTGTGATTTAGCGCAATTTCAACATTTAACACAAGCCCAGTGTGATGAATTAGAAGGGGGTGGTGCTGAATATGTATTAGAATTGAATGTCTTACAGCAGGGAGAAAATGGCCCGGCTAGACCTCGTAACTTCACAGATCAAGAAGTAAGTTACCTTGTTAATTTCTTAAAATCTTTGACCGATGAAAGTGCAAGACCAGGCAGTTCTGAAATTAATTCATTAATTCCCCCAAGAGATGGCGGGCCTGATGGTCTTCAATTAAATGCTATTGATCGGGATGGTAACCCCATTTAGAAAGAAAATTGCATTCAGGTAGAAACTAAGTTTTTTACCTGAATGTAAAAGTACATTTTCATAAAGAAGATAATAAATAGTTCGCAGACAACTGAATTGCTACGTCTTTTTCACTTTTTTAAGGCTAGCCTGGTTTTTCTTCACGGACAAGCATCTCCATGAATTTTTCAAACCTTCTTTGTCTGGTTTCGGATTTCTTAGCACTTGTTAATCCATGCGCAATAACATAACGACTAGACTTGGTAAGCGTTTCAAAAAACTGTTTCGCCTGCGGTTTGCCCTCCAACGCAACTAGGAAATCTGCGGGCACTTTCATTTCACTCACCACATAGGCGTTCTCCCATCGTCCGTCTGCTTTTGCAGCACGAATAGGCACAAACCCTGACTCCATCATCCGCCCTTCGCTTATCAAACGCTGCGCGTGCTCTACATTTCTTTTTGACCAATTACTGCGCGTTGTCCTAGGAGTGATCCGCTGAATATACGCTTGCTTATCCAATGACTTTTTAATGCCATCAATCCAGCCCCAGCATAGAGATTCAATCACCACATCATCCCAAGTCACACTCTCAATACCTGTTCCTTTTTTGAATATCTTCACCCACAGCTCACTTTCGCTGGCATGATTGTCTTTAAACCACTGGCCGAGATCTTGTGGTGATGCGAATGTTAAGATTTTTTCTGGACTGGGGATTGACATAAAGCTATATTCTCTTAGGCATTACACCTTTAGCTATGGTTGCGGAAGAGATCACTTCAATCACAAAGTGGCGGTACAGGCCAATTTTTTGTATGAATATGATTATTCACCAATATAACCTTCTTGCCAAAATGTTTGACCTAATTTGTACTTGTCAATGCTAAAGCCCTGAGGACATTTATTGAAACCAGAAACGATTTTTAGCTTATCTATTACCGCCATCGCTTCTTCTTTGGTTGCATAAATACCAATAGTTTTAATATCTTCCTCATCACTACTGTAAACATGAGTGTGCTCTAAAAGGTAGACATATTTCATTTCCAGCCTTTTATGCACATCACAATGCGATAAAACGGTTCCGTCGGTTTGAATATTTACAATTTTAGTAGTCATTGCGGATATCATAGATAACAGAAACTGGCTTTCCTGAACGTTTAAACTCAACTATTGCATAATCAAGTTTATCCAAGGCTTCTATTGATGGATCACAAAGACCTGGGTTGGATGAATAGACTTCGGTAGCAGTAATCAGTCTTGTATAGTCATTTTCGGAAACTTCTGTTATTTCTAAGCTTGAACAAACACTTATATTCGTGAGTAAAACTACCACTTCGTTAGTTTCAAAGTTAGGGTTTGGTGCCACGCCTGAAATACTTGGAATATCTAGCCAGATTTCATTAAGTCGTTCGCTGTTTTTGGCTTCTAGAATTTGACCACCTGCTAAATCTGATTGAGTACCTTCCGATGCAATAGTGAAATCAATAGGAATATATCCATTGATTCCACTATCGGAGCCTGAATCAGAATCTTCAAATTCGCACCCTGTTAATAGCGCCATACTTAAACAAAGTACACCTAGTTTGTTCAATATTTTCACTAATTGTTTCCTTATAAAGACTACTAACGCCCGCTAAGCGGAAAAATGTAGTTGGCTAAAATATTGAACAGAGTGAAAACAGCCAACTGTATTTTTCCCGTTTAAAGTGCTTGTTAGTGTTGTTTACACATGCTGATCAATAAGGATCGAATTGCCATCAGGATCTTTAATGGAAAAACTTGATGGACCACTTTCACCCGAAATAGATTTCTGTATTATATTGACACCTTGAGCTTCAAACTCTTTTAATAGCTCTCTACCGTCAGTAAATGATTCTAATGTTTACGGCTTTGATCCCAACCAGGATTAAATGTCATTATATTCCCTTCAAACATTCCCTGAAATAACCCTACTTTATGATCTCCATTTTTTAGTACCAACCAATTTTGAGATTGATCTCCACCCACTATCTCGAAACCCAGCTTTTGATAAAAGACTTTCGACTCTTCGATATTACTAACAGATAAACTTACTGAAAATGCACCTAATTCCATTTTACACTCCATTGTTTGATTACAACGCTAACAGTTAATTCTACGTCCCTAGACATGTTTTTAGGCAACGTCTTTTATGGTGCTATTTTATAGTGAGCTATCATGGCGTTTACCAACTGATTGGTCAATCAGCTTGAATTCTTTTCGTGTTGCATAAATATCATCTCTCCAGCTTCTTGAAAATATATGAATTACCTTAGTACCTAAAAAAACACCACTTAGACCGTTTCTAAGCTGTCAATTACTTTGTACCCCAAATTTTTGAGACCGCACTGTTTGATCCAAGCGCCCCAACAACAACAACAACAACAACAACAACAACAACAACAACTGCCACAAGACCTGCACTGAAGAAAATGGTCACAGGGATAAGTGCACCCAGTTCACCAGTTGAATAGACCGTCGTCATTGAGACTAGCGATAAGAAAAAGAATAAAACGCCTACTATATTAAGTGCTACTCTGTGAGACTTTTTGTAATTAACTGAACATACATCTTTTTCGAACAATTTTAATATTGGCCAAAATATTTTTGTCAATATATCTTTCATAACACCTACCCCATTATTAATAACGACTATTTACCAAGTGTATTGATTACTTATACAGCTGTCTCTTATACACATCTCCGAGCCCACGAGACCGTACTAGATCTCG
>OLII01000762.1_pt1 | contig 11820 bp, 9 predicted proteins | sample 1609481 | NCBI WGS metagenome assembly OLII01 (sample SAMN05416859, study PRJEB24817) | seawater metagenome | isolation source: Sea water | place: Canada:Atlantic | collected 2013-11
AGGAATTTCCTCCGTCTTTTGTTAGGTGTATCAATCCGTCATCAGAACCTGTGTACAGCATTCCAAACTGAAATGGACTCTCGGATATTGCCGTCAGCGTTCCGTAAGGAACATTTCCTTTTTTCCCTCCTGTAGTTAAGTCCTCTGAAATAACATCAAAGGTGTTTCCTTGGTCCATAGAGCGCAATAATTTATTAGCCCCCATGTATAAGATGTCTTGGTTGTGTGAAGAGAGTAGGATCGGTGTTTGCCAATTGTAGCGATATGGAGCATCTCCGAGTTGGTGTTTTGGATGAATGGATTTTCTTTTTCCAGTCTTTAAATTTAGTCTGAAATAATAGCCAAATTGGGAACCTGTGTAAATGGTTTCATTGTCTCTAGCATCTATTTGCACTTGCATCCCGTCACCGCCGCCAATTCTTTTGTAAGGATAGTCGCCAGAACCCTCCCATCCTTTTGAGAATTGATAGTTGCTAGGTCCATACCAAACACCATTGTCTTGCAGCCCTCCATAAACATTATAAGGTTCTTTATGGTCTACATTAATGGCGTAGAACTGTCCAACTGCGTGGGGGTTGTTCTTTGTCCAGTTCTTTCCATCATCAAAAGTAATGTTTACACCACCATCGTTTCCGTCGATGACATGTCCTTCTTTTTTAGGGTTTATCCAAATTGCTTGGTGATCTGAGTGCACGTTTGCAGCACCGATGTTTGCAAATGTAGCTCCTCCATCATCTGATTTCAGTAAAGGGACTCCTCCAATGTAAATCTTATTGTGGTCTAACTGACTCACGCCTATGATTCCGAAATAATATCCATAAGAGCTGTAAACTCCATCCAAAAACCCTTTGTGTGTCTTTTTCCAAGAATCGCCTCCGTTTGCAGATTTGTAGACTTCTGCTCCAATCACAGGTGAGTTAAACAACCTTGAATTGGCATCTTCCAGATAACTAGCTAAGTCACTTGGACTGATTCTTTTCTCTTTTACAGCGGCTTTTACTTTAGCAGCGTTTTCTTTTTTGTCAAAACGGTTGTCTTTTAGGTATTTGTTGAGTGCGTCGTTGTCTAATTTCATAAAATCAACAACAGACATGGTTTTAAAAGCTTCTTTTTGAAGTCCGTTACTTTTTTCTTTTGGTTTGGCCTTTCTTCTGTATTGATTGTCTAAAAAGGCATACACAATATCGTTGTTAAATGCAGCAAGTCCAATTCTTCCAACACCTTTCCCTAAAGGAAATCCTTTTCCTTTTGTGGTGAGTTTTGTCCAGGTTACTCCAGCATCTATACTTTTGTAGATGGCAGAACCACTGCCATCACCATCAAAATCCCAAGCCTTGCGCACGCGCTCCCAAGAGGCAGCAAATAAAATGTTTGGATTTTTAGGAGAGGGACTGATGTCTACAATACCTGTATTTTCATTGATGAATAGCGTATTGCTCCATGTTTTTCCTCCATCTGTAGTTCTGAAGATGCCTCGTTGTTTATTTTTAGAATATAGGTGCCCAAGAACACCAATAACGACCTCTTCAGGGTTGTTTTTGTTGATGATGATTCTACCAATGTGTTGAGAGTCGGATAGGCCAACATGCTGCCATGTTTCCCCTTTGTCCGTTGATTTTAAAATACCAATTCCCGGGTATGAAGAGCGAGAAGAATTGCTTTCTCCGGTTCCTACCCATATCGTGCCGTGTTGCCAATCAATAGCAATATCTCCAATGTTTTGTGTAGGAGCATTGTCCATTACCGGTATAAACGAGGTTCCGTTGTTGTTTGTGTACCAAAGACCTCCAGAGGCATAGGCAACATAAAATTCATTCGTATTTAATGGGTTTACATCAAGATCTACAACACGCCCACTCATAATGGTTGGGCCGATATTGGTGAACTCAATATTTTTAACAATGGAGTTGTTGGTTAATGCTTCTTTTTGTTTTAAAGACTGTTCAATGACAGTTGTACTTGTAGCTTGTTGTGCGTGTATAGAGGTTGTTAAAAAAAGCGCTGCAAGCGCAATACTGAGGTTTTTCATGGTTCGTTGTTTGGAGGCTCTAATTTACAGCTTGGCGAAGAGATTTCAAAAGAGATGTGCCTGAAGTTTTTAGTTTTAACAAAATGTTATCATATCCAATAGAATTCAACGTATCTTTGCCAACATAAAGAATGACCTAATTACTCCCATAGTCATTTTAAAATTCATCATATGTCATTTAAATCATTAGGATTAGACAATGCTTTGTTAAAAGCAGTTGCAAAACAAGGGTATGAAACCCCTTCTCCAATACAAGAAAAAGCAATTCCTTTCATATTAGAAGGGAAAGATGTGCTTGCATCTGCGCAAACAGGAACTGGAAAAACAGCAGGTTTTACCTTGCCAATGTTACAGCGTTTAGAAGCGAATAGACATCCCAAGTACAGGCCTATAAGAGCTTTGGTATTAACACCTACAAGGGAGTTGGCAGCACAGGTACATGATAATGTTAGAGAGTACAGTACTTTTATCAACATGAAATCTACCGTTATTTTTGGAGGTGTCAAAGCGAAAGCACAAATTGCAACCATTAGACAAGGAGTAGACGTGTTGGTGGCTACTCCGGGTAGGCTATTGGATTTAGAAAGTCAGGGAGCATTGTCTTTAAAACGGGTCGAAATTTTAGTTTTAGATGAAGCAGACAGAATGTTGGACATGGGTTTTTTGAGAGACATCAAAAAAATTATGAGTTTGATGCCTTCAAAACGCCAAAATTTGTTGTTTTCAGCAACGTTCTCAAAAGAAATTAAAGAATTGGCAGGTGGAATATTAAGGAATCCAGTATTGGTAGAGGCGACTCCAGAAAATTCTACTGCAGAAAAGGTTTCCCAGAAGGTTTATCGTGTTGATAAAGGAAAGAAGACCGAGTTGGTCACCAAGTTAATTTCTGATGGAAATTGGAAACAGGTGCTCATCTTTACACGGACAAAGCACGGTGCAAATAAATTGACAAAAAAACTGTTGGCAAGCAATGTTTCGGCAGCAGCAATACATGGAAATAAAAGCCAAGGTGCTCGAACAAAAGCTTTGGCCGGATTTAAAAGCAATGACATTCGAGTGTTGGTTGCTACTGATATTGCAGCTAGGGGCTTGGATATCCCTTTGCTACCTCACGTGATTAATTACGAATTGCCAAATGTGCCCGAAGATTATGTACATCGAATAGGGAGAACAGGTCGTGCTGGAGCAGAAGGAGAAGCATTGTCTTTGGTGTGTATTGAAGAAATGGAGTATGTACGTCAGATTGAAAAGTTACTCAAACAAAAATTAGCAATAACGGTTATTGAAGGCTTTGAACCAAAGAATAATGATGAGCCAGGGAAGCCAAACTCTAGGAAACCCCAAAGAAAAAATCATTCCCCTAAAAAAAAGAGTACGCATTCTTCTCGAGGGAATGGGACAAAAAATAATCCACGAAGGAAAAATGATACAAGAGCTTCCAGAAGAGGCAGGCAGCAAGGTTAAATACTTACATAGATTGTAAAAAAAAAGACCTATTAATTTTAATTAATAGGTCTTTTTAATAAAAAAGTATATTTATTAGATAACTTTCACGTTTACCGCGTTCATTCCTTTTCTACCTTCTTTTAGATCAAATTCTACATCATCACCTTCTTTAATCTCATCGATTAAACCAGAAATGTGCACAAAGTGTTCGTTGCTTGAATCTCCTTCTACTATAAATCCGAATCCTTTAGATTCGTTGAAGAATTTTACTGTACCTGTCATTGTAAATAAATTAAAATAATATTAGCGACAAATGTACTGATTAATTAAAGAATAAAAAACAAGTTTTTGCATTTATTTTTTGATGGCTTCCATTTTTTACTGTTCTAATTTGTTGTAAATCAATAATTATTCTGTTTCTTTTTCCAGTTCATTCATTGAAAATAGCCAAAAGAGCAAAGGATTCTTTTCGTAAATTACTACATTTGTTGGACTAAAAAACAAATCATGAAATACCATCCAATCAGCAATCAGCTTTTTATAAAGAACAGAGCAAAGTTTACCGCTCAGATGAAATCAAAGTCAATAGCCGTATTCAATTCTAATGATGTTTTTACAACAGGAGCAGACAGTACTTTGCCTTTTCATCAGCATAGAGATCTGTTTTATTTAAGTGGTGTGGATCAAGAGAAAAGTATTTTAGTATTGTTTCCTGATGCAATCAACCCAAATCACAGAGAGGTTCTTTTTGTAACAGAAACCAACGAACATATTGCCATTTGGGAAGGAGCCAAATTAACTAAAAATCAAGCAACAACAACCTCTGGGATTAAAAATGTACAATGGTTGAGTGATTTTGATAAGGTCTTTTTTGATCTAATGACAGAAGCAGAAACCGTATACTTTAATACCAATGAACATTACAGGCAATCTGTAGAGTTGGAGAGTAGAGAAGATCGTTTTATAAAAAAGGTGAAAGTAGATTTTCCAGCGCATAATTGGGCAAAAAGCAGCCCTACTTTACAAGAAATTAGAGGTGTAAAGGAACCCGAAGAAATCGATTTAATGCAAACTGCATGTGGTATTACTGAAAAAGGATTTCGACGCATTCTTAATTTTGTGAAGCCTGGGGTAATGGAATATGAAATTGAAGCCGAATGGATGCATGAGTTTTTAAGAAATCGCTCTAAAGGATTTGCATATACACCCATTGTAGGGTCTGGTTACAATGCTTGTGTTTTGCATTATATTGAAAATAACCAAGAATGCAAGGATGGAGATATGTTGCTGATGGATATTGGCGCTGAATATGCTAATTACGCTTCTGATATGACACGTACAATTCCTGTTTCGGGGCGTTTTACAGACAGGCAACGCGCGGTGTATAATGCTGTCAATAGGGTAAAGGATGAAGCTACAAACATGCTTGTACCTGGCACAATTTGGGCAGCGTATCACAAAGAGGTAGGTAAAGTAATGACTTCAGAATTGTTAGGTTTGGGACTCATTGATAAGGCAGATGTTCAGAGCGAAGATCCAAATTGGCCTGCATATAAAAAGTACTTCATGCATGGAACATCACATCATATAGGTTTAGATACGCATGATTACGGAGCTTTAAAAACACCAATGAAACCAAACATGGTTTTTACTGTAGAACCCGGTATTTACATACCAGAAGAGCAAATGGGTATTCGTTTGGAAGATGATGTTGTGATTCAAGAAGCAGGAAAGCCTTTTAATTTAATGCAAAATATCCCGATTGTAGCTGAGGAAATAGAAGATTTAATGAATCAATAGGGTCGGCGAGTTATATAAAAGTTAAAGCGGGTGAAAACTCGCTTTTTTTATGTGAATTAGTGTAGATTGGCGCTGCTTAAATAAAACAATGGTAAACAAGTCAAACAGAAAAAAACAAGCAAAGATTCTTCGCGTTTTTAGATCCATTCATCGTAAAATGGGCGCCTTGTTGTTTGTGTTCTTTTTTTGTATTTCTGTGAGTGGTTTTTTGTTAGGTTGGAAGAAGCATAGTTTTGGGGTTTTGCAATCAAAAACACAAAAAGGAATCGCTGCTAGTTTTAAAACATGGTTGCCGATGGATGTTTTAAAAGAAAAAGCTGTTTTTTATCTAGATAACGAAGTGGATCTTGAGACTGATCCTAAGATAAAAAGAGTTGATGTTCGAGAGTCGAACGGGGTTGTGAAGTTTATCTTTAGTGACTATTACGCAGTTCAAGTTGATGGTGCTACAGGAGATGTATTGCTGTTTGAAAGAAGGTATTCTGACTTCATTGAAGCCGTGCATGATGGGTCTGCTTTAGATACTTACTTCAAGACAACTGGAAGTCCTTTTAAGTTGATTTATACTACAATCATGGGGGTTGCGCTGTTGCTTTTTACGATTACTGGTTTTTGGCTTTGGATAGGACCAAAAAGAATGAGAAGAAGAGCGTAAGTGCCTCTTGCTGCAATTCACTTTTCTTGTTGTTAGAATTTTATAGGAATTACTAATTTGCTTTGATGTTTTCTTATGACACCTGCGTGTAATAGTTAAAAAATCATGGGGAATATTTCTTGCGGCTACCTGAGAACCTAGATGCTTTGAAAGTTGTGAAATGCTTAAAAGCAACTGCAAGTGTAAAAGTGACCAACGCAGGTAGTGACCAGCCTAAACTAAATTGGGAAAAGGGAATATACGCTTGAATTTCTTTTACTCTCGTTGGTTCAATGATGAATTGCAAAAAGTCTGGAATACTAAATAAGAAAGTAATGCCTACAACAGTTCGAAATACAAGCGGTGAGGTCCATTTTTCAGGGAGTGCATTCAATAGAATTAAAACAATGGTTATTGGGTAAATAAACATGAGTGCGGGTAGTGCAATTGCAATAATGTACTGTACATTAAACTGTCCCAGCACAATCCCTAAAACACAGCTAATGGAAGCAGTAATTGTATATGCTTTCGGGTTATTTTTAAAGAGTCCTTTTATATAGTCTGCTGTTCCAGTAACAATTCCAACTGCGGTGGTAAAGCAAGCGAGCCCAACGAGTGCACTTAAGAATGTGGTGCTAATGTTTCCTAGTGTTTGCATGCTAAGGCTTGATAGGATGTCTGTTCTATTTGCTTCTTTTGGAAATGTAGCGCTAAACGTGGCTCCGCTGTAAATTAATCCTGCATAAATAGCAAAAAGTCCCGTACCTGCAATGATTCCTGCCTTTGTGATGAGTGCTTTTTTTGTGTCAAAAGAATGTTCTTTCTTGAAGTTTAAAGAGATGACTAAAACACCTCCAATAACAATGGCACCAATAGCATCGAAAGTTTGGTAGCCTTCAAGTAAGCCTTTGATAAAAGGAGTTTCAATACTTGAAGGTGGTATTTGGTTTGAGCTGGTGTAAAACCCAATTAGTATGATTGCGACAAGGATGGTTACAATAAAAGGGGTTAGAAACTTTCCGAGGATAGTTATGATTTTTGAGCGATTCATGACGAATAAGAACACCAAGATAAAGTAGCCTAAACTTGTTGCTAACGAAGAGATGTTGAAAAATGGAGCGATCGTCATTTCATGAGTGACAGCTGCAGTTCTCGGTGCTGGTAGTGCGATGCATATTGAGTACACAATGAGGCAATAAACAAGACTAAATATTGGGGAAACTTTTTTTCCAAAGTCAAACATAGTTCCTTGTATGCGCGCATGCGCAATAATTCCAATGACAGGTATCACAACTGCAGTTGTAAAAAAACCAAGAGCAACAAGGTGCCAGTTTTCTCCAGATTGAACACCTAAAAAAGGAGGGAGAATTAAGTTTCCTGCTCCGAAAAACATTGAAAACAATGCGAAGCTTGTAATAAGTGTTTCTTTTGTTTTAGACATCTATGAGCGTTTCTTGGAGAGTATAAGAATTGAGTTTGCAACACTGTATAGTATAGCGAGTGCGATGAGTAAGAATTTGGTTGAAGCAAAGTAGTATGCCATGCTAGCCCAATGCTGTTTCGTATTTCCTATTAATAATTTGATCAAACAAATATTTTCTAAGGTGTCTAACAGAGCAGCTGCTAGGAGGCTCCAAATAAGTAGGTTTCCATACCTGTAAAAGGGTTTCTTGCTCCATAAATATGTATTTATTTTGTGGATAATGATGGCAATAAATAGAGAATAGATCACTGCATACAAGAAATCAAAGCCCAGTCCAATACCAACAAAAATCTTAGTTAAAGGAGTCCAGGAAGCCAGTATTTCTTGAGAGCGCTCCAATGTGTTTGCGAATTCAAAAGAAATGATTCCGTTGGGAGCGATGTCATTTTTCAAAGGTTTGTTTAGGTACAGCATTACAATAGATGCTATGAAAAAAAGAGAAGCAATCGAAAATGTCAATTTTCTTTCTGTTCTTTTCGACATTTTGCTAAAGGGAGTGCTGAACATTTTTTTGAGCCGATTTTTGTGTTTTGCTAGCGAAAGATACATATTTTTGCTAGATGCATAGTTTCATCTTTTACAAAAACACAAAGATCTCTTTTTTAACAAAAGGTAAAGGTACGGCAGTTGTCTTGTTGCATGGTTTTTTAGAAAATTCAGGGATGTGGGACGGAGTTGTTGATGTTTTGAGTAAAGCCAATCGTGTTATTTGTATTGATTTATTGGGGCATGGACAAAGTGAATGTTTGGGTTATGTGCACTCCATGGAGGTAATGGCATCAGCAGTTCAGGCAGTTTTAAATCATTTGAAAATAAGGAAGTCGATCCTTGTTGGTCACTCTTTAGGAGGGTATGTTGCCTTGGCTTTTGCGGAAGAAAATCCCGATAGCGTGAAAGGATTGTGTTTGATGAATTCTACAGCAAGAGCAGATAGTGAAGAGCGCAAGATTTTAAGAGACAGAGCTATTGACTTGGTGAAGAGGGATTATAAAAATGTGGTTAAAAACTCGATATCTAATCTGTTTAGACCCAAAAACAGACGTCTTTTCAGTGAGGAGATAAAGCAAGTTAAAAAAGACGCATTGCAAACGCCTTTACAAGGCTATATTGCTGCTCAAGAAGGGATGAAAATTAGAAATGATCGTGAAGTATTGTTGCATTTTTCTCCGTATAAGAAAATGATGATTCTCGGAAAGAAAGATCCTGTGCTGTCTTTTAATGACTTGTTAGAACAAGTACAGCAGACTGAGGTTGAGGTAGTGGTCTTTCCGGACGGACATATGAGTCACATAGAAAATAAGGAAGCATTGCTTGTTGCTCTGCAACGCTTTGTTCGGCGTTGTAAACTAAGTTTATAAAAAAAACTCGCAATTGATGTTGCGAGTTTTTTTATTTTTCTTTAAGTGCATTCCATCCCTGTGCTTGTAATGCCATCTCTTGTCCGGCTCTTGTAACCAGGTTCATGCCTTGATTTTCTGCAGTAACATGTCCAATAATAGAAAAGTTAGGGTTCCCTTTTATGTCGTCAAATGCTGAAATTGGAACTGTGAATAGTAGCTCGTAATCTTCACCGCCACTTAGAGCAATCATCGTAGAATCCATCTTGAACTCTTCCGCTGTAGAGATGACCTGTGGATCTAAAGGAAATTTGTCTTCGTAAATTTTACACCCCACTTTAGATTGCGAACAAATGTGCATGATTTCTGAAGACAATCCGTCAGAAATATCAATCATAGCGGTTGGTTTTATTCCCAACTCTTTTAAGAGTTCTGGAATGTCTTTACGTGCTTCTGGCTTCAGTTGACGCTCAATTAAATAGGTGTAACTATCGAGATCTGGTTGGTTGTTAGGGTCTACTTGAAAAACTTGTTTTTCTCTTTCTAATACTTGTAAGCCTAAATAAGCAGCTCCTAAATCTCCAGAGACCACAATTAAATCTGTTTCTTTTGCACCATTTCTGTAGACAATATCTTTTTTGTCTGCTTTACCAATTGCGGTGATAGAAATGAGCATACCCTTGGTAGATGAGGTAGTGTCTCCGCCAATTAAATCTACATTGTAGGTTTCGCAAGCCAATTGAATTCCTGCATACAACTCTTCAATGGCTTCTAAAGGAAAACGATTAGAGACAGCAATAGAGACTGTAATTTGTTCTGCGGTTCCATTCATTGCATAGACATCAGAAAGATTCACCATCACAGCTTTATAACCTAAGTGTTTTAAAGGCATATAGCTCAGGTCAAAATGTACGCCTTCCACCAATAGATCTGTGGTAATAAGTGTCTGTTTTTCTGAGGTATCTAACACCGCAGCATCATCTCCAACAGCTTTTACAGTTGTGGTATGCGTTGCTTTAAAATGCTTTGTTAAATGCTTTATGAGTCCGAACTCTCCGAGTTCCGATAATGCTGTTTTTTCTTGGTTCTTGTCTTCTAACATGCTGCAAAGGTAAGGCAATTCTTAGGATTAAAAAGAACGATGAATTGGAAAATGTAAGGTTGAAAAAAGAGATCCTTTTTAGTGAAGCATCTCTTTTTAAAGTTCTGGTTTTAGGTTTTATTCTAGGGTGTAGTATTTAAAAACGGGGTATGCAACGCTTTGTTTGTCTATCCCTTGACTGCGCAGGTAGTTGTCAAAGAAGTTCCAAGTTGTAAGTCCGTCATCAGATTGCGGTTCTAATGCGTAAAACGCGAGGTTTGTTAAAGGTTGTGCCATGTCAACCCAATAATCTCCTTTTTCAAAAGTTCTTGTTGCTGCTCTGTATGCGCCCTGTAAGGTGGTCATATTGTGACCTTCAAATTTGCGTTTTGCTTGCGTCATTGCTGTTGCCATAAAAATAGCGCCTGTTGCTTTTTTTGCTGTTTTGAGTGTGCTGACTTGAATGCCCAGTTTTTTGAGATGCTCTACAATAGGTTTCATAGATTTTGGTAAAAAGTATCCTCTCGGCAGTGTTGTGCTCAGGGTTGGCTCAAATTTTGAAAGGTTACTCACGTTTTTTACATCGATTATTTTTCCTGATCGAATATAGCTTTTACTGCCCTTATCGTTGAGATACGGGATGTAGTCATATGTTCTATAATTGGCGATTTTTTTATCCAATGCAACCATTTTAAAACGAACTCCCTTTGTTGCTTTACCAGCATTTTTTAACACATTGTTGATGGCGTCTTGGGCTGCTTTCGTATTTATGGCCATTATTTTTTTGCTGTTTTTGTGTGTGAATTCTAAAATTTCAGCAACAAAACCATAGGTTCCGTTCATGCGCTCATAGAAGCGGTCATGCGCGAAAGACTCACTTAAAATACCCATTTTATTGCGAAGTCCCATTTGATTTACTAGATACCTTGGGTGGTGGTTGTACGTGTAAATTGATGTTGGTGGCCAACCTTGTTTTGTAGAGTAATACCCATAAGGCCCAATGGCTACTTTGTAGTTTTTGGCCATTTTTTTAGTCACTTGCGGAAATAAAACATTCCAGGTGAAATCATAGGGGGCTTTTTGTCCAGCATAATGATAACTCGGTGCATAAGTAATGCCGTAGCCATGCCATGTGCCATTGGTGGTGTGTAAATCAACGAGTAATTCCGGATTCCATTTGTTTAATACGTTTTGCATTAACCCAATAGTTTCGAAGGCTTCCATTTTAATTCCATCCCTATTCAGATCTAATCCTTGGCTATTGGCTCTTATGCCTACTTCAACCGGGCTGTCTTCTTGAGAGGGTCTTCTGCCTTGTTTCATTTTGTCATTAGAGTCTGTATTGTAAATAGGAGCAAACATGATAATTTGATGGTCTAATAAGTGCTGCTTATCTCCCAACAATATATCACGCATTAACTGCTGTACGATTTCTTTTCCTTCTACTTCTCCTGCATGAATGTTTCCCTGGATATAGATTACGGGTTTTCCAGAGGCCACTGCTGCTTTTGGGGTTGTTATTTTTGGATTTGCTAAAACAACAAGCGGAATCTTATTTCCTTCTTTACTTGTTGCCATGAATTCTAAATGCAATAAATCAGCTCTCTGCTGCAACGCCAGAATATAGGACATCACTTCTGAGTACGTAGATGTTTTTTGGTAGTTTGTTTTCACAGGTGTTGTGATGAGCTCGTTTGGCCAGGGTTTTTGTTGTGCCCAATTAGGAAGCGCAAGCAAGAAGAGAAATGCAGTGATAATAGATTTCATTTGGTTCGATTTTTGATGGATTAAATGTAAGTTTAATTCCTTGATGGTGAATTTCACACGCTTTTTTTAACAGTTCGTTAACAGATCTAGAGCGTGCGTTTATTGTTGGAATCAATTTACAAATAGTCATAACCAATTGATTCATCAATTTTAATCATGTGAAAAGGCGAAAAAAATCATATATTGTAAGTATCTTTGCAGCCAAAATTAGAGTTAATCTATTTAGAATTATGATAAAAGTTT
>OLII01000763.1_pt1 | contig 11815 bp, 9 predicted proteins | sample 1609481 | NCBI WGS metagenome assembly OLII01 (sample SAMN05416859, study PRJEB24817) | seawater metagenome | isolation source: Sea water | place: Canada:Atlantic | collected 2013-11
TCGTCGGCAGCGTCAGATGTGTATAAGAGACAGCTTAAATCCAGCTCACCATCTAAATCCAGTTCACCATCCAAATCAAGCTCATCGTCTAAGCCAAGATCATCCTCCAAACCAAGGTCATCGCCTAAACCAAGCTCGTCGTCTAAAGATAATTCAGCATCGAGAGAAAGTTCTTCGTCTTCTACTTTACTCTTTGACTTTGAAGCTTGCTTTTTATTATCTAGCTCATTAAAAAATACTTCGTCAGACGCTTGTTGGCGACGTTTAAACAAGAACGCTAGTAACCCAAGAATTAAAATAGCAGGTAAAGTTCCCATCACTATTTTAAACCAAAGACTTGCGGTTATGTCTTGCTTCTCTAGTTCAGATTGTTGTTTTTCTAGTAATAACTGTTTTTCTCTTGCTTCTGCTTTAGCTAACAACGCTTGTTGAAGGTGGATCATATCATCCATCTGCACTTTGATTTCTTTGCCTTTAGCAACTTCATCTTGCATCACGCCTAGCTTGTCATTAAAAGAGCTAAGCCTTTGACGTAAATCATCATTTTCTTGCAAGATTGCTTGTAAACCATTGATTGAGTCAGAAATATCATTTTGAATAGTTTCAAGACGCTTTTGCTGTTCGCCGTCAATTTTTTGTAATTGATCATTAATCTCAATTTTTACGCTATCTAAATCTTTTTTCTTAACGATTGGCTCTGTTACTATCGGTTTTTTAACAACTTTAGGCTGTGTTTTTTGCCATGCTTTTCTATCACTTTCAGATTGCTTTTTTGCTGTCAGAGAATTGATAGCCATCATGCTGTTAAAAGATGGAATCTTTAAATACTGACCTTCAATAATACGGTTAATATTGCTATCAACAAAGGCTTGTGGGTTTTCTTGATACAGCGCCTGCATTACTTGATAAACACTCAAACGACTATCTGGTCTTATCTTAGTAGCAATACTCCATAGCGTATCTTTAGCAGTGATAGGACCATATTTGTCATAAGGAAAAACATCGCTACTTTTAGGTCCGCGCATGCGAATGCCGCGCTCTTCTTCTGCATGGATTGGGAAATGAGCAGTAAGTATGCCAATAACAATCGCCTGCCATAGGCACAGGCGTAATAATTTTTGCATCGGGTTGTCCTAATTAAACTATTTTAACGAATGGCGTTTATCATGTTAATTTGCGCCAAAAAAATACCGCATTGAGCTTTATTTTGCCAGGCTCTGCTTACCTGTTAAACAAAATGCAATCTTTATTCCAAAAAACCATTAACTAACAAGATAATAGCAAACTCACTCAATAAGTCTTCTATTTTTGTAACTCAGCTGTAAAACTATCAGCTATATTATTTCGCTAATTTGCTATCTGGGCCCATAAAAACAAAAACTCGTCGTTACCGGTATTACTACCGTTAACGACGAGTTTCATTTTTTCTTTACTTTTTCTCTAGTTATCAGTGAGTGACTAGCTAGAAAATACTTAAAAAGCTAAGCGAGTAATTAACTTAAGTGATCTTTCACTAGCAACTCAGCGATTTGTACACTATTGGTTGCCGCCCCTTTACGAACATTGTCGGCAACTATCCACATATTTATGCCGCAGTTGTGACTAATATCTTCGCGGATTCGACCTACGTATGTATCATCTTTACCACTAGCATCACCAATTTGAGTTGGGAAGTCAGCATCATCACGACAAACTACAACACCTTCTGCTTGTTCAAGTAAATCTTTTACTTCTTCTGCAGAGATTGGAGAGTTTGTTTCTATATGTAATGCTTCACCATGACCAAAAAATACTGGTACGCGAACCGCAGTAGGATTTACTAACACGTTCTCATCACCTAAGATTTTTTTAGTTTCCCAAACCATTTTCATTTCTTCTTTGGTGTAACCATTTTCTAGGAACACATCAATTTGAGGGATAACGTTAAAAGCAATTTGACGAGAGAAGTTTTTACTTTCTACCGGCTTACCACTTAATAAATCAGCTGTTTGCTTAGCTAATTCATCCATAGATTCTTTACCACCACCAGATACTGATTGGTATGTACTTACGTTAACACGGCTAATACCCACGGCATCATAAATAGGTTTAAGTGCAACCATCATTTGGATCGTTGAACAATTTGGGTTAGCGATGATATTACGGTTACGGTATTCAGCAAGTGCTTGAGGATTTACTTCAGGAACAACTAAAGGAATATCTGCTTCATAGCGAAACTCTGATGTATTATCAATAACGATACAACCAGCATCACCAGCTAAAGGAGCAAATTTAGCAGAAGTTGCGCCGCCAGCTGAAAAGAAACCGATTTGTGCTTGGCTCCAATCAAAATGGTCTGCGTCAAGTACTTCAATACTTTCACCGTTAAATTCAATAAACTCGCCAGCTGAGCGAGCACTTGCTAACGGGTATAGTTTATTAATTGGAAAATCACGCTCTTCTAGGATTTCCATAATCGTTTTGCCAACTAATCCTGTTGCGCCAAGTATACATACATCAAATTTCTGTGCCATGATCCTCTCTCTTCTAGTTGGACGTTTTACTAAAACCTAAGCGATGTGGCACATCGCTAGCGGTGTTGGTTAACAAGGTCACTGTTACCGCAGAAAACTCCCTGCGAACTGGGTAGGTCTTTCTTAAAGTATCGAAACCTTGCTTAAATAATTGTTGACGAAAAATAGCATCGTCTCGTCTGACATCGTAAACCATTTTTACTAACTGGTTTAGTAGTATTTGATTAAATTCTTGATTAATTTCAATTGATGGAATACTAGCCGATGGCAAAAAGTTAGCTAATTGATATTTAGCATCAATTTTTAGCTGTTGACATAATGCCTGATAGAGCATTTCACTACCACGAGCTTTTCCTTCTAAGCTATAACCAGCAATGTGTGCCGTAGCAATCTCAGTAAAAGGAATTAACGCTTCAAGCACGTCCGGTTCGCCTTGCCAAACATCAAGCACCAATTTTAAACCATGGCCTGATTTTTTAAGGGCGAGTAAAGCATGATTATCAATAACATCGCCACGACATGCACTGATCAATATTTGATCTTGTCGTAACCCTGCTAGATTCTCTTCATTAATTAATTGGTACGTTGGATGAGCACCGCCCTCAACCTTAGGCACATGTAAAGAAATAACATCACAAGCCAATACTTCATCAAGAGAGACGTATTTACGATTATCAGAGCTATTCGTTTTATTCTGTGATTGTTTCTGCTCAAGTAAAGGGTCACATATTTTGTGCTCGATACTCAGCGCTGTTAGCTTTTCACTGAGCCTACTTCCGGTATTACCACCGCCAACAATGCCTACCGTTAGTTGAGATAAGTCTAATAAATATCGCTCAGCCAAAACCACTAAAGCACTCAAGACATATTCAGCAACGGATACCGCGTTACAGCCTGGTGCAGAATGAAAGGTAATGTCACGACTTGCTAGATATTCTTGGTCAATGTGATCTGTGCCAATGGTCGCGCTGCCGACAAAAGAAAGCTTGTTATTTAGGTGAAGTAGTTGCTCATTTACTTGAGTAATTGAACGCACTAACAATACATCGGCCTCGGCAACTTGTTCAGCAGTTAACGTACGACCAGAAAATGGGATTAACTCACCACTATCACCACATAGATCACTAAAAAATTCTTTAGCAAATGGCATGTTTTCATCAAAAAATATTTTCATTGAATTGAGTAAACGAGAAAAAGTAAGTAATTATACGCTTTTTTATTATGATAAAGCATCAAGTGAAGCTGTTAATTATGTCATTATTGCCAATAAAAAAGGCCAATAAAAAAGCCATGTTAACATTTGGTCAACATGGCTTGATTAACTGTGCATTGCCGCCTTAAGGAAGCAGACAACAATTATTGTTATGCTTTATATTTTTTCATCACTAAAGTAGCGTTAGTGCCACCAAAGCCGAAACTGTTAGACATGATTAAGTCTAATTCTGCATCACGCTTTTCAGTAACAATATCTAAGCCTTTTGCTTGCTCATCTAAATTATCAACGTTAATTGAAGGAGCAACGAAGTTGTTTTCCATCATTAAGATAGAGTAGATGGCTTCATGAACGCCTGCCGCGCCTAGGGCGTGACCTGTCATCGCTTTAGTTGCACTAATTGCTGGTGAGTCTTCACCAAATAATTCTTGAATAGCGCCGAGCTCTTTAACATCACCAACTGGTGTAGAAGTACCGTGCGTGTTTAAGTAATCAACTTTCCCTTCAACACCTTGCATTGCTTGTTGCATACAACGAACAGCGCCTTCACCGCTAGGAGCAACCATATCGTAACCATCTGATGTTGCGCCGTAACCAACTAATTCAGCATAGATATGTGCGCCACGAGCAAGTGCATGCTCTAGTTCTTCAACAACAACCATACCGCCACCACCAGAGATAACAAAACCGTCGCGGTCTGCATCATAAGTACGTGAAGCGAGTTCAGGCGTATCATTACGACCTGCTGACAATGCTCCCATACCGTCGAACATCATCGCAAGTGACCAATGCACTTCTTCACCACCACCAGCAAAAACAACGTCTTGCTTACCTAATTGAATAAGCTCCATTGCATTACCAATACAGTGAGCACTTGTTGCACAAGCTGAGCTGATTGAATAGTTAACACCTTTAATTTTAAATGGTGTAGCTAAACAAGCTGACACTGTGCTACCCATAGTTTTAGGCACAGCATATGGGCCAACGCGACGGATACCACGATTACGTAAAGTATCAGTTGAAGCTACGATGTTTTCTGAAGATGCGCCACCAGAGCCAGCAACAATACCGGTACGAACATTAGAGATTTGCTCTTCTGTCAATTTAGCATCTTTAATTGCTTGATCCATTGCTACATAGGCATAACCTGCAGCATCGCCCATAAAACGAATAGCTTTACGATCAATATGATCTTTTGTTTCAAGTGTAGGTTTACCCCAAACTTGGCTGCGTAAGCCTTGCTCTGCAAAACTTTCTGCATGAGAGATACCTGATTTACCTTCTTTTAATGAAGCTAAAACCTCATCAGCGTTATTACCGATACTTGATACAATACCTAAGCCTGTGATTACGACACGTTTCATTTAACTAACCATCTATAATTATAAAATATTGCGCTATTATACTCGTAATAGCGATTGAACTGGTAGTACTTGTTAATTAGCCCAACAAAACCAGCGTACACTTGTACACTATAATATGCGATTCATAGCTCTATTTCTATGACAATTTAACTTATCTATCGTTATTTTCTGATCAAAATCAATATTTCGCGTAAAATAGCCAGGATAAAATAGCACCTGTACCAGTGTTCATTGTTGAATAATTTAAGAAGTTTTTATGAAAAGTGTAGATAAAACAGATAACAGCAGCCAAGTTACCTTTCAAAAAGATGGCGCTCCCTATTGCCAACGTTTTGATGATATTTATTTTGATAGCCAATCAGGTACCTTGCAAAGTGATTTTGTTTTTATTCAAAAAAATCAAATAAAACTTCGCATATCGACAGAAAAAAAATTATTTACCGTGGCTGAAACAGGGTTTGGAACAGGGCTAAATTTTTTATTAACCTTACAGGCGTACCAAAAAGCACAGCAAGCTACTACTGAGGAGCTTGCGCCGTTGCATTTCATCAGTGTTGAAAAGTACCCATTATCAAAAGAGCAGCTCAAACAGTCATTATCCATTCTGCCTGAATTAAAAAAACTTTCTTTATCGCTGATATCACAATATCCGGAGTGTCCAACTGAGCAAGATCAAGCATTTCAGGGCGAGTTCTTAAATGGCCAAGTAAAGCTTACGCTCATTTTTGCTGATGCGGCGCAAGGTCTCTCTTCTTTAAAAGCAAATCGTGCAGGTTTAGTTGATGCTTGGTTTCTTGACGGTTTCTCACCTGCCAAAAACCCTGAGATGTGGAGTGAAGAGCTCTTTTGTCAAATAGGTAGGCTTTCAAAAGAGCAAACAACACTAACAACCTTCACGGTTGCAGGGTTTGTCAAAAGGCAGCTTAGAGCTATCGGCTTTAGGCTTGAAAAGCTATCTGCGCCTGGAAAAAAACATGAAATGTTTTTTGGTGTGATGCAAAGTAACCCATTAACCTCAAAAGGCTACCAATTAAGACCTCGTATCATAAAGCCACAGCATGTCAGTATTATTGGCGGCGGAATTGCTTCTGCCTGCGCCGCTTATGCACTAACGAAACAAGGGGTAAAAGTTACCATCTATTGTAAAGACACCTCGATAGCCCAAGGGGGCTCTAGCAATGCCATTGGCGCATTGTACCCATTATTACACCAACAAGCGGATGACATTAGTCATTTTTACCAGCAAGCTTTTTGGCGGGCACGAGAATTATACGATGAAGTAGCTGAGCAAGGTTATGCATATAGTCATCATTGGTGTGGCTTACTTGAAGTCTCTTACAAAGACGCCTTAGTAAAAAGGCAACAAGCTTTTGAATCCTTAAAAGCGTGGCCGCATAAACTTATCCATAGTATTGATGCGAAACAGGCGAGTCAGTTAGCGAATATAGATTTACCTTATGGCGGGTTATTTATGCCAAGCGCCGGATGGATTTCCCCCCAAGAATTGGTGAAGCAAGTTTTTCAAGCCGCAAAAGCAAGCAATCGCTTAAAAATAGTGACAGATACTCAAGTCAGTAAAATTAGTCAAATAGCGAGTACAACGGCACAAGGTAGTCAAAAGACGTGGAAGCTATCAACAAATCAAGGTGACTTTGATGCTAGCGTTTTAGTTATATGTGCTGGTGCAGATGCGATTGAAATAGAACAATTAAAGTCACTGCCGCTAACCGCAACTCGCGGCCAAGTCACCAGTATGAATACCAACAACGAAATCAGTGATTTATCAACGGTTATTTGCCACAAAGGTTACCTAACACCGAAAAACAAAGGCATACATTGCATCGGAGCAACCTTCCAAAAAAATGATACTAATATTCAAACTACGCCAGCAGACAATGAATATAACCTAGCGATGCTTGGCAAGTGCTTGCCTGATTTAGCTGATAATATTAACTGGCAAGAAGCTGATATCGCCTCGAGTAAAGCAAGACTTCGCTGCATGTCACAAGACCATCTTCCCCTTGTTGGTGCGGTTCCCGACATTGAGCAACATATAGAGACTTACCCACACTTAGCAAAAGACAAAAACTGGCGATATTCAAAAGCAGCGCCTTGCATTGATAATTTGTATGTCATGTTGGGGCTTGGTGCAAGAGGCCTGTGTTCAGCTCCTTTAGCGGCAGATATTTTAACCGCAGATATTTGTAATACCCCCTACCCGATGAACAATCAGCAGCTTTTTAACTTAAGCCCTAATCGTTTTGTTATCAGAGATATCATTAAAAGAAAGCTTTCAACAACAAGCTAACACGTCAGTTATCAGCGTGCAGTCACCATGTACTTGGCTATTGCTTTGGTATGGCTTGGCTTGGCTATTAACTTAATAAACATCAACAATAAACATAGAAGCTTGAGCTAAATCAAATATTTAATAGCATTATTTAACTAAGGTACTTCTATATTTTTTTATAGGAGTTTTTGACATGAAAGTCACTTTTTTATCAAGTATGTTACTTGCCACAACGTTGTTATTCACAAGCCAACCTAGCACCGCAATAACAAAACAACTAAGTCTTTCTGAAGCAATTAACCAAGCGGGTTTACAGCGCATGTTGTCTCAACGTATGGCAAAGAATTACATATTGCTTAGCCAAGGCATTGATGCTGAAGCAGCTGCTGATGAGCTAGATGAAAGCTCAGCACTATTTGAAGAAAACTTGTTTAAGCTTAATACGTCCATTAACCATATCGAGTCGAAAGAGGCGTTGAAAAAACTAAAACAGAACTGGTATGGCTTTCGTCAGTTTGTGTTAAGCGAAGCTGATAAAGCGCAAACTGCGCAAGTTGTTGATAGAAGTACTTTGTTATTAAAATCAGCACATGCGTTGGTATTAAGTCTAGAAAAGACATCACGCGCCAACAGTGATCATCTGATTAATATTTCAGGAAGGCAGCGTATGTTATCCCAACGTTTGGCAATGCTTTACTACGCAAGTCACTCTGGAGTGCAAGAAAAAGTATTCCAGCAAGAAATGCATAAAACCTCAAGGCAGTTTGGCCAAGCATTGAATAAGCTTATGCTAGCAAAAGAAAATAACGCTCAGATAGATGAAGCACTAACCGATGTTAATAATCAATGGAGCTTTTATAAAACTAAATTCAATGGCTCAAACAAAGGTAGATTTTCACCTAAAACCATTAAAGTAGTTAGTGAGTCTTTACTTAAGGAAATGAATAACATTACTAAGTTATACGAAGTTGAAAGTATTGCACAAGCTAAATACTCAACATGGATAAAACCTGCAAACTAAGCCTGAACCTACACAAGAAAACAGCGCAGTAAAGCTAAGCTTTCAAAATAAAACGGCAGACTACACTAGAAAACCAAACAAAAAACAAACCTAGCCCAAGTGTCTTGGGCTAGGTTTAAGCATCAACTAGTAAGCTATTTTTTCTTGTGTTACGAGCCAAAAATTATGCACTACGGCATAGTCTTGCGGTGCTAACTCTGTTTTAGCTTGCGCTATTTTTTCAGAAACGCCTGTCACAAGCTCCTTGGAAATCACTTGGTTTTCATCACCAAACTCAGTGGCAACTAATGAAACAAAACCGCGAAGATAACCCGAAGCAAATAGTGTATCGCTATCACTGTCTTGTTCAAATAAATCATCAAGATATTGATAAAAATCGGTAAGCTTGGTTAATGCAGTAGTTGTACTTTTTGACATGTATTTCACCTAAAATAATATTTTCAATTGACAGCTTTATCGCTCTAATTTGGGCTAGCTAGCGGATAAAGCACTTGATCCTTATAACCTGTCGTTACCGAAATAAAGCCTGAAAGCTCCATATCAAGTTCATGATCCCCGGTATCACTAATCAAGGGTTTATTGTGCAACGCAGCTAACTTTGCTTTAGTTGCAATGATAGTTAGATTATCTTTTCCGCCTTGTTGCGCCAACACAGCGCGAATAATACGAGGGCTAAGCTGTTGATTTCCTCTACCAAATACATGACCCTGACCACCGATTAGCGTAATAACCAGTTTGCTAATTCCTTGATGTTCAATGATTGCCTGATAAAGTTCCGTTTCTGTTACATCACTTGCAATCAGTGATTGCTCTTTCACTATATCAACACCAAGTAAGGTATTATCAAGTGCCAATTCTTCCATTAAAAATGCTGTAGTCGAGCCAGAGCCAATAATAAATTGCTGCTCTTCATGTTCGGCCATTTCATCAATAATACTGGCGGCAATATCTTGTAGTACCAATTCATCACTTTCTTTACCACCGGACTTTACGGCTTGTACGTAACGCAACTCACTTGGTATTTGCATTTCACTGTAACGCTTTGCTTTGACAACACCTTGCCTGAACAAGCTTTCATCTATGTCCATAACATCACCAGTGGTCAGCGTGACCAACTCTTTTGTCACCATCAACTCAATGATACGCCCTGCGGCTTTAGGGGTAATGGCATAAACACCTGAATGAATTTTGCACCCTGCTGGTATTCCTAAAACCGGAACCTGTTGTCCTTGCTCTTCACCTGCAATGACACTGGCAATATCCCGTGCAGTACCATCACCGCCTGCAAATAAAATGATATCAACGCCTTTGCTGATTAATGCCTTGGCAGATAGTTTACTGTCTTCATTTTCAGTAGCAGCAGTTTTAGCCTGATAAACCACCTCCACAGCAAAGCCAAGTTCTCGAGCACATTGCTCCCCCATTTGATCATTGGCAGTGTAAATAACAATGTCATCTTTATAAGGCAATAAAACGTCTAATGCTAAGGCCGTCCTTGCATTTGCTTTTGGTTTAGCCCCTAGTGATAAAGCATGCATAGCCATGCCATCACTACCTTTAAGTGCAACACTGCCACCTATACCTGCAATAGGGTTTATAATGAGACCAAGTTTAAAGTGTTTCACAATTACGCTCCTGTTCAATAACGTCATGATGGTAGTCAAATTGCTCGGCTGTCAGTGGCAGCTTAGTTTGATAAAACCTTGCTAAGGCATTGATAAATTGCTGAGCTCGGGGCGGAAAGCCATCTTCGATAAACACTAACACTTGCTGATAAACCTTAGCTTTAAAGCCAGCATTATCGCCTTGGTAACCATTTAAATTGTCAGCGGAAGTATTAAAGCTCTTTTGCGCGGCAACATTGAAGGCCCATTCAATCGCTTGTGGCTGAACTTCTACTTGTTCAAATTTCTTTTGCTGCTTTTCATTGCGCCCATCAGGGATATACCAATAGCCAAAATCTTCCAATAAACGCCTTTTTTCGCCAGCTTGGCACCAATGCGCAATCTCGTGGAAAGCACTCTCATAGTAACCGTGGGCAAATATAATTTGATGATGTGCGCATTTTTCATTCGCAGGAGAGTACAGGGGTTCGTCACCACCTTTAACTAAACGAGTATTATATTGCTCAAAGAAAGTATTAGCAAAGAGGTTAATAAGGTCTTGATATTTGTACTGCATGTGCGATGTTGGTAATAAAAAGCTGTATTCTAACCAAAAGCCTTAATGCTTGCACTGGCTATTTTTAAAGAAAAACAAAATCACTACTTTAAATAGATATTTGCTTTACTTGGCCCTATGCATTGAGCTGGTATTTATCCCATAGCCGCTTAAATATTTGTCCCCAAAAAAGATGTTATATTTATGTAAATATCATTGGATTGTTATGTAGATATCATGCTATTAATTAACACTAGTGTCAGTTTATTAAACGTTACTCATTATAATCAAGGACGATAATTTTATGGGCTTATTAATTAACAAAGATAAATTTAAAGCATTGTTTTTGCTAAATGGTGGAGCAAGCAATATAGCAGGTGGAGAATTTCCTACATATATTCATCACTTCACTAGTCTATTTAATACCTGCAACATTGAAACGACGGTAGATAAAAAATTACCTAATATTGTACAAAGTAAAAGTTACAATCTCATTTTTATAGATTTATATCACTGTAATTGGGGTGATGAGATCCCTTTGGCTATTCTGAAAATAGTACAAAGTGCACGTACGGTATTCATCAATGTTCAAGAGAATAAATACGATGAGAAAAAGTTATTATTATTAGGGCTTCAAGGTGTTTTTTACTTAAACGAAGGGTTGGAAATCATTTTGAGAGGGATCACTAAATTACAAAAGAATGAAAGATGGTTTAAACGCGAAACGTTAAATAGTGCTCTCAATGAGCTACTGACGAAACATAATCAGTCAAGATTTTTAAATATTAGTCCAAAGAATCAACCAATCAACCTGCCTAAACTAACACGCAGAGAAAACACTATTATTGATTTAGTATCATGTGGTGCAAAAAACCAAGAAATTGCTGAAAAGCTACATATAAGTCCCAACACAGTAAAAACTCATTTATATAGTATATTTAGGAAAACAAGCTCTAGAAATAGAATTGAATTGATCAGTTGGACACAAAACTACGTAGCGATTTCCTAACAAGAAATAATCTTTCGATGGCTCCACAGCTAATAGCAACGAACTTAATGTCATCGTTTTGATTTTTGAATCGAGACATTTAACACTTAGGTAGCTATTGCTAGCTATATGAAATAACGACTCAAGTAATCAAGGAGCGAACACGTGGTAGTGGTGATCGCCCTTTAAAGTATATAACCGTGATACGAGGCATGCATCGTGGTTATACTCTTCATCAACTGTCTCTTATACACATCTCCGAGCCC
>OLII01000764.1_pt1 | contig 11813 bp, 12 predicted proteins | sample 1609481 | NCBI WGS metagenome assembly OLII01 (sample SAMN05416859, study PRJEB24817) | seawater metagenome | isolation source: Sea water | place: Canada:Atlantic | collected 2013-11
ACGAGATCTAGTACGGTCTCGTGGGCTCGGAGATGTGTATAAGAGACAGAGAATGCCCAGGCCGAACATCGCCAGCGCCATGCCGGCAACGATGCCGGCCAGCCCCGCCGCGCTCAGGGCCCCTGCCAGTACCACCAGGGAACCGATCAGCAGGCACCCCGCACCGGCCTTGGCCAGGCGCAGCAGGCCCTTGCGCGCCACCAGCCGACCCGCCGCGATGGCGCCGAGCAGAATTGCCACCCCGGTGGCGCCGAACAGCGTGCCGAAGGCTTGCACCGACAGGCCGAAGTGGGTCTGGTAGACGAACGCCGCACCGCCGATGTAGGCAAACAGAAAGAAGAACACCGCCGCCAGCGCCAGCGCCGGGCGCAGGAACTGGCCATCGCTGCCGATGCGCAGGTAGGTGCGCAGGATGTCCCGCGGCTGCCAGGGCTGGCGCTTGTCGGCGGCCAGGGTTTCCTTGAGCACCCAGGCCGAGTTCAACAGCACCAGCACGCCGAGCCCGGCCAGGGTGAGCATGATCGCGCGCCAGCCAAGGTGCGCCCCCACAAAACCGCCCACCGCCGGTGCGAGCACCGGCGCCAGGCCCTCGACGGTCATCAGCAGGGCGAAGATCTGCGCGGCGCGCGCCCCTTCGGCCACATCGCGGACCATGCTCATGATCACCACCAGGGTCAGTGCACTGCCCAGGCCCTGGACAAAGCGCGCCGCCAGCAGTGTTTCGAGGCTGGGTGCCTGGGCCGCGGCCAGCGAACTGAGCACGAACACCAGCAGCCCGGCCAGCAGCGGCCGGCGCCGGCCCAGGGTGTCGACCAGCGGGCCGAACAGCAATTGGCCGGCGCCCATGGCCAGCAGAAACACCGTCAGCGTCAGTTGCACCCCGGCATAGGTCGCGCCGTACTCGGCGGCGATGCTCGGCATGCTGGCCAGGTACATGTCGATGGCCGACGGCCCCAGGGCGCCGATCAGCGCCAGGGACACGGCAAATTTCACATGGGGGGACTGCGGGGTGTGCATAGCTCGAATCCACAAAAAGGTCACAGGACTGGCTGCCGAATGCCAACCTACCGACCGGTAGGTAGCCAGAACGTGCGAGCCTATACACTGTGCCCCGCAGGGTCAAGCCAGTGGTTTATCAGGCCGGGCCGGCCAGGCTATGGGAGCGGTAGTCCTTGGGCGAGCGTTCGAACTGTTTCTTGAACGAGCGGCTGAAGTGCGCCGAATCGGTGAAGCCCCATTTGTAGGCGATGGTGGTGATCGACTCGGTCTTGAGGATCGGGTTGGCCAGGTCGTCGGCGCTGCGTTGCAGGCGCGTGCGCTGGATGTAGCGGCACACGCTGTCGCCCTGCTCTTCGAACAGGCGGTAGAGGTGGCGCACCGAAATGTTCAGGCGGTTGGCCAGGTTCACCGGCGACAGGCCGGGCTGGCCCAGGGACTCGTCGATCACCTTCTGCACATAGCTGCGCAGGTTGGCGCCGTGCAGCGCCGCGCCCGGCTGCACCTGGTCATCGCCGCCCTCCAGGGCCGACCCCAGCAGCGACAGAAATGCACTGTGCAGGGCCTGGCCCTCGGCCAGCTCGCCCTCCCCCGGAGCGCTTTCCTTGCACAGCTGATCCATCAGCACATGCAGCATGCGCCCGCAGGCCTTGGTCTGGGAGATCTTGCCGAAGGTACGCGCATCGCCCCCCAGCTGCCGGCACACCGCCTCGCGCGAGAGCGACAGCGAGGCGTGTTCGATCAGGCCGAACGGCATGATTTCACAGGCCCCGACCGCGTCCATCAGCAGCATCTCGCCCGGTGCCAGCTGCACACTGACGCCGTTCTGGGTGACCTGGGAGAAGCCGGTGCGCTGGCTGACCAGAAAGCAGTGCTGGTCGTTGTCGCGGTCGGGCTTGATGCCGTCGCGGCGGATCAGCCCGGCGTTGGTGCGCAGGTTGGCCAAGGCCAGGCCACCGCGTGACCAGGTGGAAATCTCGCCGATGAACAGCGAGCGGTTGAACGCAAGTTCGGTCTCGAAATGCCCGCAAATGTGTTGCATGTCGGCATTCCAGCGGTCCAGCGCAGTGCCGGCGAGCTGATGAGTACTCATGGGTACCTCCACGATGGCATCTTGTTTTTGTTGGGCAATAGTTAACATGTTAGCTATATGCACGCAACACGTTCGTCGTCGCCAGGGTGGAAGCAGTTTTGGTGCCAGTCTGCAGGTTCAGAGGCCTTCGACAAGCCGCGCCAGACCTTTCAATGCGGCCAGCAGCAGGTCACGCTGCGCGGGGTTCAGGCTGATGTAGCGACGAAACGCCGGCATGCGGTTGACCACCTCGCTGCCGCCCATGTGCTCCAGGGTCAGGGTCCAGCAGCCGCCTGCCAGGTCCAGGTGCAGGCGCTTGAAATCCAGCGGCATCAGCGCCTGTTGCAGGGCCGGGTCGTGGGTCAGGGCCTGCTCCAGCCGCGCCTGCCAGGACCGCTCGCCACGCAGCCGGCGCCAGCGCAGGCCGCTGCGCCGCAGTGCACCGGTATGCTGCAACGCCAGCCGCGCCGTGCCCTGTTGCGGGCCGGGCACCTGCAGGCGGAACTCGCACAGCACCAGGTGCATCAGCAACTGCGACTCGGTGCGCTCGCGCACCTCGAACGCCAGGCTGCCATCGGCCAGGGCGTAGCGTGCACTGCCCGGCCCCAGCACCTCGCAACCGGCCAGGCCGAGGTTGCGCTGCAGGTGCGCCAGCGTCACCCCGGGGCGGTAGCCCGAGGGCGCGCGGTCAAACAGCCTTTGCCACAGTGTGGGCAGGGTATGCGCCATGCTCGACTCCCGGTTGGTGGGCAAATTCGCGCGCCAGCACCTCTTCGACCGAGGCCGGCTTGAACGGGTTGACCTTCTGCACCACCAGGGTCCAGAACAGCGCGTACACCGCCGTGGCGCCGAGCATCCAGGCGAATGGCACGTACACCTGGGCCGGGTTCATGCCCGGCGGGGTGATGAACCACATGCCCAGGCCGATGCCGACGCTCGACAGCAATTGCGGCAGCGGGAACAGCGGCGAGCGGTAGGCCCGTGGCAGGTCGGGCCGGCGAATGCGCAGGATCACCACCGACAGCGTCACCAGCAGGTAGGCGGTGCTCCAGGCACACACCGCCGCCAGTACCAGGTGCAGGATGGTGTCGGTGTTGCCGCCCAGCCACCAGGCGTGCAGGCACGGGATCAGCATCGCCACCAGAATGCACACGATGGGGGTCTTGAAGCGTGGGTGCAGGTAGGTGAACACCCGGGGCAATGCGCCATCCACCGCCATGCCATAGAGGATGCGCGGCACCCCGGCCATCAGGGTGTTGATGGTGGCGGCGCCGGCGAACAGAAAGCCGATGCCCAGCCACAACGGGCCGATATCGCCCATCACCTGTTGGGCAAAATGCGGAATGGCCATGGGCGTGTCCAGCAGGTGCGTGCCGCTGGCGGCGTCGAGCAGCACGTTGTCGACCTGGCGCTTCATCGCCGCGCCATAGATGAACATGCACGAGGCCACGCCCAACAGCCCCAGCGCCATGGCCCTGGGCAGGGTGCGCGCCGACTGGCGCAGGTCGGGTGCCAGCGGGGTGACGAACTCGCAGCCGACGAACATGAACATCGCCATGCCCACCAGCGACAGCACGGTGATCAGGTCGGTGCCCACCAGCGACGCGCCGAACCAGCCGTCCAGTTGCACCGCCGGGGCGGCGATCAGGCCGAGCACGCCGAACACCATCAGCGTGGTCCACATGCCGAAGGTGAGGATGATCTCGGCCTTGCTGAACACACTGATGCCGAACGCATTGAGGATGCCGAACACCACCACGAAGCCCACCCCCAGCAGCCACGAGCCACCGGCGGATTCGGCCAGGGTGTTGAGGTGTTCGAAGTTCACCAGCGCCATCACCCCGGCCAGGATGGTTTCGGCGGTGCCGGCGAACACGTGCACGATCAGGTAGGCCGACAGCGTGCCGGTGATGGCGAAGAAGCGCCCCATGCCGCAGTTGATGTAGTCGTACACCGAGCCGGTGGTGGGCAGGATGGCGGCGGCTTCGGCGAAGGTGGTCGACTGGGCGAGCATCATCAGCATGGCGATCAGCATGGCCACGGCGAACGCACCGCCGCCGATGCCGAAACCGGTGGTGGCGGTGAGGATCACCGGGCTGGCCATGATCAGGCCGATGGTGCTGGCCAGCGCGGTGGGGAACCCGACCGTGCCACGGTTCAGGTGCACGCTGAGGGTGTGGTTGAGCGACATGATGAGCGACCTCGAATGCCGTTGTTGTGGTTATGCGCCACTGTGCGCTGGCGGTTGACTGGCGTCTTGCCCGTGGCTGCCTGGGGTTTTGTTGCAGGCTGCCAGCGCACTTCTGGCCGTAGCCGGTTTGCCTGGAGGACCGTGCACTCAGGTTTTACGACCGCTTCGCGCTCGATCGTCGGCCAAGCCAACTCCCACGCCCTGCGGGCAGAAGCCAACCTCACAGCCCCAAACAACCTGCTTCTGGCCGCAAGGCCGTGGGAGCGGGCTTGCCCCGCGATCTGGCGCAAAGCGGCAGCAAAACCAGCGCACCCGGTTTGCCTGACACACCCTGCGGGCAGAAGCCGACCTCACAGCCCCAAGCAACCTGCTTCTGGCAAGCACCCCGGCACCTACCCGCCTGGCGCCCACAATCAATCCATGTGGCAGCCAGATCAAAGACAGCCCCCACCGTCCCCGCCCTAAATGGCCACCACTCACGCCAACCCGGGGACCCCACCACCATGAACCTGCACCCTCACCTGCTTGCCGCCCTCAGCCTGGCTGTGCTGCTGGCCCAGCCATCAGCCCAGGCCATCGAGCTCTACGCCGATGACGAGTCCCACCTGAATGCCGACATCCTGGCGGTGTACGGCCTGTTCAACAGCCGCAAGAACTACGACGCCACGCCCGGCGGCTCGACCTGGCGCGAGGGCTTCATCAAGTATGGAATCAGCGGCGACCAGCGCCTGGCCGGCAACGGCAGTGCCTACGGCGCACTCAGCTGGGTCAGTTCCGCCACCTGGGGCGATGGCGACGCAGCCGGCAACACCGACGGCACCGAGCGCACCACCAAGCTGGAGGACGCCTACCTCGGCTGGCGCTCCGGCGAGCTGTTCCCGTTGCTGGGCAAGGATGGCGTGGATGCCTCGTTCGGCCGTCAGGTGGTCAAGCTGGGCCGCGGCTTTCTGATCAACGACGATGGCCCCAACCTCGGCAAGGGCCCCGCCGACGGCGCGCTGAACCGTGGCGGCGCCTATTACCTGGCGGCGCGCCACGCGTTCGACCGCACCGCCGTGCTGCGCCTGGGCGGCGAGCGTGGCGTGCACGCCAGCGTGCTGTGGCTCAAGTCCGACAACCGCGCCCAGGCCGAGACCGAACTGGCCGCCGGCACCCTGGATTACACCACCGCGGCCGGCACCCTGGGACTGACCTGGGTTCACGGCCTGGGCGTGACCGAGCAATGGGCCAGCGAATTCCAGCGCCAACGCGACGGCATGGACACCTACAGCCTGCGCGGCGAAGGCAACGCCGGTATCGACAACGCCAGCTTCGCCTTCGAATACGCCTGGCAGGACAAGCAGGCCGGCCCGGAAAAGGCCTGGTACGCCGAGGCCGGTTACACCTTCGCCGAGCTGCCCTGGGCACCCAGCCTGACCTACCGCTACACCCGCTATTCCGAAGGCTGGGATGCCTTGTTCACCGGGCTGAGCACCGGCTACGGCACCTGGTTCCAGGGTGAGGTGGCGGCCAACTACGCGGGGCCGTTCAACAGCAATACCGGGGTGCATCACCTGGGCCTGGTGGCCAAGCCACTGGAGAACCTGACCCTGGGCGCGCTGTATTTCGACTTCGATACCCTGCACACACGCAACGCGCTGAACCTAGGTGCCCGCGAGCTGGACCTGTACGTGGAATGGGCAGTCAGCCCGCACCTGATCGTCAGCCCGCTGGTGGGGCTGTACCAGCCGAAAAAGGACGAGAACACGGGGGGCAATCAGGTGGGCGGCAATGGCACCAACCTGTACAGCCAGGTGACGCTGGCGATGCCGTTCTGAGTTGGCTGGGGCGACGGCCAGGGACATGTCCAAGGCCATCGCCCCCGGGGTTACACGGTCGCGTGGGCCTGTTGCTTGAGGCGTTCGGTGTCGACGCGCACGAACACCGAGTCGGCCGTCACGGTGAGCACGTCGCCGGCCCAGACTTCGCAGATGACCCGGCTCTTGCGCCCCACCTCACCCTCGACCCACGCCTTGAGCACCAGCTCCACGCCCATCGGGGTGGGCTTGAGGTAGGTCAGCGAAAGCTTGCCGGTGACGCAGTCGATGCGCGGCAGGCTGCCCGGCTCGCGGTCTTCGGCGCGGTAGTGCCAGGCCATGGCGGTCCAGTTCGAATGGCAGTCCACCAGCATCGCCAGCAACCCGCCGTACACCAGCCCCGGCCAGCCGGTGAAGGTGGCATCGGGTTCGTGCCGGCACAGCACGTGGCTGCCGTCCTCGGCCCAGTGGCTTTTCAGGTGCAGGCCGCTGGGGTGCGAGGTACCGCAGCCGTAGCACACGCCCTCTGGCGCGGCGAGGTCTTGCAGGGGTAAGGCTTGGGCGTTCATAGGCTTCCTGATTGTTTTTATGGAAAGTCAGACCGTCGATGGTAACGCTGCCAGGCCCGCGCGCGAAAGCGCCAGGGGCCGCCGCAGAGGCTCAGGCCTCCACCGGCAGCCCTGCCGCCTGCCAGTCCGGCAGGCCGCTGTCGAGCCGGCGCACCTTGAAGCCGTGCTCGCGCAAGGCCGCGGTGGCGGTACTCGACAGCACGCACCAGGGGCCACGGCAGTAGGCAACGATCTCCTGGTCCTGCGGCAGTTCGGCCAGGCGCTGCTGCAGCTCGTCCAGTGGCATGCTGATCGCCCCCGGCAAGTGCCCCAGGGCGTATTCCTCGTGGGAGCGCACGTCCAGCAGGGTGATGCTCTGCTCGTGCAGGCGCTGCACCAGTTCGTCGCGTGACATCGCCTCCAGGCGCTCCTGCGCACTCATGCTGTCGGCCAGCAGCTCGCGCACCGCCAGGCGGTTGTGCTCGGCGAACTGCCCCAGTGCCGCCAGCACGTCCAGGATCGGCCCACCACCCAGGCGGTACAGCACGCGCTTGCCGTCGCGGCGGGTCTGTACCACGCCGGCGCGACGCAGGTGCTGCAGGTGCTGGGAGGTGTTGGCCACGGACAACCCGCACAGTTCGGCCAGGCGCTCGACCGCACGCTCGCCCTGGGCGATGTGTTCGAGCAGGTGCAGCCGATGCGCATGGCCCAGGGTGCGGGCCAGCTCGGCGATATCGATGAAGTGTTGCTGAGGAAGGTCGGTCATTGACAGGAAGCTATCATTCGCCAATCATTCAATCAATTCATTGAATGTTTTATTCAGGAGCAACGCCATGTCCCCTCTGCTTCACTTCATCGCCAGTGCCAGCCTGATCGGGCTGCTGGGCACGGCGCTGGCCGACCTGTGGGCCGAAACACAGAAGCGGCTGCTGAAGGTGCCCACGCCCAGCTGGCCGATGGTCGGGCGCTGGGTGGCGCACCTGCGCCATGGTCAGTTCATTCATGACAGCATCGCCAAGGCGCCGCCCGTACCGGGCGAAGCCCTGCTGGGCTGGGCGACGCACTATGTGATCGGGGTGCTGTACGCCGGGCTGCTGCTGGCGATCTTCGGCATCGGCTGGGCCCACAGCCCTACCCTGCTGCCGGCGCTGGCGATCGGTATCGGCACGCTGGTGGCGCCGTTCTTCATTCTGCAGCCGGGCATGGGCGCAGGCGTACTGGCCCGTCGCACACCCAACCCCAAGGTGGCACGCCTGCGCAGCCTGGCGGCGCACACGGCGTTCGGGGTCAGCCTGTTTGTCGCGGCGCTGCTGCTCAATGGCCTGGGCCTGATGCCCCAGGGCTGAGCTCAGGCCTCACGCTGGCACCAGGCGTCTATCAATACGTCCAGCAATGCCTGCGCATCCGTGGTGTTGGCGTCGACCAGGGCAATGGCCCAGCCACAGCCGGCCAGCTCGAAGTGTTCGCGCCAGTTGGGCCACGCCACAAGCCCGGCCAGGTCGAAGGAAAACATGCCGCCCCGCTCGCCATGGCCGCCGTGAATCGACTCGCCCAGGCCGAATGGCTGCGGGTCGAAGGGCTTGAGGCTCACGTAGTACACGTGGTGGGTGTCGTGCTCCGGGGTGGGCGCGCGGTTGCACTGGGAGAAGTCCACCGACTGCCAGCCCAGCTCGCGCTCGCTCATCGGCTGTGCCTGCGCGAGCAGGTAGTCGAGCCCCAGCGTACGCCCACCCGGCCAACCGAGCTGGGTGGCACTGAAGGTTCGCTGGCGCGCCTTGCGTGGGTTGGCAAGCTCGCTCCAGCCCAGCTCGCGGGTCAGCACCAGGCCCTTGAGCAAGCGGTGCTCGCCATTGTTCAGCTCCAGCACGAACTGGCCGTAATCGGTGGGTATCACCCGCACCAGGTGCGTCGGTGCCCCGTGGTCCTGCCCCATGTCGTCTTCCCCTGATGTTACAAAGAATTTCGGCAACGCCGCAGGGTCTACCCAGTAGATCCCCACACAAGAGTCTGCCATGAAATTCGAACGCTTCGCCCAGGGCCTGGCCAAACAGGCCGGTCGCTCGCGCACCTTCCTCATCGCACTGGTACTGATCGTGGTCTGGGCCGTCACCGGGCCGTGGTTCGACTACAACGACACCTGGCAGTTGATCATCAACACCTCGACCACCATCGTCACCTTCCTGATGGTGTTCGTCATCCAGAACACCCAGAACCGCGACAACGACGTGCTGCACATCAAGCTCGACGAACTGCTGCGCTCGACCAAGGCGGCGCACAACGCGCTGATGAACCTCGACCAGCTGGACAACAGCCAGCTCAAGCAATTGCTCAAGGAGTACCGGGAGATCGGCGAAGACCGCGCCACCGACCTGCCCGCCGATGAAACCGGGGGCAGGCGCGGCGACGCGCAGTGAGGCGGGCTACTGGTTGGCGCCGGTGAGGGTGTTGTAGCTGGTGATCAGGTTGCGGTAGTCGGGGATGTGGTTGGAGAACAGCGCGCCCAGCCCCTCGACATCGTTGCGCCAGTCGCGGTGCAGTTCGCAGGCTGCGCCGAACCACGTCATCAGTTGCGCACCGGCCGACGACATGCGGTCCCAGGCCGCGTCGCGGGTGATCGGGTTGAAGGTGCCGGAGGCGTCGGTGATCACGAACACCTCGAAGCCTTCGGCAATCGCCGACAGCGCCGGGAACGCCACGCACACCTCGGTGACCACACCGGCGATGATCAGCTGCTTCTTCCCGGTGGCCTTGACCGCCTTGACGAAGTCCTCGTTGTCCCAGGCGTTGATCTGGCCGGGGCGCGCGATGTACGGCGCGTCAGGGAACTGCGCCTTGAGCTCGGGCACCAGCGGGCCGTTGGGGCCGCTTTCGAAGCTGGTGGTGAGGATGGTGGGCAACTTGAAGTACTCGGCCAGGTCGGCCAGCGCCAGCACGTTGTTCTTGAACTTGTCCGGCTCGATGTCACGCACCAGCGAGAGCAGCCCGGCCTGATGGTCGACCAGCAGCACGGCGGCGTTGTTCTTGTCCAGACGGGTGTAGGGAACACTCATGGTCATACTCCTTGCAGGGGTGGTCCGGCGCCGTGGCGCCGGAGTTGGGACAAACGTGAGTTGCATACAGACCCTAGTCGGCGCGTGTGACAGTGCCGCCGCCATTGGTCATCTGGCCGAAGCGCCCGGCGCGAAAATCGGCGAACGCCGCCTCGATCTCGGCATCGCTGTTCATCACGAACGGGCCGTAGCCGACGATGGGTTCATCCAGCGGCTCGCCGCTGAGCCACAGCACCGCCGCCTCGCTGTCGGCCTGCAGCAGCACTTCGTCGAGGGCACGCTCCAGCAGCACCAGTTGTGCCGGGCCCACCGAACGCTCGCCATTGACCGTGACCTGGCCGCGCAGCACCACCAGGGCGCTGCTGTGACCGGCCTGGGCAGGCAACCGCACGGGCTTGCCGGGCTTGAGCTGCATGTCCCACACCTGCATCGGCGTGAAGGTGCGCGCCGGGCCGCGATGGCCGTGGTAGTCACCGGCGATCACCCGCAGGCTGCCGGCACCGCCGGGCAGCGCCACGCTGGGGATGTCGGCGGCCAGCAGGGTCTGGTAGCCGGCAGGGGCAGACTTGTGCCGGGCCGGCAGGTTGACCCACAACTGCACCATCTCCAGGGTGCCGCCACTGCGGGCGAACGACGGCGCATGGAACTCTTCATGCAGGATGCCGCCCGCGGCCGTCATCCACTGCACATCGCCCGGGCCGATCAGGCCGCCGGCACCGGTGGAGTCGCGGTGCTCCAGCTCGCCCTGGTAGACGATGGTCACCGTTTCGAAACCGCGGTGCGGGTGCTGGCCGACGCCGCGACGGGCGCTGGTGGGGGTGAAGGCATGGGGCCCGGCGTAGTCGAGCAGCAGGAACGGGCTGATGTGCTGGGCCAGGTTGTCGTAGGTGAACAGGCTGCGTACCGGGAAGCCGTCACCCACCCAATGCGGGTGCGGGCTGCTGTAGACGCCTTGGATCTTTTTCATGAGCTACCTCCTCTCGTGCATGAAGCCAACGATAAGGGCGCAACGCTGAAGGCGGTAGATAGCGTAAAGTGCCCTCAGCGTTCCATTTGGAGAACAGTGGTGGAAGACCTCAACGACCTGTACTACTTCGCCCAGGTGGTCGAGCACGGTGGCTTTGCCGCCGCCGGCCGTGCCCTGGACATGCCCAAGTCCAAACTCAGCCGGCGGGTGGCCGGGCTCGAGGAGCGCCTCGGGGTGCGCCTGATCCAGCGTTCCACCCGGCATTTTTCGGTAACCGACATCGGGCAGGCCTACCACCGCCATTGCGTGGCCATGCTGGTGGAGGCCGAAGGTGCGGCCGAGCTGATCGAGCGCCACCGTGCCGAGCCCCAGGGCATCGTGCGCCTGAGCTGCCCCACGGCGCTGCTGGATTTCTGGGTGGGGCCGATGCTGTCGCGCTTCATGGTGCAGTGCCCGCTGGTGCAGCTGCATATCGAGAGCACCAACCGCCATGTGGACCTGATCCAGGAAGGCATCGACATTGCGCTGCGGGTGCGGGTGCCGCCGCTGGAGAGCAGCGACCTGGTGATGAAGGTGCTGGCCAACAGCACGCAGTTGCTGGTGGCCGCGCCCGGCTTGCTGGCGTCGTTGCCCAGCCCCATCGTGCCCGCCGACCTGGCCGCCTTGCCGAGCCTGCACTGGGGCAACCCGCAGCGCGATTATCAATGGCAGCTCAATGGCCCGGACGGCGCCACGGCCAGCTTGCGGCACACGCCGCGGCTGGTGACCGACGACCTGGTGGTATTGCGCCAGGCGGCGCTGGCGGGCGTGGGGGTGGTGCACCTGCCACTGGTGGTGATCCGCGACGAGCTTGCCCGTGGCGAGCTGGTGCAGCCCACCCCGCACTGGGCACCGCAATGCGGGCTGGTGCACGCGGTGTTTGCCTCACGGCGCGGGCTGCTGCCTTCGGTGCGGCACCTGCTGGATTTTCTGGCCCAGGAGTTTGCCCAGAGCGGGATCGATTGATGTGCCAGGGTTTGCTGGCGCTATGCGCCAGATCGCGGGTCAAGCCCGCTCCCACGGGGATTGCGGCACTCTTTGAATAGGCGCTGTACCTGTGGGAGCGGGCTTGCCCCGCGATCGAGTGCACAGCATTCGCTGAACCCTGTCTCTTATACACATCTGACGCTGCCGACGATCTACTCTGTGTAGAT
>OLII01000767.1_pt1 | contig 11773 bp, 12 predicted proteins | sample 1609481 | NCBI WGS metagenome assembly OLII01 (sample SAMN05416859, study PRJEB24817) | seawater metagenome | isolation source: Sea water | place: Canada:Atlantic | collected 2013-11
AGATCTAGTACGGTCTCGTGGGCTCGGAGATGTGTATAAGAGACAGCTATTAAGCGCCATTACAATCTCTTTAAAATTTAGTGTCTATATAGTGTCGTTCTTACTTTTTAATCAATCTTTAAAGTTAAAAAAACAAAATGAAAATTTGTTGTTTTTAGAACTTAATGGTCAAACGAATATCATCGCCTACCATGCGGGTATCTACGATATTTAAGCTGTGTTTATCTGCCATATCATTTATGGGCAGATTCAACAAAGGTCGGGCTTCACTGCCCATAAAACTAGGCGCCATGTACAGCACCATTTCATCTACTAAACCTTTATCAATAAATTGCCCAGCGAGTGTTGCACCGGTTTCCACCAGTATTTCGTTACACTGGCGATTGGCCAATTCTTTCAACAAAGCCCGTAAGTCTAAACCTGACTCATCAGCATTTAGCGGTAATACATCAATACCAACGTGCACTTGCACACCATGCTTAACTGCCACCAGGGTTTCACCACGTTGCTGTAATACTTTTGCTTGTTTAGGTAAACGGCCCTGACTATCTAAAATAACTCGCAAGGGTTGGCGATTTGCCACAAATTCTGAAAACTCTTGATCTTCAAAACCCAGTTCTTTTGCACGAACGGTTAAGGAAGAGTCATCATGTAAAATACTTGAAATGCCACTTATTATCGCAGAGCTTCGCGCCCGTAAACGTTGTACATCAGCGCGAGCAGCGGGACCGGTGATCCATTTACTGTCTCCGCTTTGCATGGCAGTACGGCCATCCAATGAACTGGCCATTTTTAAACGCACAAACGGCATGCCTGTTTCCATGCGTTTAATAAAACCTGGGTTTAATAGTCTTGCCTGCTCTTCCAGCACGCCTTTTGTAACTTTTATGCCAGCGGCTTCTAATTTTGCAAATCCCTGCCCTGCAACCTGTGGGTTTGGGTCCTGCATGGCACACACCACTTCATGAACACCCGCTTTAATCAGACCATCACTGCATGGGGGAGTTCGACCAAAGTGACTACAAGGCTCAAGCGTAACGTAAGCCGTAGCACCTTTGGCAAGATCGCCTGCTGCACGTAATGCATTCACTTCAGCGTGCCCTTCACCAGCCTTCTGATGGTAGCCTTCACCCACCACTCCACCATCTTTTACCAAAACACAACCGACTCTAGGGTTTGGGTCTGTGCTGTATAAACCTTTTTTAGCAAGGGCGATGGCTTGGGCCATATATTGAGTGTGGCTCACGCATCAACCTCTGAAGGAGCTTTTGAATGTGGATTTTTTTGAGCATCTTTACGGATGCGAGCAATTTCTTGGCTGAATTCTTCAATATCTTGGAATTGACGGTAAACAGATGCAAAACGAACATAGGCCACTTGATCTAGCTTGCGTAATTCTTCCATGACCAATTCGCCTACCATTAGGCTTTTCACTTCACGCTCGCCAGTGGCACGTAGGGTGGCTTGAATTCGGTGAATGGAAGCTTCTACATCTTCAACACTCACAGGGCGCTTTTCTAAGGCCCGTTGAATGCCAGAAGTGAGTTTTTGCTCATCGAAGGGAACACGCGTGCCGTTGCTTTTGATCAATTTAGGCATGACCAACTCAGCACTTTCAAAGGTGGTAAAACGTTCTTCACAGGCTTGGCATTGACGACGACGGCGCACCTGATCCCCTTCTGTAACCAGACGAGAATCGATGACTTTTGTGTCTTGTTCACCGCAAAACGGACAACGCATGGCACAGCCTGTGTAAAAGAGCAAAATAGAGGGGGGCGATTGTACCTGTTTATGGGGGCAGTGAAAACCAAACTAGCCCGTTCTGGCCACAAGATATACAAAGTCCGAGGCCAAGCGACCGCGTGGCACAATGCAACCAGCACTTAGTCGGCGCTATTCCATACGGTCATGTACAAAAGCCTACAAATGCTCACAACGTCCAACGAAGCTGTGAGCTATAACTAAACTAAGAGTAGTAACAAATAATCGGAGTGCTAAATGGTTTTTCGCACAGCCATTTTAGGGATAGTTATAAGTGCCCTTTGGGCTTGCTCCGACACCGGTAGCGGGGTGACCGTTAGTGGCTCAAATGAAAACGAAGCAGATGACACCCGCAACACCAGCGGTGTCTGTGAGATTGATTCTGAATTCATGGCCAACCGAGCGTGGCCGCGGGTATTAAGCCAGTGCGCTGCCTGCCATAACGACGGAGGGTTGGCTGGAGAAAGTGCCTTAGTTTTGCGCAATAGCCAAGCTGCATTAGACGAAAACTTTAATACTGCTCAATCGTACAATAATGCCTATCCTGAACTTTTATTAGACAAACCCAGCGAGAACAATACCGACCACGGTGGCGGCACAATTTACCAAAGCAATGATGATAATTACGCCATCATGAGTGAATTAATAGCACGTTTTGCTGAACCCATAACCAGTTGCGAATTAAGCGATGAGCCCCCTTCAAGTGGCAGCAATTTAGATTCACGTTCATTGATTGGCAAATTAACCTTATTAAGCCCCTCGCAAACCTACCGCGAAGCTGCCTTGCTATTAAGTGGTTATCTACCCACAGAAGCAGAGCTTGAATTAGTCAATGATAGTAATTTAAAAAGTAAAATTCGCGCACTTATGACAGGGGATAATTTTAACGCCTTTTTAATGGAGGCCGCTAATGACCAGCTGCTGACTATGAAGTGGGCAGACAGTCGCACCTCTGGACTTAGCGCCTTAAACGGTGAGTATTTTTATCCACAGGTGAGTTCACGCATTGCCCCTCTTGAAGAAGCTTTGGAAAATGCCTCCACAGATGAAGCCAGAGAAACAGCTCAACAAGCGGTTCACGATGCTTACACTAACACCAACCTAGCGCTCGCACAGGAGCCCTTGCGACTAATTAGCCACGTAGTCGCTCAAGAACTACCCTATAGCGAGGTACTCACTGCAAACTACATTTTGGTCAACCCATACACCAATGATGTATTTGATACCGGGCTCAACTTCAGCAATCCATTAAATGCAAATGACTGGAAAGAAGCCCAGATAAATTCAGGCTACAGAAACGGCCAAGACCTTCCCCATGCAGGCATTTTAACCAGCCCCATGTACCTTGCCCGATACCCCAGTACCGACACCAATAGAAATCGAGCTCGTTCACGGTGGACTTATTACTTCTTTTTAGGGGTAGATATTGAAGGCCTAGCCATTCGCCCCATGAATAGTGACAGCCTAATGGATGTGGATAACCCAACCCTTAATAACCCAGATTGCGCGGTATGCCACGAAATTATGGACCCCGTTGCCGGTGCCTTTCAAAATTGGGGGAATGACGGCCAGTTTAGAGATCAATGCGGGTGGTTCCCTGACAGTGAACACCCACAAGGTGGGGAGTGGTTATGTGATAAAGACGCTTTACCTTGGACAGGCTATAAGGAATTTTTTGACCCATATGTTGCAGGTGACCTATGGTATCGAGACATGCGGGCAGTGGGCTTTAGCACCACTGAGCTTCCCACTAACCAGAAAGATACAAGCTTGGCTTGGTTAGCAAAACAAATTATCGAAGATGATCGATTTGCCACTGGCACCGTGCGGTTCTGGTTTAAGGGATTACTGGCCCGTGAGCCCACACCACTGCCCAATAACCCTGATGACCTGCAATACGCAAGCGAACTTGCCGCTTTTGATATAGACAATCAATACATTGAGGAATTCGCTAACGCGTTTGCAGCCGGCAGCGCTGGCACAGCCAATAACGGTATTCTCAATTTAAAAGATTTGTTTGTGGATATGCTTGTCTCGCCTCTCTTTCGCGCACAAGCCATTCAACAAGATCTTAATGCCGATGAACAACATGCATTACGCAATACGGGTGCTGGCAGACTGCTCACCCCTGAACAATTAAACCGAAAAATAATTGCCTTACTAGGCACTAATTGGAGCCATGTATGGGATAAAAACAGAAATCAATTAACTAACGACTTTTACGGGTTTTATGGTGGTATCGACAGCGATGGCGTAACCGATCGAAATACACAATTAAACACCCTAATGGCCACCGTAATTGAGCGCTTTAGCAGTGAGGTGGTTTGTCGCATTGTTATTGATGAATTTGAAAAGGTCCAAAGTCTGCGACTTTTATTTTCAGGGGTTAGCATTAATGACACACCACAAACAGACTCAGGGGTAACCAACATCAAGCAAAACTTGAGTCACTTAATTAAAAGGCTTTGGGGCAGTGACCAACTTAACCAAGTAGAGATAGACGCCGCTTATGAGCTTTTCCTTAAGCTGCGAAATGAGCGAATTGAAAATAGCGCCACCACATACTTAAGCACTAATGAAGCTCAAGCACCCAATGATAACAACGATGAATTTTGCCAATTAGATTGGGAAAATGAAGATGCGCTTCGCCAAGATAGTAACCATGTATTACGAGCCTGGATGGGGGTACTGATGTATTTAATTAGCGATTATAAAGTGATGTATTTGTAATGAAAAATATTGCGGCTTACCAATTAAGTTTGTACTGGGAGATAAAATGAAGCGCCGTGACTTTATTAAAACACTGGCAGCTGCTGGACTACTTAGCAGCCAACCTTGGCTTGCTAATCCTACAAAAGCCGCCACGCTTACTCCTTATCGCGGCAATTTTTATGTAAGCATTAGCGCCGATGGTGGCTGGGATGTCACCAGCCTGTGTGACCCAAAAGCCAGCACCACTATTAATCACTGGGCCAACAACCAAAGTATTCAAACCATAGCAAACAGCCCAATCCAATATGCGCCATTTGCTCACAACGACGCTTTTTTTCAAACTCACCATCAAAACATGTTAGTGATAAATGGCATCGACAGCCAAACCAATGCCCATGAAGCGGGTGTACGCCACACGTGGAGCGGACGACTTGCTCATGGTTATCCAAGTTTCTCTGCCATCGCTGCCGCAGCCCTAGGGCCTAATTTACCACTTTCGTATATCAGTAACGGCGGGTATAAAGAAACCGCAGGCATTACTCAATACACTTTAATGCAAGACCCTACATCGTTAAAAAAATTGGTATTTCCTAATCAGTTTTTAGATTACGACACAGACGGAGATTGGGACCCAGCTAAGCAGTACCATCGCAGCGGTGCCATCGATTTAATCCAGCAAGCTAAACTCGAACGGTTAACACGCTTACGAGCACAATCTCAATTAACCCCCAAACAAATGAGTAGCCTGAGCGATTTATTTAACGCCAGAGTAGGGGCAGATCAGTTAGCTCCATTAGCAGAAACAATGCCTGAAGAATTAGTAAGCAATATAGATAACGATGGCCAATGGAACCCTTTAATGCGCCAAGCGCAAATTGCTTTAGCCGCCTATGAAGCAGGATTATGTGTAGCAGCCGACCTAAGCATGTGGGGCTTTGACACTCACGCCAATCATGATGAAGAACACACCACAGCCTTGCAAAGATTGCAAAACGGCATTAATTATCTGTGGGAAGAAGCAACCCGAAGAGGCATTGAAGATAGGCTAGTGGTATTTATTAGCAGTGACTTTGGTCGAACCCCCACCTATAACGATGGAGATGGAAAAGATCATTGGCCAATTAGCAGCGCTATTATAATGGCCAAAGATCAACGTTGGACAAATAAGGTAGTGGGGGCAACAACTAGCGAACACGAAACACTAAGTATTAACCCAACCACATTACAACTGGATACTAATGGTGTGCAACTGCAACCTAAACACATTCAACAAGCCATGCGTGAGCTAGCGGGCATTGAAAACCATGAAATCAGTTTACGCTTTCCTTTAAATGCTGAGTCCATTCGCATGTTTTAATTATTTAATAAGCTCTTTTGAAAACGGTTCTTTTATAAATCATGAACTTTACTCAAAACAAATGCCTGCAAAGCAATTTTATCTTGAGTGGGCACATCTTCAAACTGCAAACCCACTGCCATTCCATTTTCGATTTCTTGTATAGACCTTACCCTACTCTTAATCTTTAGCTCAAGCTTAAGGCCAGTTATTTCAATTTCAAAAGTCAGTAAAATATCTGTACCCGTATCAAACTCAAATGAACGCCCAATCATACGAGCACCGTTCATACTTAAATCGACTATTTTGGCGCTGGTATTTTTAGGCTCCGAATCAATAAAGTAGTCAATTTGAGAAACCACTTCTACATCAGCACGTACGCTATCCCGTATTTCACCGGTTAGTACTTCCTCGGGAATTTTCAAATGTATGTGAGGATAAGGTGTCTTACTAACAGTTAAAACCTCTGTTTGAAATGCACAGGCACAACTCATACGGCCTGCAAAAAAACGAACATTCACCTTTTCGCCACTTTTTACAATGGCTTGAACGCCATTAATTATCGGGGTTGAAACCAACAGTGAAGCACCACGACGATAACCAATGAGAATAGAGCGGTCTCGATCAGATGTATAACCTTCAAATTCTAATTGTAAGACTTGCCCAGGAATCAGCTTCAAGTCCATGAAATCAATATTGCGCCCTTCCATTCAACTAATTGCCTTCGTATTAATTTAAACGGGGTAATCTCTATGTAAAGTGTAGTTGTAATTAACGCAGAAACAGAAATATTGAAGAACTTGCTATATAAGAAAACCGAACTGAAGATTGATTTTTAATAACGAAATGAATTAATAAGGCAGATAATAAAAGAGGAGGAATAGCACCTTCAAGAAAGTGAAGGTGCCTGCATTCAAATGATACTTTTAATTGCCTACTATTTGCGGCGCAAACCCCACACTCCAAGCAATCACTGTCATGGCCATTAAGCCCACTAACAAGCACAAACCTACCGTTAAAATTGAAGTAGCAAAAATGAAACCTCGCTCTTCAGGGATGTTCATAAAAATAGGTACCCCCGCATACATCAGGTAAATCGTATAACCCACTGCTGCTAGCACCACGAACACATCAAGCCATAAGATGGGCACGATAGCGATCAACCCAGATAAGAACATGGGAGTCGACATGAAGGTTGTGAATAGTAAGCACCTTTCTAAGCTAGCTTCAGCACCAAAGGTTTTTTCCATCCAAAAGACGCTATACGCCAGTAAAAATATCCCCACTAACAAAGCCCCATAAAAACCAAACGCCAGGGGCAGTGCCGACTCCATCGAGAGATAATAAAATTCCTTCCCCACAAAGCTCCAACCAAATTGAGTCGTCCCCACTAATAGGGCAAATGGCGGTATAGCCGCTAAGAATAATAAATGGGTTAGGTAAATATGACCCAAAGTGTGATTTTCGCGTTTAATCGAATCCCATTCGGATTTTGGGTGATACAGCAATCCAAACATATGTTGTAGATACATAATCTTTCCCTTTTTTGCTTTTTTTGTCGGTCTTAAATTAGGTTTTTCATCTAACAATGATTAGCTTTTATTGAATTCCTTTGAATCTAATAGAGCACTTTTATTTACATTTGAAGTTCGCAAGGTTTGGCTCTATTTCTCCCCACATACAGATTGGCCAACTTCAAACTAAAATGCAATCAAGCGAACATAATGATCCAAAAGCAGCGCTCCAAATAACCACATAATATAAAAAATGGAATATCTAAAGCTACGTCTTGCATTTTGATTACTTGGTTGGCACCACATTCGATAGGTATACCAAGTAAACTTGGCATTAATATACGTAGCCACCACCAAATAAATCAAGCCTTGAGAGCCGATCAGTACAGGCAATACACTAACCAAGCATAATAGAAGACAGTATAACCAAGCCTGGAAAGCTGTAAATTCCACACCATGAGTCACTGGTAACATGGGCACTTCAGCTTTGGCGTAATCTTCTTTTTTGTAAATAGCCAAAGCCCAAAAATGAGGAGGAGTCCACGTGAAAATTATCAGCACCCAAAGTAAGGCTTCTGGAGCCACCATGTTGGTAACAGCCGTATAACCCAATAAGGGAGGCATAGCACCAGCCAAGCCGCCAATGGTTATATTTTGAGGCGAGGCGGGTTTTAACCACAGGCTGTAGATAACGCCATAGCCAAACATAGATAAAACAGATAATACTGCCGTTAATGCATTAACTTGCCAAAATAGCAGAGAAAAACCAATTAATAATAATGACATGGAAAAAAGAAAAGCCGATTCCACACTAACCTTTCCTGTCGCCACCGCACGCCTTTTAGTGCGTTGCATTTGAGTATCGCGATAGCGATCAACTAAATGATTTAAAACAGCTCCTGACATGGCACAGCCAGCAATACCCACTAAAGTGGCCATCATATGAAGTACATCAAAGCTGCCTTTAGTCGCTAACAAATAGCCCACCAATACGGTAAACAACATGACTGCGACAACTTTAAATTTAGTTAATGAAAAATAATCTTTAATGGTTTCGCCAATGCGAAGACCCATACTAATTTGATTCACTTTTTCCATTCTCAATGCCTTTATTATTTTTAATTATTAAGCAGTACTTTATCTTGTTAATTTAGCTGACGTTAAGCAAGTAATTCTTCAATGGGTTTCTCATCCTCTGTCTCTATTGGGTGTGAGGTTAAACCATTTAGTGCGCTCAACCACAATAACATGGCTACTGTGTTGTGAAGTAATGCCAAAGGCAATGGCAACAACCAAATGGCATTTAAGATCCCTAACAAAATTTGTAAACTTAAAAATCCCATACAAAAATACAACGAACGCCTTTGTAACGATTGACGATACGCCAAATAGAAAAACATAATTAAAACAGCAATGGCCCCTAAACGATGTAACCATTGAATGGCCATTTTGTCGTGCATACTCAATAAGCCACCAAGATATTCATCTCCCTGCATTTTAGGAGCCGACAAAATATTGGCATCAATCTCTACCCACCATCGACCTTGGCAAGTGGGAAAGTCTGGACAAACTAACCCTGCATACTGGCTGCTTGTCCAAGCCCCTAATGCCATTTGTAAAAAGACAACAAAGGCAAATGCACTCCATACTGAAAAGGTTTTTGGCTCTCGATTGCTCGTTAACACCCGCCAGATTAAAAACTGAGCTCCGATTGTTAATGCTCCACCGAGTAAATGGGCGCTTACTACTGGTGGCCAAAGCCGCATAGTGACCGTCCACATACCAAATAGCCCCTGCAAGACAACCCAACCACAAAGAAAAAGGGATAAATAACGAACAGCCCCTAAGTATCTAGGCCATAACATGACTGCCTGTATAATAATACTTAACCCTAATAGACTAGCCGCATAGCGGTGTATCATTTCCATCCAAGCTTTTACAGAGTCAAATTGCCAATGAACAAATTCTTCTGCCGCTAAATTATTTTGTGGAATAAGCTGGCCATAACATACCGGCCAATCTGGACACCCAAGGCCAGCATCCATTAGGCGTGTAAGCGCCCCTAAGGTAATGACAATTAAAGCCAAAAATATATTAAAGAGTGCAAAACGTCTCATTTAATAACTCCAAATAAATTCATCATAAACTCAATCAAGCACCACCATGTTTCATCAGCACTTTTAAATCCTTTAACAGTTTGTAAGCCCCACCTTCACTTGCTTCATAAGACAACAAAACAAGCCCTTCATGATTCGCTATAAATAAACCATTATCGTGAGTCAATAATTTTTCACTTTCCACCTTACTAATATCAACCTGATCACTGTATTTTCCCAATGCCATTTGCACTCGTTGCAGTAATCCATACCATGACTCACACGTTTTCACACAATCCTTCTCACGCCATAATAACTTCCAGTTACTGTTTTCATTAACCGATACATATTCAGACTCTGAAAACCATTCCCCCTTAGCCGTATCAGTGATACTGCTTTTATCTGAAAGCAGTAATAATGAAAAAACAAACGGTGCGGATAACACTAATAGCATTAAAAATAATGGAATACGTTTTTTCATAAAGGTTTACCTCTACTGATACTTGAAAAAAATAAAATCATAATTCCAGCGAATGCCAATAATATCCATTGTAATGCATAGGCTTTATGTCGGTGATGGCTTAAGTAAGGCGCTTTAACCGGTTGCAATACTAATAGACCCAACCCTTTCTTCAAATGGAATATATTAAGGGCAATATTTTTATGAATGCTATTAGAGAAATATTGTTCGTCTATAAATTGAATGCGCTGCTTTAAAGGATCATTCAATTTTGAATTCAACAGCATAGGCTTTCTATTCGCGAGCAATAGCCCTTCAATGGTCACTTTACCAAACACAGGTTCAACAACAGGTAGTTTTTCACGGCTTTCAAAGGAAATAAAACCACGATTCACAAGATACACTGTATTCTCGTACTCAAATGGTGTGATAACCGCATAACCTGCACGCCCATTTAAGGTTTGATTGTCGAGGTAATGGGTAAGATCATTCAGGTACTTTCCTTCCATATGCACTTGCTGTGCAACAGGCGCTAAATAAAACATCGACTTTTGATACTGCCAAGCTGCTGCTGCCACACAAATTGAAATACCTAAAAACATAATTAGGCTATATAGTGGCTTAAAGTTAATAAACCACGTTTTTTTATACCCTTGAAAAGGAAATGCCATCATGCTGATTAAAGGGCTTATTTTATTATTTTTATTATTTAGCATTGGGGCCTTATTCACCGGCTTGTTTCATTTAATAACAGCTAATAAAAGTTCCGTTATGACTTATAAATTATTAAAGTATAGAGCTATTTTTGCAGCCTTAACGTTATGTTTTATTGGAAGCTATTTGTTTTTTTATCGATAACAACTATCAACAACTATTAAGGTAGAGAAGTTTCCGCCAAGTGGCGGAAGCCCTTACCTTAGCTATAGTACATAAACAAAAGTGAACAGCATTAACCAAACCACATCTACAAAATGCCAATACCAGGCAGCGGCTTCAAATCCAAAATGATCATCTGGTGTAAAGTGATCGTTTTTGACCCTTCCAAACATCACTAACAGCATAATGGCCCCTAATGTTACGTGAGCACCGTGAAAACCCGTTAACAAATAAAAGGTTGACCCATATATACCACTTTTTAATGTGAAGTTAATGTCATGAATGGCATGGCTGTATTCTGCTATTTGAACAAATAAGAATATAAAACCCAGTAGCAATGTAAGCCCAAGCCACAACAAAGTTTTTTCTTTATCTTTGTCACGCAACTTATGGTGAGCAATGGTAAGAGTGAAACTAGAAGCGATAAGTAAAACTGTATTTATAAAAGGCAAACCCCAAGCATCAATTAACCCCATAGGCCCTTGAAACTGGCTCATGTCGGGGGTTTTAATTAATGGCCAGTGTGCAGTAAAGCCTTCCCATAACATGCCGCTAACGCCTTTAGCGCCTTCTCCGCCTAACCAAGGAATTGAAAAGGTACGAGCGTAAAATAGAGCACCAAAAAAACCCGCAAAAAACATCACTTCAGAAAAGATAAACCAACCCATGCTAATGCGAAAAGACCGCTTTAGCTGATCACTGTTCATCCCTCTTAAACCTTCATTTACAACCTCACTAAACCACCCAAATAGCATGTAAAGCATTAAGAATCCAGCCACCACGGCCGTGGCCACAGAAAACAAACTCACGTGGCCCTGACTGCTTTCATGAATAATTGAAGCCATGGAATACAGTGTAAGAAAGACGGCTACCGCACCAAAAATTGGCCAATGACTACGGGCCGGTACGTAATATCTGGGTGTATTCAAAATGTGCCTCCTAAAGATTCACTTTGATAGATTCGATAAGAAAGGGAAAGGTGGTTTACTTCTTCAGGTGCCTTAGCACTTAAGGTAAC
>OLII01000769.1_pt1 | contig 11755 bp, 9 predicted proteins | sample 1609481 | NCBI WGS metagenome assembly OLII01 (sample SAMN05416859, study PRJEB24817) | seawater metagenome | isolation source: Sea water | place: Canada:Atlantic | collected 2013-11
CGTCGGCAGCGTCAGATGTGTATAAGAGACAGATTGCATATTTTACATATTCAGGTAAACGATCTGTAGAAGTTTTCATTAAAAAGGGTTTCGCATCTGGAGTACGAGTTAATTTTGCCTTGACATGATACTTTAAATCTATTTTATAAAAATTTAATTTTTTAAAAGTTATAAAATCCAAAGAATCTAAAATAGTAGTTTCTGGATTTCCAAACTCTTTGTTTTCTTTAGATTGATACGCCTTAATTTCTTTTTTGATTTCTTTAGGGCTTTGTGCGTTTCCTACTAATGAAACAAAAAGAAATAATAAGGATAGAAATGTTTTCATTTTTATAATTTTAGTAAATATAACAATGCATCTTTTATTTTACTACTTTCGTATTAATTATATACGAAATGAAATCCAATACAAACATTTGTAAGCAAAAACCTGTATTTTCTATTCAGAATTGTCGGCGATGTCTGTATTGACTATATAACAATAAATAATTTCAATCTAAAAACGTCCCGATAGCTATCGGGGCGTTTTATTTTTATACCAACTAATTCACTAATGAAGAATATATATTTTAAATACATAGCCTCATTTAAGGGGCTATCCAAAGAGATTTGGTTTTTAGCCTTTGTAACTTTTGTTAACAGAGCAGGAACTATGATTCTTCCTTTTTTGAGCAGATACTTAAATGAAGAATTAGAGTTTAGCTTAGAAAATGTAGGTATCATTCTTTCCTTTTTTGGAATTGGATCCCTAGTAGGACATTATCTAGGAGGTAAACTAACCGATAAAATAGGTTTCTATAATATCATGGTAAGAAGTTTACTTACTACAGGGTTTTTATTTATAGGCTTACAGTTTGTAACTAGCTTTTGGGCAATGTGTTTTAGTATTTTCATTATTATGAGTGTTGCAGATATGTTTCGCCCAGCACTTTTCGTATCTCTAAAAGCTTATAGTAAACCCGAAAATCAAACTCGATCTCTAGCTTTAATTAGATTGGCAATTAACTTAGGATTTATCTTTGGACCTATTGTTGGAGGGTTTCTAATAGTAAATAGTGGCTATATTACTTTATTTTGGATAGACGGTATCACTTGTATTTTATCTACTTTATTATTTGTAATGTTGGTAAAAAAGAAAGAATTACATAATAAGGAAGAAAAAGAACAAGCATTACAGAAGGTTGAAAAGTTTAGCTTATTTCAAGATAAACCATACTTAATTTTTTTAGGAATTAGCTTTTTAATGGGAATGGTTTTTATGCAACTATTTTTTACAATGCCTACGTTTCATAATAAACAGTTTGGTTTAACTGAAGATTACACAGGCCTATTAATGCTTCTTAATGCCGTACTTATTGTTTTATTAGAAATGCCATTGGTTAGTTGGATTGAAAATAAAAAAATATCAAATCCAAAATTATTCTTTTATAGTTCCTTTTTAATGGGGATTAGTTTTGTGTTTTTACTTTTTGATAGTTATTGGCAAATATTGATCATACATATGCTTTTTATTACTGTAGGTGAAATGATCTCATTTCCATTTACAAATACCTTTGCTATGAACCGGGCTAAGAAAGGACAAGAAGGAAGTTATATGGCTTGGTATTCTATCTCCTTTTCCTTTGCTCATATTATTTGTCCTATATTAAGTTTTACTATTATAGAAAAATTCGGCTATAAAACGAACTGGAGTTTAACCGCTATTTATGGATTGATTGCCATGTTTTTATCGGTATGGTTATATCAAATTATAAAAAAATCTCACGAACCTATTAATCAATAAAACTATGTATTTATTTAAATCTTTTGTTTTTTTACTATTTATTGGATTTATTTCTTGTGGAAACCCTTCCGGAGAAAAAAAATCAAATGAAGCTTTGGAAACTGTTTCAAAGACACAAAAAACCTTTCCAAAACTAGACCCTACAAGATATAATGTAGGTTTTCTAATAATGGACGGGACCTTTAATACGGAACTTACCGCTCCATTCGATATTTTTCAGCACACTATATTTAGGGAAAATATAAAAGCTATGAATGTTTTTACTGTTGCGAATACAGATTCCTACATTACTACCTTCGAAGGCATGAAAATTATTTCTGACTATAATTATATTTCAGATTCAATTCCAAAAATTGATATCCTTGTCGTTCCAAGTGCAGAACATCATTTAGATAGTGATCTGGAAGATCTTGCTATGCTAGAATTTGTAAAAAAAGCAGATAAAGAAGCGCTATATATTACCTCACATTGTGATGGTGCTTTTGTTTTAGCGAAAGCAGGACTGCTTAACGAATCTGTATCCACCACATTCCCAAGTGATATCGATGCGATGAGAAATATGTTTCCTGAATTAGACATTAGGAAAGATGTTCTTTTTGTTCATGACGGAAAATACATAACATCCGCTGGTGGAGCCAAAAGTTTTGAAGCCGCTCTTTATTTATGTGAATTCTTATATGGAAAGAAAGTTACTCAAGAATTAGCAGGTGGCTTAGTGATTGATTGGAATTTAGAGAATGTCCCACATTTGATTGTAAATTAGTGGCAATCCCTTTAAGTTAACATTGATTTATAATATCTTTACTCAATATGGAGGAAAAAATATGGTTTTTTGAAAAAGTAAATCTTTTTAGCATGCTTTGTCCACATAAATTCAAGGCCTATAAAAAGGACCATGAATTTAATAGCTATAAGAAGCAAGAGTATATTTATTTTGAAGAAGATAATGCTACTAAAGTTTATCTTATTGAAAAAGGGAAAGTGAAAATTGGTTACTATACTGAAGAAGGCGATGAAGTGATAAAATCTATTTTAACTAAAGGAGAGTTATTCGGTGAAAAAGCCATTTTAGGGGAAGAGAAAAGAGAAGAATTTGCAAAGTCATTAGATAACAGCACTTCTATATGTCCTGTGGATGTTAATACCATGCATGACTTAATGCGAAATAATAAACCCTTCAGTTTTAAAATTTACAAATTAATTGGTTTCAGAATTAAACGTTTAGAAAGAAGATTGGAACTCATTATGTTTAAGGATACAAAAACTCGATTAATCGAATTTTTAAATGAGCTTTGTGAAGATTACGGCTATGACTGTGAGAAAACAGGAAATAAAATCATTAACCATCCTTATACCCAAAAGGAAATAGCCTCATTAATTGGAACATCCAGACCTACACTTAATATCTCTTTAAATGAACTTAAGGAGGAAAATTTTATCGATTTCAACCGAAATCAAATAACAATTTTTAAAAATACTAATTAGTGTTAGCTAGCTAACATTTAAAGTTATTCTTGTCATTTACTTTTGTTATATAATATAAAAAAACAAAAAAATGATGATTAGAAAAATGATTTTAGCCTTTACTGTTATAGGCTTAATAGTAAGCTCTTGTAGTAGTGATGATGATAATTCTCCTGCTACTGCAAACTTAACCTTAAACCTTGATGGTTTAGAAGAGTTAGGAAATGACTTTGTTTATGAAGGATGGATTATCGTTGACGGAAGCCCTGTTTCAACAGGGGTGTTTTCTAGTGTAACTTTTCCACAATCTTTTACTGTTGATGCTGCTCAATTAAATGCAGCAACTACTTTTGTTCTTTCCATTGAACCAGCTGTAGATAGTGATCCAAATCCCGCAGCAACCAAAATTTTAGTGGGTGATTTCACTGGTGATTCAGCAAGTGTTAATTCCAATGGAATTGTAGGAGATTTTAGTAACTCAACAGGAAAATATATTCTTGCAACACCAACAGATACTGACGATACAAATGAAGCTAGTGGTGTTTGGTTTTTAGATAATTCTAGCGGAAGTGCAGTTGCTGGTTTAGATTTACCAACATTAGAAGATGGATGGAAATATGAAGGTTGGGCAGTTATAAATGGTCAACCAGTAAGTTCAGGAACTTTTACATCAATTTCTGCTGCTGATGATAACGCTAGCACCTCTCCATATAAAGGTGGAGCTGGAGACGGACCACCATTTCCAGGCGAAGATTATTTGCAAAATGCGCCATCAGGCTTATCATTCCCTACCGATTTAAAAGGAATGACTATTGTAATTTCAGTAGAGCCAAGTCCAGATAATAGTACATTACCTTTTACATTTAAACCTTTAGCACACGTGGTACCAGCAAATGCTGAAAATCATTCTGTATTATCTATGGGAGATGGACCAGTAAAAATACTTACAGGGTCTGTAACTAGATAAAATTTCTTAATTTTTATTTAACCAAAAGTGCAATGTTTTATTCATTAAATCATTGCACTTTAAACTTATAATATTTTGTTCTTTTTTACTGGAGAATTTCTAGTTACATCCGATAAAACAATTTGTGTTTTTGTTTCACCATAATTTATTAATTGATCAATAAAGGTTTCTAAATGATTTTGATTTTTCAAAACGACTTCTAAAACAATATTTTCATTCCCTGTGATTCGATAACAATTTAGCACCTCATCATATTTTTTTACCATTTGTAAAAAGGGTTTTAGCTTTCCCATAAATGCCCGCAGAGTGATAATTGCTTTAAACTGATAACCTACATCAAAAGGAGAAACCATAGCATGGTATCCTGAAATAATACCAATATCCTCCATTTTTTTAATTCGTTCTGAAACAGCCGGAGAACTAATGCCAACTTTCCTTCCTATTTCCACATTAGATTGCCTTGCGTTTTCTTGAAGACAATGCAATATTTTCCAATTTAAGACATCTAAAGCCATATTAAAGATTTTAACTGTTAATACATTAAATAATAAGGCAAATATATGTTATCACCTTAACTTCTAAAGCATAATTTTGATTTTTGTGGTTTAACTTTGTAGAACTCTCCAATCGCCCTTAATAAGCATAATGAATAACAAGTTAAATAATAGTTTACCCTTATCGCCTATCCATAGAAAGGCTCAGGAGATATTTACGCTTTCTAGCCATATTTCTAAATACTTGGCTCAAGACTTAGCTACTTCAAATTCTAATGGCTATGAGGATCCAAATATTTATTTTACTGGAGACATTGTACAACAATCTATTTCTTTAGCTCCTGAAATTGAAAAAGCAGAAAGTAAAGTTTTTTCAGAAGAGAAACACAAACATGTTTTATCTCTATCTCATCTTACTAATGTATTATATAAAAATTGTGAGCGTCTAGAAAAAACTTCTAGTAATGGAAAAGAGTTTTTACCACTACTTCGAAATGAACTAAAAAAGTTTAAAAAATTACAACATACCTGGATGTTGACTTTATAATTCCTAGGTACAAACTTTACAATCTTTTTTATCCTTAATTTCACCTACTAGATGACCTCTGTCGTTGATCTTAAAATCACAACACTTAATATAACCTTCCTGTATTAATATTCTAGCTCGCTGTATTCTTGATTTTAGAGTAGGAAGTTTCAATTTAAGTTGAATGGCAGCTTCAGATTGTTTCAATCCCTTTATATCGGAAAGGAATAAAGGGTCTCTATATTTTTTAGGAAGTGTTTTGAGTATGCCATATAAACAATCCTTTTCATCATGACCTGAAGGGTCTTCTTCTGTTAGAACTTCATTATCATAATGCTCAACTGATGTCTTTCGATCTCTGAAGTAATCTAAAACCGTATACCTTGCGATGGTAAAAACCCATGACTTGAGTTTCTCTTGTTGTTGGAGAGTATGTAATTTAGTATGTACTTTTATAAAAGTTTCCTGTAATAAATCGTAGGTAACTTGTTCGTCTTTTACTTTTGAATAGATGAAACTTTTAATGTCTTTATGGTATTTAGTCCAAACCTCCTGTGTACCCATTTCAATTAATTTAAGTGCAAATGACTTTCCTTTTTTTGAAAATCATTTGCACTTTATTAGTCTAATTTTCAATTAACAATTACAGCCATTACAAGTACAGTTTTCACAAGTACAATCCTGGCATTTTCCGTTGGTACATTTTTCACATGTACAAGTACATTCTTTATTTTCCATTCTATTATTATTTTAAATTATATACAATAGACGGAGAACATCATAAAAAGATGCAAAATAAATGTATTATTTTTTTACCTTTTTGATAAATTAAGTATAGGTTATCACAGAACCTCAGGATATAATTCAATGCCTTAACAGCACTTCGATACTTCGACTAAGCTCAGCACAACGCACTGCTCAGTGTAAGCGATTCACACAATTTCAAAAGTGAAATTGGTTCTCTGAAAAAACTTCAATGCTTCAACAACACTTCGGCAGGCTCAGTGTAAGCGATTCACACAATTTCAAAAGTGAAATTGGTTCTCTGCTTACATATTTCTTCTATACTGACCGCCAACTTCAAATAAAGCACTTGTAATTTGTCCAAGTGTACAATGTTTACAAACTTCCATTAAAGCCTCAAAAATATTCTCATTATTAATAGCCTTTTGCTGTAACTCTATTAATAGTTCTCCTTTTTCCTTTTTTGAAGTAGAATGAAGGTTTTCTATCACTTTAATTTGATATTCTTTTTCTTCATCTGTAGCTCTAATCACTTCCCCTGGTATTACTGTTGGAGAACCTTTACTACTTAAGAATGTATTCACACCAATAATTGGAAATTCTCCATTATGCTTTAAAGTTTCATAATACAAACTCTCTTCCTGTATCATACTTCTTTGATACATCGTTTCCATAGCTCCAAGAACACCACCTCTTTCTGTGATTCTATCAAACTCTGTAAGTACAGCTTCCTCTACTAAATCGGTAAGCTCTTCTATGATAAAAGACCCTTGTATTGGATTCTCATTTTTAGTTAAGCCTAACTCTTTATTAATAATTAACTGTATCGCCATTGCTCTACGTACACTTTCTTCAGTAGGCGTTGTTATCGCTTCATCGTATGCATTGGTATGCAATGAATTACAATTATCATTTATAGCGTATAATGCTTGAAGTGTAGTTCTTATATCATTAAAATCAATTTCCTGAGCATGTAAAGATCGTCCTGAAGTTTGTATGTGATATTTCAACATTTGCGCTCTAGGATTTGCTCCATACTTATTCTTTAAAGCTTTTGCCCATATTTTACGAGCAACACGGCCAATTACTGAATATTCAGGGTCGATTCCATTACTAAAGAAGAAAGATAAATTAGGGCCAAATTTATTAATGTCCATTCCTCTAGAAAGATAATATTCTACATAGGTAAATCCGTTTGCCAATGTAAATGCCAACTGCGTTATTGGATTAGCTCCTGCCTCAGCAATATGGTATCCAGAAATGGAAACCGAATAAAAATTACGGACTTCCTTTTCAATAAAATACTCTTGCACATCTCCCATAAGACGAAGTGCAAATTCAGTAGAAAAAATACAAGTATTTTGTGCTTGATCTTCTTTTAAGATATCCGCTTGAACAGTTCCACGAACCTGTTTTAAAGTATCGTATTTTATAGCATTATAAATATCTGCTGGTAAAACCTCATCACCAGTTACTCCCAACAACATCAATCCTAATCCCTCATTTCCCTTTGGAATAGCACCTTGATATTTAGGTCGCTCTACCCCTTTTTCTTTATAAATCTTAGCTATTTTATTTTCAACTTCAGATTCAAGGCTATTTTCTTTAATATATTTTTCACAATTCTGATCGATTGCAGCGTTCATAAAATAGCCCAATAGCATTGGTGCTGGGCCATTTATTGTCATACTCACTGAAGTTAAAGGGTGACTTAAATCGAATCCTGAATATAATTTTTTAGCATCGTCTAAACAACAGATAGAAACCCCAGCATTTCCAATTTTACCATAAATATCTGGACGTATATCTGGATCGTTTCCATAAAGAGTTACACTATCGAAAGCTGTAGAAAGTCTTTTTGCCGGCATTCCTAAACTTACGTAATGAAACCTTCTATTGGTTCGTTCTGGTCCACCTTCACCTGCAAACATACGTGTTGGATCTTCTCCTGTTCGCTTAAAAGGATATAAACCTGAAGCAAAAGGAAATTCTCCCGGAACATTTTCTTGTAAAACCCAACGTAAAATTTCACCCCAAGCTTGGTATTTTGGTAAGGCTACTTTTGGAATTTGAAGGTGAGAAAGAGACTCAGTATGTGTTTCAATTTGGATCTCTTTATCCCGTACTTTAAAACTATAAATTGGTTCTTTATATCGTTTTACTTTTTCAGACCAACCCAATATCACTTCCCAATTATAAGGGTCCAAGTTTAATTTTACGCGATCAAATTCAGAAATTAACAACTTTATAAAATCTTTATTTTTCTCTGTAGCTACATTATTAATAGAGCTATCAATCCCAGCTTTATCAAATTCTACTGCAGTATTTGCAACCGAGCTTAAAGTCTTATAAATCCCATATAATTTTTGAGCAACTTCAACTTGCGTATCTACTGTTTTATCATAACCTCTGTTATTTTCTGAAATCTCTGAAAGGTAACGTACTCTCGCTGGTGGAATTACAAATATCTTTTCAGACATCTCATCTGTAATCTGGTAACTAGAATTTAAATCGGAATTAGTATTTTCAACAAGTTTGTCCATGATAGACTTATACAACTTGTTCATTCCTGGATCATTGAATTGTGAAGCTATAGTCCCATATACAGGCAGATCTGCTTGGGGAGTGTCCCATAAATTATTATTACGCATGTATTGTTTTTTTACATCGCGTAAAGCATCTAAAGAACCTCTTTTATCAAATTTATTTATCGCAACTAGATCTGCAAAATCTAGCATATCAATCTTCTCTAATTGTGTAGCTGCTCCAAACTCTGGAGTCATAACATATAAAGACACATCGCTATGCTCAATAATTTCGGTATCACTTTGACCTATACCAGAAGTTTCTAAAATAATAATATCGTATTGAGCTGCTTTTAATACTTCAATGGCTTCTGAAACGTATTTTGACAAAGCTAAATTACTTTGACGAGTTGCTAAACTTCGCATATAAACTCTAGGAGAATTGATAGCATTCATACGAATACGATCTCCTAATAAAGCGCCACCTGTTTTTCTTTTGGATGGATCTACAGATACAATACCAATAGTTTTTTCAGGAAAATCTATTAAAAACCTTCTTACCAATTCATCTACTAAAGAAGATTTTCCTGCTCCTCCAGTTCCAGTAATTCCAAGTACAGGAGTTTTTGAATTTTTATTTATTTGATGGATTGCTTCCAGAGTTTCTTTGGCTACTTCTGGGAAATTTTCAGCAGAAGAAATAACACGAGCAATTGCTTTTGGGTTTTTATTCGGAAGGTTATCAATTTCACCATTTAAAGTATCACCAATTGCAAAATCTGACTGTTTAACTAAATCGTTAATCATGCCTTGCAATCCCATCTCTCTTCCATCATCTGGTGAATAGATTCGTGCGATACCATAATCCATGAGTTCTTTAATTTCCGAAGGAAGTATAACGCCTCCTCCTCCACCGAAGATTTTAATATGACCTGCTCCTCTTTCTTCCAAAAGGTCATGCATGTATTTAAAATACTCGTTATGACCACCTTGATACGATGTTAAACAAATCGCATTCACATCTTCTTGAATAGCAGTATTCACGACTTCGTCAACACTTCTATCATGGCCTAAATGAATCACCTCAACACCAGTAGACTGAATGATTCTACGCATAATATTTATGGAAGCATCATGACCATCAAACAAAGATGCTGCAGTTACTATTCTAACTTTATATTTCGGGTTGTATGGTGCGACTTGCTTCATTCGTAAAATTGTGTGTTTTAAAGGGTACAAATTTACGGAATTTTCAAAAAAAGATTCGGATTATTTAGAATTGTTTAAAGGTTAATTGTGTGTTTTATAATAATATGTTAAAAAAAATGTGACTTTAATTAAATAACAGGTGTCCTATGCTTAGGGAATCGAATTTCTTAATTCGATCTAACCATTAAATAACCTTTTATATTATTAAATTATGAAACAAAAATTATTTTTCACACTATGCTTATTATTAAGTGTAGGTTATGCGCAAGCTCAAGGGCTTCCAACAAATCCTGAACCAGGTAAATGTTACGTAAAATGTATTACAAAAGATACATTTAAAGAAGTTACTGAAACTTTACAAGTGTATCCTGCTTATACAACTTTACAGGTTATACCAGCAACTTACAAAACTGTTGAAGAAACAGTATTAGTAAAAGAAGCAACTGAGAAGTATACGTATACTCCAGCTACTTTTGAAAATGTAGATGTATCTTACATAGGTAAAGAAGGTCGTAATGACTTAAGTATTATTCCTGCTACATTTGGTAGAGATTCAAGAACATTTGAAACGTATCCTGCAACTTCAGGTTGGGAATACAAAATTCTTGAAGACTGTCCTTCAGTAAACAAAGATGATTGTGTTGCTGCTTGTTTTGTTGAATATCCTTCAACTATGAGAGATGTACCATTTACAACTTTAGCAACTGATGCTTCTACTTCTAGTAGTTCAGTTCCTGAAAAAAGTACATCATACAGAAAAAGAGTAATTAAAACTCCTGCTCGTATGGACAAGATTGATATTCCTGCAGAATACAAAACGATTACACGTAAAGTTGTTGACGTTCCTGCATCTACAACTAGCAACACAATTGCTGCTAGAACTGAAACTGTTACAAGAACTCTTTTAGACAAGAAAGGTGGAATCACTACTTGGGAAGAAGTTGAATGTGCTTTATTAGATCCAACTATTATTCCAATTTTTTATGAAACTGCAAGTGCTCGTTTAACTCCAGCTTCTAAGAGAACTATTGATGACACATTATTACCACTTTTAAGCGGTAAAGCTGTAAGTATTGAAATCATGTCTCATACAGATTCTAGAGGAAATGATGATTACAACATGTCTTTATCACAACAACGTGCTAATTCTGTAGTAAACTACTTAGTATCTAAAGGAATTTCTAGAAGTCGTTTATCTGCTAAAGGATATGGTGAATCTAGATTAACTAACCGTTGTGCTAATGGTGTTGAATGTTCAGCTGAACAACACAGAAGAAACAGACGTACAGAGTTTAGAATTTTAAATAACTAGAACGTTATTTCTAAATAGATCAAAAAAAAAGACACCTTTTAAGGTGTCTTTTTTCGTATGGTATAGGTTTTAAAACTTCCCATCTCCTTGCTTGCTTTAATACCATAAGTATCTTCTAAATCGGTTTGCATCAGATTATAAAACCGATGATGAATTTGCCAATCATGTTTTTCACTATCAGCCTCAGCTCCTGAAGTAACTAAAGGCAAATTTAAAACAGACGCCAATTGAAACATTACATCTTCAAAGGTTACATTGTCTCCTTGTATTTGAGAATCATCTATTAAATATTCTGCAGTGTTTTTTCCCCAATCTATTTGTTGAGTATCCCAGTAATTCATATTTGATATGTCTAACATTATGACATCTCCTTTAGTTTCAGAATGGAATAAATCTAATTTTAGTTCGTCTAATATTGAAAACAATCCGCTGCTTCCTTTCTTTACATAAACCTCATACGTTTTATTTAATTCTGGAGCTACTTGCACTTGACTAAGCAAAATTCTCTTTTCTTTGGCGATGATACTTTTTAGATCACCTTTGTAAATTAGATGATCTCCAATAGAACTTACTTCTAAGGTTTCAAAGTTTTCTTTCTTTAGATGTTTGATTTCAAAATCTGCAGATGGTATATAATCTGCTTTAAAAACCTCTTCCTTAATTTTTTTGATTTTTAATACTTTGTTGACTGTATTCTGTTTTGAATGTTGTCTTAAATAACGTTCTAAGTC
>OLII01000770.1_pt1 | contig 11749 bp, 9 predicted proteins | sample 1609481 | NCBI WGS metagenome assembly OLII01 (sample SAMN05416859, study PRJEB24817) | seawater metagenome | isolation source: Sea water | place: Canada:Atlantic | collected 2013-11
AAGCTAGAAACACATCTCGACTCTCGGTAAGTACCCACACGAATTGTCTGAATTCGTTGTTAAAGATCTTGGTTGCCGCTCGGACTAACCACTTTCTAACTTCGCTTAATTAAGTTGCCTTTCGTTAAGCGAGGCGCGCATTCTACAGAAGCGCTTGTTGTTGTCAACGTTTTTCTTGGTGTTAGTTGCAAACTTAATTCAGAGAATTTCGTTTGCCATCAAGGCGTTAACACTATCTTAACCGGTAAAAATTAAAGCTCTTCGGTTAAGCGAGGCGCGCATCTTACAGTGTTTCGTTTGATGGTCAACCTCTTTTTGAAGGTTGTTTTTAAAAGCTTATTTACAAGAATTAAGCGCTTAAAAATATCTCTTCAAAACTCCCAAGAAAAACCCAAAAAAACTGGCTACCCCTTGAGGAGGAGGCGCATTCTACGCACTTGAATTGAAAGGGCAACGACTTAATGAAATTAAATACGCGCTTTATTTGGAGCGGGAGGCGGGACCGAGAATATGACCCTGGCCATGCTTATTAAGGGCAAGCTCTACCGTGCTATAAACCACCTGAGGAGTATCGAGCAACATGACTTCCTCTAATAGGGAATTAGCGAAATCCATATTCACGCTGCGCACTACAGATTTCACCCGAGGTAAGTTGGTGGCGTTCATGGACAGCATGTCGTAACCCATGGCCATCAATAAAAGAGCTCCTCCTGGGTTTCCTGCCATTTCGCCACATACACTTACGACACAATTTTCTTTTTTACCTGCATCGCATACTTGCTGCAATGCAGACAGAACAGCTGGGTGAAAAGAATCATATAAATCAGCTACTCGTGGGTTATTTCGATCTACAGCTAATAAATACTGAGTTAAGTCGTTTGAGCCCACCGATATAAAATCAACCATTTGTGCCAACTGACGCGCCTGATAAACAGCAGCGGGCACTTCAATCATAACGCCTATTTGGGGCATGACTGCTTTATAGCCCTCTTCTAAGACCTCTCCATAGGCTCGATAGATTAAATATTGGGCTTCTTCTACTTCCGTAATATTAGTAATCATAGGAAGCATGATTTTTAAATTATCCAGTCCGACACTGGCTTTTAACATGGCACGTATTTGTAATAAAAATATTTCTGGATGATCCAAGGTTACTCGGATCCCGCGCCAGCCTAAAAAGGGATTATCCTCAGTAATTGGGAAGTATGTTAAAGATTTGTCGCCACCAATATCTAAGGTGCGCATGGTCACAGGCTGCGGGGCAAAGGTTTCTAATTGAGTTCGATAGATTTTTTCTTGTTCGTTCTCCGAGGGAAATCGCTCTTTCATCATAAAGGGCACTTCAGTTCGATATAAGCCCACCCCTTCAGCGCCTTTATCCACAGAGCGCAGTGCATCGGTTATTAACCCTGTGTTAACGCATAACTGTAAACGATGGCCATCTTGAGTTTGCGCGGGCAAATCCTTAATGGCTTCAAGACCCTCGACTAAGGCTCGCTCTTCTTCAACGATATCTTGAAACTGCTGGCGAATTCTTGCAGATGGGTGTGTATACAAACGACCGCGATAGCCATCTACTACCAGCTCAATACCATCCATCAACTTAACAGGTAAATCAACTGCTCCCATAATAGTTGGCACGCCCAAAGCGCGGGCCAATATAGCCACGTGAGAGTTGGCAGAACCTTTAGCACTCACAAGACCCACCAGCTTATTCTCGGGGACCTCACCGAGCATAGAGGGCGTTAACTCTTCACTCACCAATATACAATTATCAGGGAAGTCAGAATCGACTGGCAATTTAACGCTTTCTTGCAGATTTGCTAAAACACGAGAGCCAAGGTCTTTAATATCGGTAGCTCGCTCTCGCAGGTACGCGTCATCCATACGATCAAAATGCGCTACGTACTCAAGTATTACATCTCGAAGAGCCGATTGAGCCCACTGATGGTTTTCTTCAATACGACGAATGACCTCACTACCCAGAGCATCATCGTCTAGCATGCGAATATACACATCAAACAAGGCCTGCTCTTCAGGGCGAAGATCAGCAAGCTTTTCCCCTAGCTGTTTAATTTGCGTACGCGCCCCTGCAATGGCGTATTGAAAACGCTCTATTTCTTTAGGAATGTCTTTTATTTCGCGGTCGGGAACATCGTACAAATCAGCTGTGGGAGACAATACAACCACTGTGCCAATGGCAACACCCGGAGATGCCGGAGCACCAGGGATCACCACATCTTGGCGAAGTTTTTTGTTTTTACTCTTAGACGTTTCTAGCTCTAAGACCATGCCAGCTGCTTCAGCGTGAGCTAAAACACCTGCCAACTGAGCCGATATGGTAACCATAAAGGCTTCTTCGGACTCATCAAACTTACGGCGGGCAGACTGCTGAACCACCAATACTCCCAGAATGCGTTTCTGGTGAATAATGGGCACACCTAAAAAGCTATTAAATTTCTCTTCGCCTGTACCGGATAAAAAATGATATCTAGGGTGAGAGGACGCATCTTCAAGGTTAATAGGCTCTTCACGTACCCCTACCAACCCTACCAACCCTTCATTAGCAGACAGGCTTACCTTACCAATTGAGTCCTGATTCAAGCCTTTGCTGGCCCGTAGAATGTAACGGCGGGTCTCAGTATCAATCACATAGACCGAGCACACTTCTGTTTGCATGGCGTCTTGTACTCGCGCAACCAGAATATCAAGCGCCGAATCTAGATGACTGGCGTTATTGACCTCCTGCACGATTTGTTTGAGTACATTAAGCATGGTTTTTCTATGTGACCTTATTAATGTTTAAGTGGCGTTATTGAATCAGTTTATATTCTTTAATGTGACGCTGAGATTAATACCCAGTAAAACGAAAGTAGCAGCATTCTGCTTGAATCGCTAAAGACTTGATTGTAACTCAAATAATTTGGGTGCTAATTCGCGCATCGCCCGTCGATATACGTCCCGCTTAAAGGGAACCACCTGCCCCAGAGGATACCAATAACTCACCCAGCGCCATCCGTCGAATTCCGGCTTTTCGCCAAAATCGAAACTAATGCGACTTTCACTGGTTTTTAACTGTAGTAAAAACCACTTTTGCTTTTGCCCAATGCATACTGGTTTACTGTTATGCCTTACCATGCGCTTAGGTAGCTTATATCTAAGCCAACCCTTACTGCAGCCGATAATGCCAACATCTTTGGGCAGCAAACCTACCTCTTCTCGCAGCTCCCTATACAAAGCGGCTTCTGCACTTTCGTGCTCTTTAATGCCACCCTGAGGGAATTGCCAAGCATCCTGCCCGATGCGTCTGGCCCATAAGACTTGAGCCTTTTTGTTAACCAGTATGATTCCTACATTGGGACGATAACCATCAGCATCTATCACTGTTTATCCCATTTCATAAGCCTATAATTACACCCATACTATTATCACAACGCCTTGATGTACCAGCCTTTTTTTATTCCATATTGATATAAATATACGACAATCACCCAATCAACACATTATTTACAGACAGTACGGATTGCACCATATAAAATGCCGGACTTATTATTAGTTGGAAAGCAACGTGGCCCTGGCAATATTTGACTTAGACAATACCCTTATATCTGGTGATAGCGATCATGGCTGGGGTGAGTTCCTTGTGGCGCAAGGCTTGGTAGATGCCAAATTATTTGGCGAGAAAAACGATTATTATTTTCAACAATATCAACTGGGTAAACTAGACATTCTTGAGTACCTAGAGTTCTCCTTAGAGCCGCTAACCCAACACCCGATCGATACACTTCACACACTAAGGGCTCAATTTGTTAACGAACAAATCTTGCCTATCATCACCCAAAAATCTCGTAACTTACTGAAAGAACACCGTGAGAAAGGTGATTATTTGTTAATTATTACCGCCACCAATTTATTTGTAACGGCGCCTATCGCCAAAGAGCTAGACGTAGATGACATCATTGCTACAGAGCCAGAAATGATAAACGGAGCATACACTGGAAAAATCAGTGGTATTGCCAGTTTTCAAGGCGGGAAAGTGCAGCGCTTAACAGACTGGCTTGAGGAAAAAGATTTATCATTACAGGGCAGCTACTTTTACAGCGACTCCCGCAATGATTTACCTTTGTTAGAATTGGTAGATCACCCAGTAGCCGTTGATGCCGACGAGACTTTACTGGCACACGCCCAACAGCAAGGCTGGGCAATTATGAGCCTGCGAGATTAACTCAAATAAGAATTAGCAACTTTAGTGACAGGACTGACTTTGAACACACATGCCGTCTTTACCCAGCGTAATTTATTCATGCGAAGCTTGGTTGCAGTACTGGCATGCGTTTCTATAAGTGCTTGTGATCAGTCAGGTCCCTTACAAAAAGCTGAAGTGGTAGAAATTAAAGCCAAACTAAATGGTGAAAGCCTACTCTCAGCGGCCAATTTATATGCTTATACGCAGCTGTCTGACACCCTTAATAAAGCGCAGGCCCTAGACGGTCTAATTACCGCTTTTCTACACCACCCCAATCCAGGGTCTTTGGAGGCTGCACAAAATGCTTGGGTGACGACTTATCAATCCTACTTAACCGTCGATTTTTTTCATGCTGTACCGCGTTTTGAAAAACCTCTTTATCATGAAAATGGTGATACCTACCAAATACTTCATGAACAGCTAGATAGTTGGCCGATAGAAGCAGGCTACATTGACTACCTACCAGACTACCCGTTGAGCGGCATTATTAATGATATGACGCTGAAAATTTCCAGTGAAGATATCGTTGGTCAACATGGCTTTAGTGACCAGCGCTTTGCCAGCATAGGCTTTCACCCATTGGAGTTTTTACTTTTTGGACAAAATGGCCAACGCTCGGCAAAGGATTTTGTTCCACAAGAAAACAGCATTGAAATAATCGATATTGATAATAAGGCTCACCCAGAAAACGCACCTGATTTAGACGCCTCCAGCACAGAGCACGCAAATATCGACGCAAGCGAGAATTCAGCTGCTGAGACACCCCATGTACACGATGACAATCCAAATTTAGGGCCGCAGAATCATAATCGACGTCGCGATTTTTTACGGGTTTTAAGTGCGCTACTGGTTACGGATTTACGAAAGTTAGTTGATCGCTGGGAGCCCGCACAAGGTTATTACGCTAAGCAATGGCGACAGCCACAGCACACCCAAAATGTGCAGAGAATCTATCAAGCCAGCATGGATACCTTGCAGCAAGAACTGTTAAATAGACATTTATTTCCATTGTTAAACCAAGATGAACTAGAAGATTTACGCAGCCCATTTTCCAACAACGACAGCGCCAACATGCTAGCAATTTTGCAAGGCATTAACGATTTATTTCATGTGGAAAATGGTTTCATATGGGAGCTGGCCACTAGAGAGCCGAGCGCTGCTAACAATATTAGTCAGCAGTTTGAAAAAATCATAATAGAAACTAAGCAGTTTCCAAATGATCTAACAAGTAAGACACTAGTTAATCGTAAAAAAATTATTGCGCCCGTTCAACAAAGCTTACTTAAATTGCTAGAGACTTTATACGCAGGGGCAGAAGTACTAGATCTGCCGTTAACTGAACTACCTGTATCTACACACTAATAAAATATGTGCCAGAACACTTTCAAATGCTCTGGCTAAATTGCAATTTAAAGGTTGAATGCCACACGACACATTAAGCTTTTAATGTAACGAGTTTCACCGATACCTGGATGTACTGGATGATCAGGCCCTTGGCCACCTCGCTCGATTACCTGAACATGACGATCAAGAGTACGACCTGCTTGGCACAATATCCGATCTAAACTACTTTCACTTAAATGCATAGAGCAAGATGCCGAAAGTAAAATACCTTCACTGCCGAGCAATCGCATACCCAGTTGATTCATCTTTTGATAAGCACGCTCGCCAGCATTTATATCCTTACGCTTTGGGATAAAAGCAGGTGGGTCTAATATCACCACATCAAATTTCTGTTGTTCTTCAATTAGCTTTTCCATTACTAAAAATGCATCGCCTTGAATGCATTCAACATTGTCTTGAACATTATTTAGCACCGCATTTTGTTGAACCCAATCTAAGGCTTGCTTGGAGGCATCCACACAGGTCACATGAGAGGCACCTGAATTAGCTGCCTGTATTCCCCAGCCACCAATGTAGCTACAAATATCCAATACACGTTTACCTTCTACATGGCGGCAAATGCGTTCTCGATTTAAACGATGATCGTAAAACCAACCTGTTTTTTGACCCTTCCAAACAGGTACCTCAAAGCGAGTACCGTTTTCAATTAAGGGTAGAAACTCAGGTACATCACCATGCGCCACTTCCACATATTCAGTTAGACCTTCTTGGACACGCATTTTGCCGTCGTTTTTCCACAATATGCCTTTACTATCAAACACATTTAACAAGGCTGCCAAAATTTGATCTTTTAGTGCCTCCATACCAGCGGTGCTAATTTGCACCACTAGGTATTCGTTGAAACGATCAATAACCAAACCTGGCAACCCGTCACTATCACCATATACCAAACGGTAATACGGCTCATCAAAACATGCGTCACGTAGCGCCAGAGCTTGAGTGATTTTTTGCGCCATTTGGTTTTGGCCAAACGCTTTAGAGTTTCGGGATAACAAGCGAGCACAAATTAAGCTATTAGGGTTTACATAGGCCACTCCCAAGCTTTTACCCTGGCTGGATTTCAATAATACTTGCTGGCCGGCGCTAAAAGACTTAAGCGGTGTGGCTTTGGTATCCACCTCATTGCTATATACCCACAAGTGGCCTTGGCGCAGTCTTTTGTCTTCTTTTGCCTTAAGTCGTAGCTCAGGTAGGGTCATACGGGGCCTGCATTTAAATAATAAAAAATAACGAATTCTACGGCAAATTATACCTAGATGTTTATAAATGTTGTCTAAACTTATAGTAAGAAAGCCAAGTCCTATTGCCCTCAGGACATTTCCAATTATGGATGAATCACGTGCCTGAACTATCCGAAGAACAAATAAACAAAATACTGCAAGGCATCAGCATTCCTCCGCAGCCACAAATCATGGTGGACCTGCAAATGGAACAAGTCATGCCCGACCCTGATATTAACCATATCGCCAAGCTCATTAGCCAAGATGTGGGGTTGGCGGGGACGGTACTGAAAGTGGTGAACAGCCCGTTTTATGGGCTAGCAAACGAAATCACTAGCATTCAGCAGGCCGTAGGAATCTTAGGCATGGGCAGTGTTGTGAACATCGTTAACGGCATTAGCATTAAAAGCTCCATGAGCGATGAAACCATAAAAGCCCTTACTCGCTTTTGGGATACCGCCATGGACATTGCCATGACCAGCGCAACCCTCGCCAAGCAAGTAGGTTACAACTACCCAGATAATGCTTATGCGCTTGGGCTATTTCATAATGTGGGCGTGCCACTTCTAATGGCTCGCTACGACAATTACATGGACATTATGGAAGAAAGTTATAGCGGGGGCAGTAATCGTATTATTGATTTTGAAAACCAACAAATTAATACCAATCATGCGGTGATTGGATATTACACGGCGAAATCTTGGAATTTACCTAAAGTGCTATGCTCTATCATTGCTGAACATCATGACTGTAAACGTCTCTTCAGCAAAAATGGCCAAGAGAATGATAAATCAACACTCATGTGCATTTTAAAATTGGCCGAACATATCTGTGGTACGTATAAAATTCTCGGTCGCCAAGAAGTGGACCATGAGTGGGATGATATTGGTCAATTGGTATTAGAGTATTTAGGGTTAAATGATTACGATTTAGAAGCGTTAAAAGAAAGCTTTTCAGAGCTTGGCATTAGTCCAAATAATTATGGGCTAACATAAAATTAACCCACCTTACCGCTTAGATTTAATACTATTGCTTTAATAACTGCTCAATGATGGTTCGCATACCCGGCTCTTGTGGGTTAGATGTATGAGTAACTGCCACCAACTCACCTTTTTTATCAATAAAAAAAGTCGTGGGTGTTCCACTCACTTGATACTGTTTCGCCACCGCATCACCATGCAGCAAGGTTTTGAAATGATGGCCTCGATCATCAATGGATTTTTGGGGGTTGGCCCCTTCATCCTCGGCAAAGCTGATACCCACTAACTCAACGCCCTGATCGTTATATTCTTTATAAAGCTTATCTAAACCGGGCTGTACTCTCTTACAGTACGGACACCAGGTGGCCCAAAAATGAAGGATTAAAACCTTACCTTTATAATCTGCTAAGGAAACATCTTCGCCCTTTGAATCCTGTAACGTCCAATCGGGAGCTGGCGCTGACAAGGCGCTTAAAGATAATAGCGATAGAAATAGTGCGGTCAGAATATTAGACCGAAGAAGCGCCACACTCATAATGCATTCCTAAATAAACGAGCCTTACTTGATATATTCAGACACACGCTTTTTAGTAACGTTCATTATTTAGACTAAGTGCAGCTCAGTACTTCTCAATTTGAATTAGCGGATATTTCGCTCAATACCCATGGCTTGTTGGGCAATATGCTGCTTAATAAAACCCAGTTTATTAAGCTTTGTCATTCCCCAATTTCGTGCCCAACGCAACACGGGGCTTTGAACGGCAAATAATCTTTTGAAAGATTCCATCGCTGCCATCATCTTTAAGTTTTCAGGCATCCTACGGCGCTCAAAACGGGCCAATAATTGTTCGTCATGGGGAGGGAGTCCGCGGGATACACCTTGTTTAATTTCATCCGCTAACACATAGGCATCCATCAGCCCTAGGTTTACACCCTGACCTGCCAACGGATGAATCGTATGAGCAGCGTCTCCCACCAAAACTATGCCTTCCTTTACGTAAGACTTAGCATGTCTTTGCCGTAAGGGAATAGCGGCTCTGGGCCCTGTATTGATGACTGCTCCCAATTTCCCTTCAAACGCTTTACCTAGTTCATGATTAAATTGCGCTTCTTCCATAGCCAATAATGATTCTGCAAACGCCTCTGGGCAAGACCAGACAATACTGCATAAATGGCGGTTTGGAAGGGGTAAAAATGCTAACACGCCATTTTCGGTAAATCTTTGCCAGGCACAGGCTTCATGGGGCAATTGGGTTTGTACCGTGCACACTAACCCGTGGTGCTGGTAATCCCATTCACGCATGCTAAATTCGGCCCAGCTGCGCACAAAAGAGCGAGCACCGTCGGCTGCTACAATTAAGGGCGTCATGAGCATTTGGCCATTTTCTAAATGCACTAAATAACGGTTGCTAGCGTCTTCTATGTTCTCAATTTCTTTTACGGTATCAGGTGCGAACAACTGTATGTTTGAAGCTTGTTGCAACTGAGCCATTAAGGCACTGGCAGTGACTCGGTTTTCCACTATATGGCCTAGGTACGACTCTCCTAACTCAAGTGCATCAAACTGAATATGACCTGTTCCTATGCCATCCCAAATACGCATCTTGTCATAGGGGCTTAATCTGACTTCATTAATTCGCGACCATGCCCCTATGGTTTTCAGAAAACCCTCGCTAGCACGATTCAATGCGCTCACACGCATATCGGCATCTTGCACGGTTTCAGGAAACGAGGATGGTGCCGAAGGCAGATGGGACTCAACCAAGGCTATTTTTAAACCGCTATCTTGCAGGGCGCAAGCCAACGAAGTGCCCACCATGCCGCCGCCAATAATGACCAAATCAAAATTCATATTTATACTTCTTATTGGTCATTAGATTGATGATTGAAAAAGACCCGTACCGCATGCATGAATAAAGACTCACCACTGTGCTTAGTCATTAAGGTCTCCAAGGTGTAGCACTGCCCACTAGCCCCATGGCTTGCTTGGCAAATAATTTTTTAGGCACATAAGAAATGTCCATGGCTGTCATGCCCAACGCCCGTAAAATTGACCATTGGCAACCCACTTCAGTGAAGCGCGTGGGCAATTCATGACTCAGGCCAATGGTAAGCAACTGATCTTTTTGCTGAGACTTCTCGTATGCAATTAATAACGGTAATGCACCTACCGATTGGCTTGGCCAAGCATTCGCAATATGGCGTGCCAATGAATGGGCATCTCGCAGAGCTAAATTAAAACCTTGGCCTGCCACAGGGTGCATAGCATGAGCAGCATTACCCATGACCACAACATTACGGCGAATTTGTTCTTTAGATTTTACCAAGCTTAACGGGTACTGGTAGCGCTCGCCAATGCGGTTAACTCGGCCTAGTTTATGGCCTACGGCTGCTTGAAGAGTTTGCTTAAATTCATGTTCATTTAACTGACTGTAATTTTTAGCTTGCTGTGATGACATGCACCACACTAAACCATAACGATTAGCCGTCATGGGCAACAATGCCATGGGGCCTTGGTTTGTAAAGCGCTCATATGCCCAATGATCATGGGGCTTATCAAAGCTCACATTACACACTAGGGCATGCTGGCCATAATCGAGTCGTGTTTGAGTAATGCCTAATTGGCGGCAACCCTCACTTTGCGCACCATCGGCCAGCACCAGCAATTGGGTATTAATTTTCAGCAATTCGCCATTTTGACTCACTTCTAAGTCAGCACCCTGAGCAGACATGGCATAGCCAGTCACTTTAGCGGGGGCCATAATAGTAAGTTGGGGAATATCTAAAAGAGCTTGCCACAGGTGTTGTCCAAGAGCGCGATTTTCAAGTACATAGCCCATGTCTTCGACGTGGCTATCCTTGGCATGCAAGCGTACTCGGCCAAACTGCTTTTGTTGACTCACCTGAATGTGTTCGATAGCGCATGCATGGTGTTGCAAATCTTGCCAAAGATTTAAGCCTTCAAGAATGCGCTTAGTGCCTAACGACAATGCAGTGGTTCGAGCGTCAAAGCTGGGTTGCTGTAGGTTAACCGGGGTGACTGCTTGTGCATCCACCAACGCTACTTTTAAACCCTTATCTATTTGTTCTTTTAGCAGCAAGGCAAGGCTGGCCCCTGCCATGCCGCCGCCCACAATGACTACGTCGAATTGTTGTTTCATAAGAACTTCTTGTTAACTATTAAGTAGTTGCTCAACGCCTTAAGCCATAAGGGTTTGGATATCTTCAATGGATTTTGGCACATCTTTACTTAATACTTGATGACCCATATCAGTGACTAAAACGTCGTCTTCAATTCGAATGCCAATGCCACGCCATTTTTCATCTACGCTCATCTCATCCACAGCCACATAAATACCAGGCTCTACCGTCAGTACAATGCCGGGCTCTAGCTCACGCCACTGACCATCTTTCTTGTAGGCACCCACATCGTGTACATCTAACCCTATCCAATGCCCTGTTTTATGCATGTAAAAAGACTTATAAGCTTCGGATTCAATTAACTCATCGACCTTACCGGTAAGCAAACCAAGATCCACCAGCCCTTTAGTGATTACTTGCACAGCGGCTTCATGGGGATGATTAAAGTGATTACCAGGTTTCACTTGCTCAATGGCCGCGAGCTGGGCATCCAGTACCACCTGGTAAAGGGCTTTTTGTTCCTCGCTAAAACGGCCATTGGCAGGGAAAGTACGAGTTATATCGCTTGCGTAATGATTTATTTCGCATCCCGCATCGATCAGAATTAAATCCCCATCCTTAATTTCTTGATCATTGGCAGTGTAATGAAGAATGCAGGCGTTATCTCCACTGCCAACAATTGAACTGTAGGCATCGAAACGCGCCCCTTGCAGCTGTCTCTTATACACATCTCCGAGCCCACGAGACCGTACTAGATC
>OLII01000771.1_pt1 | contig 11745 bp, 20 predicted proteins | sample 1609481 | NCBI WGS metagenome assembly OLII01 (sample SAMN05416859, study PRJEB24817) | seawater metagenome | isolation source: Sea water | place: Canada:Atlantic | collected 2013-11
GAGTAGATCGTCGGCAGCGTCAGATGTGTATAAGAGACAGGGCCAGATGTAAAATGGTCTGACCCTATCGAAGATGTTTTGGTGCTAGACCCATTAGCAGAAATGTATGTTTTGGGTAGTGAAATAGATTATGTTACTGAATTGGGTGGATCATATCTTGCAGTCAAGAATCCTACCAGTACTAGTAGTTGCGGTTGTGGAGAAAGTTTTGGAGTGTAGTTTATGAATATAAGAGTTGTAACAAAATCAGATTGTCCATTCTGTCATATGGCAAAGAATTGGTTAAAGGATCACGCATTTGACTATGATGAGGATTTGATTGATAATGAAGAAGACCGCCTAGCATTCTATCAGAAAATCAATGGAGCTACCGAAGAGGTAGGTGTGTTGAATACTCGCAGAGTAAATTCTGTTCCACAAATCTTTATTGATGACAAACGTATTGGTGGATACGATGCGCTCATGAAAGTAAGTGATGATCTTCTGAAAAAACGCAGCGGTGGTGGATTATTGCAGTTTAGTCAAACATATAAACCATTTCATTACCCTTGGGCAGTAGAGATCACCACACGCCATGAGAAGGCACATTGGATTGAGGACGAACTTGATTTGTCAGAGGACGTATCAGATTGGAAGTCTGGTAAGGTCACTCAGGTTGAGAAAGATTACGTCACCAACATTCTACGTCTATTCACACAGTCCGATGTGGCTGTGGGTCAGAACTATTATGATCAGTTTATTCCTAAGTTTAAGAACAACGAAGTGCGTAACATGCTTGGCTCGTTTGCTGCGAGAGAAGGTATTCATCAACGGGCATATGCTCTACTGAATGAGACACTTGGATTGCCAGATAGCGAGTATCATGCATTTCTAGAATACAAGGAGATGGTGAATAAGATTGAGTTTATGCAGGAGTCAGACAACAATACTATGAAGGGATTGGGACTTGCACTTGCCAAGTCTGTATTCAATGAAGGTGTTGCACTGTTTGCATCTTTCGTTATGCTTCTTAACTTTCAGCGGTTCGGTAAGATGAAGGGTATGGGTAAGGTTGTCGAGTGGTCTATTCGTGACGAGTCTATGCATGTTGAGGGGAACGCTAAACTGTTTCGTCAATTTTGTGTTGAACATCCCAAGGTAGTAGATGATGATTTCAAGACAGACATTTATGCAATGGCTCGGCTTGCAGTGAAATTGGAAGACAAGTTTGTTGACCTTGCTTATAAGATGGGAGAGATTGAAGGTCTAGATGCGTCTGAGGTAAAGTTATATATACGGTATATAACAGACAGACGTTTGTTGCAGTTGGGTTTGAAAACAAACTTTAAGGTAAAGGAAAATCCTCTACCTTGGTTAGAGTGGGTACTGAATGGCGCAGACCATACTAACTTCTTTGAGAACCGTGTTACAGAGTATGAGGTGGCAGGATTATCTGGTAACTGGGATGACGCATATGAGGTAGTTGCGTGAAATTAATAGTGTGTGAAGAATGTGAATCTGAGTTTAAAATTACTCACTCAATGGATGAACACCATTATCAAATAACCTATTGCCCATTTTGTAGTGAATCAATAAAAGACCCAGATTTTGTTGATGAGATTGAGTGGGATGAGGATGAATAATGGAAACTTGCAAATATTGTGAACGAGAAATTGTAGAAGATATACCCTCAAATGCTGCGTTCGCAGGTTGTGGTGGCATGGGTTGTGGTCATATGCGAGTATATGGATTATTTAATGAAGATTGCAGACAGGTTATTGTTAGAGAAGATATAATATATAATGAAAACCTCATCAGCTAAAGCAAAAGGTCGCAGATTCCAACAGTGGGTTCGTGACCAACTAATTGAACAACTTGACGTGCATCCAGAAGATGTAGAATCTCGCAGTATGGGTGCAGGGGGTGAAGACCTCATTATGGCCCGTGCTGCTAGAGAGAAGTTTCCATATTCAATTGAATGTAAGAACCAAGAAGCACTTAACGTATGGAAATCATACGAACAGGCAGAATCTAACTCTGGAAACTATGAACCTGTCGTTTTTATCAAGCGAAACAACCAAAAACCCCTAGTTGTTGTTGACGCTGAATATTTTATAAAATTACACGAATTTAAGTCCTAAAATACCCTAATCACCTAAATAATCCTGTATCGTATTTTATAGGAGTCAGCGATGGAAATATTTGCAGTTATCGCTGAACTTGGATTTACAGTGACTGCTGTCTTAGCTGGCGGTGCATTTATAATTATCCTCTTGAAATATATATTGGCTTCAGTGGTAGATTCCGCTGCGACATTGAATATGCTGATCACAGCATTAGATAACCGTGTCAAAACTATTAATAATGAAATTGTGAGACTAGACTCTTTGGTATGCCATGTATTGGGTGTAAAGCCAGATGTCCGTAGGATATCTGCTGCCGATGGCAAGGAGGACGCCAGAAAGGATTAGTTGTGTGGAAGAAATTATTAAAGCAGTTCAAGAACAAGGTATAACTGTGGTCATGGCTGTTGGTATGGGTTACTTCATATTTTTTATTTGGAGATATGTTACTCAAGAAATTTTACCAGCATTAGAAAAAGCCACTGGAACTACTATTGCTCTTATAGATAGAATAAGAATGCTTGATAATGATATGATACGAATGGACCAGAAAATTAATACGATACTAGAACTCCGTGATATTGAAAAGGAGAAGAAGGATGAGTAAGAACTTTTTTAGTCTAAAGACGGGTCATCATACTTCAGATGAATTTTTCAAGAATCAAGCATTGTGGCACGATAGCGACCTTTTAAAATCATTCTTTTTGGGTGCATTTATTGGTTGTGTCTTTGGTTGGTTGATTACTTTTAGTTCGTCATATGCTGCTGATCTTACTCATACATGGAAGTCTCCTGCTTTTAGTGGGCAAGGTTATAGCGCACACGTCCTAACTATTGAGAACCAAGAGTTCTCTAGGAAGAAGGCGATTAAAGAAAAAAAAGAAGCAGCAGAGCGACAAGCAATACGCGATGCTGCAAATACGAACCTATCTAAATTTATGAAGAATGTTGAGTCAAGAATATACGCCCAACTTTCAAAGCAACTAGTAGATAGTATGTTCGGAGAAGAAGCTTCAACTTCCGGTACAGTTACTTTTGAGGGTACAACAATTAGTTATACCAAAAATGATGAAACCGTAGATTTAACGATTGTGGACGCAAATGGTAGTACGACTGTTATCACTGTTCCTGTTGGCGACTTTACTTTCTAGTTGTGCGAGCATCCAACCACAGGATGCTCCTGTACCTAGTACTGTGCCGTTAGTAGATGAACTATACAACATAACACCGCCTGAACGTAAGGTGCCGGTGGCAGTGTATAAGTTCAATGACGTAACAGGACAAAGAAAATCCAGCTCATCACTTGCATTACTAAGTAGTGCAGTGACACAAGGTGGAGATATATGGTTAATCCAAGCCCTAAAGAAAGCAGGTAAGGGCGAGTGGTTTCAAGTCATAGAAAGAATGGAACTGGAAAATCTGTTAAAAGAAAGACAGATTATACGAAACACAAGAAAGAACTATGACGGAGATACGGCAGAAAAGATTAAACCCCTATTGTTTGCGGGAGTATTGCTGACAGGGGGCATAGTTGGGTATGACACTAATACAAGTACAGGTGGTGCGGGAGTAAGGTATCTGGGTATTGGTGTGTCTGATGAATATCGTAAGGACATGGTAACAGTGGCTTTACGATTAATATCTGTACAGACAGGTGAAGTACTTTTGGCAGTCAGTTCTCAGAAAACTATTCTGAGTACAAAGTTATCTGCCACAGTTTTTAAGTTTTTAGATATGGGAACTGAATTGCTAGAGACAGAGGTTGGGATAACGGATAATGAGTCCACAACCTATGCAGTGAGGAAGGCAATCGAACAAGCAGTTATTGAAATAATCAAGGAAGGTGAACAAAAAGAATTATGGAAATTTAAAAAGGAGAAAGGAAAATGAGAACGGGCATACTTACAATACTCGCTTACTTTGTTATGTGTAGTGTGGGTTATGCGAGCGACGTATACATTACACAGTCAGGCGCAAGTCTTACTGCAAACATAAATCAAGATGGACAGACTAATAAGTTCGGTGATGATACAACTGATGTTACTCTAACAGGTGACAGCCAGACGTTAGACATTGATCAGGTTGGTAACACTAACACCATTGCTGCATCTGTTGTCGGTGCAACACAGACATTGACAATAAATCAGACAGGTAATAGTAATACGTCTAACGTATCTGTTGGTGCTAACTCTGCATCTGATGACAATAGTATTATCCAAACAATCACTGGCAGTTCAAATACAACAACAGTGAACGTGGGTAATAATGCTGCAACCGATGATGCTGATATTGATATCACTGCGACAGGCGATAGCAATACTATTACAGTAAATGAAAACAGCACTGCTACAATGGGTGTTGGTGACAAGAAGGTGACGAACATCACAGCTATCGGTGGGAGTAATACGATTACATCAACACACACTGGTGCTGCTGATCAAGACACAACTCTTCATCACACTGGTTCATCTAGCACATTTTCAATTACACAGGGTGGTGCCTATGATGGAGCTGTAGATGTGACAACAGTGGGGTCAAATCACAGTGTTACGATTACTATGGACGATTAGTATCATTCTCTTTAGTACCAGTGCTTATGGTGCTATTGGGAATGTGGTGAAACACAAAGGGAATGCTTCTGTAGAACGGTCAGGTGAAAACTCTGTTTTGCAAAAGGGTTCTGATATCGAGTTCAAGGACACGGTGAAAACTGGTAAAGGCGATGTTGGTATCAAGTTTGTTGATGACACCAACGTAGCAGTGAGTGCCCACAGTGCCTTGGTTATCGATGAGTTTATCTATGACCCTAACTCTAGAAAGGGGTCGAAGTTGGTTATGAATATTGCACTTGGCACGGTGCGTTATGCGAGTGGTAATATTGCGAAGCTGAATAATCAGAACGTGGACATTCGGACACCAACAGCAAGAATTGGTGTGTTGGGAACGGCGTTCAGTATGACGGTGGATGAGGTTGGTAAGTCTTTAATTATTCTGTTACCTAATAAAGACGGGACAGTGGGTAAGATATCGGTGGAGACTGATGTAGGACAGGTTATAATGAATCAAGCATTTCAGTCGACTGTGGTTGGTACAGGAGAATCAAAACCATCCAAACCAGTGATACTTGATTTGACACTGGACCAAATCAATAACCTACTGATTATCAAACCACCGAAGAAGAAGATTATAGCGTTGATCAAGGATTCAAAGAGAGGTAAGAATTTACTGGACATTGATTTTCTTGAGTTTGCATCGTTGGATAAGAATGAGCTAGAGGAAGACCTGTTTGAGTTTAACGAGTTGGACATTAACGATTTGGATGTGGAGTTACTAGGTAACATTCTTGACCAGATTGCTCTTGCTTTGGCTCAGTCAGAGTTGATAGATGGTAGGACAAGTGGATTTAATAAGTCAACACAAGTCAATACACTGGTAGACGGAAACAACACACGAATCATACGAAGGGTAGGAAACAATACAATAGAACTAGACTTGATAAACGACTATGGATATACAATCAACATTACACAGGGTACACCCGTGCCGGAGATAACAACAAGAGATGAAGACGCTTCTAATATCATTACTATTACTCAGTCTGACTAACATTGCTTTTGCAGGCAATTCAGTTATAATCAATCAAGTTACCACTGGTAATTCGAATAGTATCACTGTGGATGTAGATGGAAATGATAATGAAATTAATATGAGTCATGGCGGTGGAAACAATACCATCAACATAACACAAGAGGGTAAAGACGGTTACGTTGGATATACTTCTGCTTGGGGCTCTGGTGCATCATGGGGTGGTGACCTCGACGGCGACAGTAATTCTCTATTGGTAAAACAATTGTGCAATCAATCAACCTGTGGTGGAGACAGGTTTGAATTTCACATAAAGGGCGATAGTAATGATGTTGAGTTTTATCAGGGATATACCGTGACAGCTGGCGGTGTTGCTTCGTCTGATACAGTAGAACATGGTGGTCATTCTATAATACTTGATATTCACGGGTCAAGCAATACATTTTTAGGAAGTCAAAGGTCAAATAACTCTGGACATGAACATAGCATGGTGACCTATATATACGGAGATAGCAACGATATTTACATGCGACAAGATAGTAACGTGAGTAAAACAATGAACTTGACTGTGAATAACGATACTAATAATATTGATATGGTACAAACTGGTAACGCTGCACACAGTGCTACAGTAACAGTTTCGGGGTCTTACTCAACAACTCTAGACCTAAAACAACAGGGCGGCACAGCACAATCGTATAGTCTATCGCAAAGTTGTGCGACAGTGGGGGGATGCAGTGTAAGCGTTACACAAGGGAATTGAAATGAAAAAGTGGATTATATCATTATTTGTTATTTTAATATTGTGTGGATTGCGTTTTGCAGACCCGTGGTTTCTGGATATGGTGCGATTGAAAGCACTGGACCAACACCAACGCAATCAAGAGTCAATGACTCTCTCTAACCTCGCAACGGTAGAGATAAACAACGAGACAATCAGAAAACTAGGTCAGTGGCCTTGGGACAGAAACAGGGTTGCAAACAAAATTATAGAACTCTATCAGGCTGGTGCCTCTATCGTGGTTGTCCCTATTCTATTTGCAAACCCAGACAGATTTGGTAAAGATGATGCACTTGCCAAAATACTCAAAAAGACTCCTACAGTCATAGGACAGATACCCAGCAACGACAATAGCAACACTGGTGTGGTTCGTGGTGTTGCAACTGTTGGAGAAGACTGGCAACCGTGGGTGTATAGATATCCCGGCGTGGTTGGTCCTATTCCAGAAATTGCAGAGAGTGCCAATGCGGTTGGTATGATGGTAATCTCTCCAGAGAAAGATGGTGTGACTCGTCGTATGCCTCTGGTCATTGCATCAGATGGTAAATTGTTTCCATCTATCAGTATGGAAATACTACGCATAGCTTCTGGTGATATATCGTTTCAGATGAAGACAGGCATTGCTGGTGTGGAGAAACTACGCATACCGAAGTATAAGATGATTGACACTGATGCAAATGGTAATATCTGGTTGGACTTCAAGTGGAAGACACCCGTGTACGCATTGCATGAGAAGTTGCCTGATCTCAGTGGTAAGATTGTGATATTGAGTATGACTGCATCAGGACTAGAGAGTAACGTATCTACACCTGTCGGCACTATACAATCCCATGACCTCATTGCTGCATCACTGACAACTATGATGACAGGTCGCAATATCACCAGACCATTCTGGACAGACCTAGCAGAACTTGCAGTTAGTGGTGTTGGAGCTCTTATTCTAACACTGGTGGTTTTGTCAATGGCATGGTATTTTGGTGCAGTCTTACTACCCATATTTCTTGTCGGTACATTCTATGGGTCATCCTACCTATTCACAGAACACAGTTATCTAGTAGATTGGTCCTATCCTGTTCTCACCATGTTTGTGGTGTGGGCCATCGCTGCGTTCCTACGGTTCATGGAAGAATATAAAGAGAAGATGGAAATCAAGAAACAGTTCGCAGGATATGCTTCGCCTACCGTGGTTCGTCTTCTACAGGAAAACCCTGCACTTATCAAAGATGGTATGAAGAAAGAGATCAGCATTTGCTTCTCTGACCTTCGTGGGTTCACACCATTGGGTGAAAGTTTCGGTGATGATGTCAAGGGTCTTACAGAAATTATGAATGGGTACATGGATGCAATCACACAGCCTATTCTAGACTCTGATGGTATGGTCATCAAGTATATCGGTGATGCGTCTATGCACATACACAATGCACCTATTGACGATGATGATCACCCAAGGAGTGCAGTGAAAACTGGACTACAGATGTTGAGTGCAGTGGAGAAGTTTAATGATAAAATTGTTTCTGAAGGTCGCCCTCCTGTCGGTATGGGTGCCGGTATTAATACTGGTCTTGGTTACCTTGGAGAGATGGGAAGTACCAAGCGTCATTCGTATGATGTTCTAGGTGATGCAGTATCGACTGCTGCTCGTATCGAGTCTAAGTGTAAGGAGTATGGATGTCTACTATTGGTAGGAGAGTCTACCTATGATATGACTAAGGATGACTTCTTCTACCTCAAGGTTGATGAACTTGCAGTCAAGGGTAAGACCATTGGTATTCGTATCTACACAGTCCTGAGTGAGATGGATTGGATGATGAAGAATACGAATTGGGGCTTTGCAGAAAGTCAACACATAAAGATGCATGAGTATTATCGCAATCAACATTTTGACCATGCCATTCGTTTATGCAATGATTTGAGTGTAGAGTTTGATGGAAGAATGAGAAACTACTATACCATGTGGATTGAGAGGTGTGAGTTCATGAAGACCCAGCCACTAGACAAAGATTGGAACGGTGTGTTTATCGCAACAACTAAATAAAAAAAATCAAAGAAATGTCTTGACAAACTCCCTTTTTTCATATATACTACGCTTGTAGATTGGTTATAACAAAGAGATATAAATATGATTATGGACACATACCTTCACACAGCCCTTGCAATGGGCGCAATTGGTGCCGCATATTATGCAGGACACTATTTCTCAGTCGTAAATGTTGAGAATATCGTTGGGTCTATGCTTGAAACCCTAGAGAAAGAGGGCTTCATTGCAACCTCACTGGATAAGGATGGCGACAAAGAGTTGGTTCCTATTTCAGAATTGATCGCAGATGCGGTTAAAGATTCTAAAAAAACTACTTGACAAATCCTAGAAATTAGTATATAGTTATATAATGAACGGTATGCATTTATTGCCTGTGTATTATTCGACTACGAATAATCGCAAGCGCAAACAAAAAAAGAAGACGGCCTCTGTCCTAGAGGCAGAGCGTAAACACGCAAAGTTTCTCAAGAAGATGGGTATAGGCACTCGTAGCTCAGCTGGATTAGAGCAACGGCCTTCTAAGCCGTGGGTCGCAGGTTCGAGTCCTGCCGAGTGCGCCAATAAACGGAGTGTAGCGCAGCCTGGTAGCGCATCTGCTTTGGGAGCAGAGGGTCAGGGGTTCAAATCCTCTCACTCCGACCAATTCTATAATTCCAGCATGGCAAAGAAACCAGAGAATGTTTATACTGGAACTGAGATTATCGGTATTGCACAGATGCACAAATCTAATGCTGTTCCAGTTCGTGGTAAGAAACAGGCAGAAGAGATTGCAAAGATGAGGCGAGGATGAATACTGAAATATTCAATGAAACCTTCAAACTTGCACAGTCAGTAGAGCCTGTTCGTGGTGCAAGGATTGCTGCAGCAGTGGTACGCAGGGGTAAGGTGATATCTTATGGATACAATCATAAGAAATCACATCCCTTTCAAACTAGATTTTGCAAAAATCGACATGCTGTATTTTTTCATGCAGAGGTTCACGCAATCAAGAATGCACTCAAGTCTGTTGATGTAGAAGACTTGTCTAAGTGCGAACTATATATTGTAAGGGCAAAGAGAAATTCAACAAACAGAAAATGGATTACTGGTATGTCAAAACCATGTAGTGGATGCCAAAAGTGCATTGACTTATTTGACCTAAAGAGTGTATACTATTCAAAAGAAGGAGAAACAAATGCTTAAGTCGATTGTAGTATCAGGTGTTCTTCTTGCAAGTCTAACCGCTTGTCAGATGAACAATCAAACTGGCGGAACACTTATCGGTGCTGGTGCTGGTGGACTTCTAGGAAGTCAAGTCGGTGGTGGTAGTGGTAGACTGATTGTAACTGGTGTCGGCACTCTAATTGGTGCAGTTGCTGGTAGTTCAGTTGGTCAGAGTATGGACCAAAAACAGACTGTCATCTATAAAGAAGTTGGTGCAGATGTCTGTTCAGACTATAAGAGTAATGAAGGTGCATATGCCTCTTGTCAGAGAGGTGTTGCACAGAGAAACGCAGAAATGCAAAGCCGTCTAGAGAATGAGGCGTATAACCAAGGACTAGGGAAATAACATGAGAATTGAAGTTCGTAACAACAACGTCGATAAGGCGCTGCGTATTCTGAAAAAGAAACTCACTGAAGACGGGTTCTTTAATGAATTGCGAGAACGAGAGTTTTATATATCGAAAGGTGAGAAGAAGCGACACGAACGTGCGGCAGCTAAACGGCGGCAGAAACGTAATCTTGAAACACGAATGAAAGAACAAGGATACTGAAATGGAACTGAAGGAACATGAAAATCCTTCTACAACGTCAACCCCGCTTAAACATGACCATCCTCTTAGTTGGTATGTTAAGTGGGCGTCGTCACTAGTTCTTATCGTGGCAATGATTATGACTACAAACAACCTTTATCCCTACAACATGTATCTACAGTTTGTTGGGGTTTCTGGTTGGTTGTGGGTTTCTATCATGTGGAACGATAGGTCACTCATTGTTGTGAATGCAGTTGCTTGTGCAATCTTTCTCAACGGTATATTTCAATTTTTTATAAAGGCTTAAAAATGGCTAAAAAGAAAATCACTGCGACTACAGATAATAGTGAGTGGAAAGCGCCTAAGAAACGCAAAACCCGCAAACCTATGACTGAGGAGCAACGTGCAGCAGCATCAGAACGTCTTGCAAGGGCAAGAGAGATAAGGGCAGAAAAGAACCCTGATTATGGTAAAACTAGTCTTGCACCAGTTTTACATAATTTGCCTGATGATCATCAACTACATCCTAATAAGGTTAAGGTGTGGATTAAAACTCAAAAGGGTCTATCTGCGTCAGAACGTGTTGCTGTTCGTCAAAGTGTTAAAGGTGCAGAAGCAAGACTTGCTTCCCATGAAGGTTACATTCGTAATATGCAATCATACCTTCGCAATGGGGATTGGATTGATATGTTCTATGGCGAACATCAACAAAATAAAATTCGTAGTCGATGTATTGCACTTGCTTACTATTGGTCTGGGCCACGTAAGGGTCAACCTAAAAGAGATGTAGGAACTTTTTATCCTGACATGGGTGAAACCTATACACAAGAAATGCTTGAAGAGGATAATGGATATGAGCGACCAAAAGAAGACACCGTTGAACAACGTAGTGAAGGGCCCGTGGTCAGGAAAAAAAGTAAGAGAAGTAAAGCTTCCTGATACGGATGTTATTGAGCTTCATGAAAATATCCAGTTTGCTGGAGAACTGACTCAAAGTTTGATGGTCCAAATGATTCATACGATGAGTGAAAATAGTATTAGTGTCGGACATAAAGATTTTATTCGTGATATGGCTATGATCATTGAATTGGTTGAGGGTTCTATTTACAGAGATATGAAAATGCTTCATCCAACACATAAGTTTGTAGAACAGTTTGTTGATATTATGAAATCTGGCGACACATATGATACAGAGGTTGACTTTGGTAGTATTGTTGAACTTGCAAATTTGGTAGAAGTATATGATGAAGATGAGGATGAAGATGACCCAAAAGTTCCATGAACCATTTAGCCCAGCAATTCTAGAGACTACAGTTTCAGACAGGTTCGTTAATATCGTTAACACTGTAGCTGATGATGTTCTGTCTAGCGATACTAAGAGTAAGCAGTGGGATTGGTCACACAAGCTTGTTGGAAAGGTGACTAAAGAGATTCAAATTCCTGTTACTGATCCTAGTGCTGTCTCTTATACACATCTCCGAGCCCACGAGACCGTACTAGATCTCG
>OLII01000772.1_pt1 | contig 11733 bp, 13 predicted proteins | sample 1609481 | NCBI WGS metagenome assembly OLII01 (sample SAMN05416859, study PRJEB24817) | seawater metagenome | isolation source: Sea water | place: Canada:Atlantic | collected 2013-11
TCGTTGCAGCATCTGCTGTGCGCTGGCCGTCACCAGATGCTCGGCGTTCAACGGCAACTGCGGGCCGAACTGGCGGCTGAGCAACTCGCGACAATCGGCCGGGTACAACCGGCGCCCGCCGCAGGGGTCCAGCAGGTGATCGGCCCCCGGCACGCGCAACAGGAAATGCCCCGGAAAATTCACCCCCTCCAGTGGTATCGACAGCCCGCGGGCCAGCTCCAGCGTGAGGATCGCCAGTGCCAGCGGTTGTCCGCGACGACGTTGCAGCACCTTGTTCAGCAGCGCCGCCTGCGGGCGCAATGGGTGATATTCGTCCTGCTGGAAGCCCGCCGCGCTGAGCGCCCGCAGCAACGGCTGCGCCAGTTCGCTCACCGGCAGCATGGGCAGGCTCTGGCTGACCTGCTGCTGCACGAGCTGCAATTCGCCCAGCACCTGGGCCGGCTGCACGCTGGCATCGTGTTCGGCAGCGATCCACAGCGCCGCCTCGAACAGGGCGGCGGGGTTGCGTTCCAGGCAGGCCAGGCAGGCTTGGCGTGGGGTCATGGCAGTCTCCGCTCAAGCTTCTGTTGTAGCGCCGGCAGGGGCGTTCGTCCAGTGCCGCAACGTGTGCCTTCGCGCCGCCTATACTGGTGGGAGCACTGACTCACGAGGGCTGGGCAATGTTCGCTCTCATGCAAAGCACGCGCACCCACTCACTGCACCTGTGCGTCGACCCGGCCACGGGCCTCAAGGCGGTGATCGCCATTCACAACCAGCGGCTGGGCCCGGCCATGGGCGGTTGTCGCTATCTGCCTTACCCGGACGACGACACCGCAATGACCGATGCCATTCGCCTGGCCCAGGGCATGAGCTACAAGGCTGCCCTGGCGGGCCTGCCGCTGGGCGGCGGCAAGGCGGTGATCATCCGCAACCCCCATGTGGAAAACCGCGCCGCGCTGTTCGAGGCCTTCGGGCGCTTCGTCGACAGCCTGGAGGGGCGCTACATCACCGCGACCGATAGCGGCACCTCGACCCTGGACATGGACTGCATCGCCCAGAGCACCCGGCACGTCACCAGTACCACCACCGCCGGCGACCCTTCGCCGCATTCGGCCATGGGCGTGTTCGCCGGCATCCGCGCCACGGCGATGGCGCGCCTGGGCACCGACAACCTGGAAGGGTTGCGCGTGGCTGTGCAGGGGTTGGGGAATGTCGGGTTTGCCCTGGCCGAGCAGTTGCATGCGGCGGGGGCGGTACTGCTGGTCAGCGACCATGACCCGGGGCGGGTGCAACTGGCCATGGAGCAGTTGAATGCGCTGCCGGTGGCCAGCGAAGCGCTGGTCAGCACGCCTTGCGACATCTTTGCGCCGTGCGGGCTGGGCCCGGTGCTCAACAGCCAGAGCGTCATGCAGCTGCGCTGTGCCGCGGTGGCCGGCTCGGCGAACAACCAGCTGACCCACCTTCAGGTCGCCGACCAGCTCGAAACCCGCGGCATTCTGTATGCCCCGGACTACATCATCAATTCCGGCGGGCTGATCTACGTGGCGCTGACCCACCAGGGCCAGGACCTTGGCACCATCACCGCGCACCTGGCGCGCATTCCCACGCGGCTGACCGAGGTCTTCGCCCACGCCCAGGCCGAGAAGAGCTCGCCGGCCCGCGTGGCCCAGCAACTGGCCGAGAAGCTGGTGTACAACGCCTGATGCCTACTCGGCGGGCTGCTCGGCAAGCAGCTCGGACAACGCGTCGGGCTGGCTCTTGAAGGCCTTGGCGAACACATCGCGGTTCTTCGCCATGTAGATACCCGCTTCCTCGACCTGCTGTTCGCTCAGCGACGGCACGGCCTTCTGCAGCACCTCGGCGAGCAGTTCGGCCAGCTCGAGCATCTTGTCGTGACGGTCTGCTTCAGCTTTATCCATGAACAAGCGCTCCAGATCGCGGCTGCTGCGGTATACCACTTCGACGGCCATTCATCACCTCACATGCCTTTCGATAATTGATGTGTACGAGTACTGTGTTTTTATACAGGTAAAAGCATAAGGCAAACCACCACGTTTGGGTAGTGGCATTTTTATAGCCCAATTTGCTCGCAATGGTGGGGTGGCGGGTGTCTTGCGGCAATCGGTCGCCTTCTCAAGCTGTGCCGCTGGCCTTTTTACTGCATGCAGGCAAAGCGTCACCTGGGTGGCGCATCCTCCCTTCGTCGTTTCCAAGGAATTCGCATCGTGAACATCAAATGGGCTGAAAAAGTGCGCAAGGGCCTGCATGGCTCGGCGGATTCGCTGGGCAACCTGTGCGTGGAGGCCTTTCATTACCTGGCACTGTTCGGCATCGGTGCCATCACCGCCTATGCGGCGGTGTCGGCATTCATCGAGATGATCGGCAAGGGTGGGGTGAGCGTCGATGACATACTGCTGCTGTTCATCTACCTGGAGCTGGGGGCGATGGTGGGGATCTACTTCAAGACCAACCACATGCCCATCCGCTTCCTGCTGTACGTGGCGATCACCGCGCTTACGCGCCTGCTGATCGGCGATGTGTCGCACCACAAGGCCCCCGACGTGGGCCTGCTGTATGTGTGCGGCGGGATCCTGCTGCTGTCGTTCTCGATCCTGGTGGTGCGCTACGCCTCGTCGCGCTACCCCTCCACCAAGGCCATCGACGCCAGCGGCAAGGAAATCGAAGAGGCCAAGTAGCCTTGGCTCACGCCCCCGCGCGGCGCTCGCTGGCGGCGCGCAGGCCCGGGGTGCGTGCACCGTCGCGGGTCATGCTGGCCAGAATTTCCATGGCGCTGTGGCCCTGCTCGATGGCAATGCCAAAGCGCACGCTCTCGATCAGGCGCGCCAGGCGCTTGGGGTCATTGCGCTGGGCCGGGCTGATCAGGCGCTTGGCCACCACGCCCTGATCGTCGGACAGGGTCAGCATGATGCTGCCATCGAGCCGCTCGATACTCAGGTTGACCCGGTAGGTGTCGGCAAATGCAGCGTTGATCTGTTGGAAGGGGTTGATCATGGGGCTGTACCTGGCAAAGACATGTTCTGATTGACAGGGCCCTGGCCAGGTTGGTTCAGGTGACGTTGCGAGGCAGGTGCCGAGTGGTCAATAAAAAAGGCGAGCCGTGGCTCGCCTTCTTTCATTGCCTAGGCTGTCAGGCCTGACGGGCCTGCAGGGCTTGCTCGTTCTCCAGGAATTCTTCCTGCAGCAGGGCATCGGCTGCCGGGGCGGTTGCGACCTTCTGGGTCACGCCGCGTTTGCCGCGCAGTTTGCCGAACAGGTGCTCGAGGGAATGCTCGAGTTTGGTCGCGGCGCCTTCGATGGCCTGCTCCAGGCTATCGGCCTTGTGGCTGACGGAAATCGGTTGATGGCCTTTGGGGCGTGCCTCCATCTGGCAGCGCATGTCGTGGGGGCCTGGCTTGTCGCCGTTCTCATCGCGCAGGTGGACTTCGATGCGGGTGAGGTCTTCTTCGTAGCGTTCGAGCGTGCTTTCTACCGTAGTGCGTACCCACTCTTCGAGACGGGCACTGCTTTGGATATGGTTGTCGCTGTTGACTTGGATTTGCATAGTTCAATCCCTTATTCAGCTAGCTCGCAAGAGAACGATGCGGGCCATTGCGGCCTGTGGAAATCATCGCCTCTTGACTACAAGGTCAGGCAGTTGGCAGAACTTTTCAAGTGCTTGAAGAAGAAAAATATTTTGTGGCAATTAAACACGTGAAAGGTTGTCTGGGGGTGTCCTGAGTCAATGCGCGACCCCCCGGCAAGGTGCGCTCCTGTAGGAGCCGGCCTTGCCGGCGAAGCAGGCGCTACCGATCAGAAAGCGACCGATGTCTGCAGATAGACCGTCCGTGGCTCACCCACATACTTGCCCTTGTTGTTGTCGTCGAACGAGCGCGTGAAGTACTGGTGGTTGAAGATGTTCTTCACCCCCACCGCCACGTTCAGGTTCGACAGCTGCGGCCCGAAGTCATAGCCGGCGCGGCTGCTGAACAGCATGTAGCCCGGGATGCGCCCGGCCGCGCCGTCTGCGCTTTGGGCCGAGGTGTTGGCGTTGTCGGCGAACTGGCTGCTCTGGTAGGTGCTGTCCAGGTTCAGCTTCCACGGCCCATCGGTGTAACCCAGCCCCAGCGTGCCCTTGTGCCTGGAGGAGAACGGCACACGATTGCCCTTGTTCGGCCCATCTTCGCGGATGGTCGCGTCAACGAAGGCATAGCTGGCGTACACATCGAACCCGGCCAGCGCCGGCGTGAGGCCGTCCAGCGCGTACTTCACGCTCGTTTCCAGGCCCTGGTGGCGGGTTTCACCACGGGCGATCACGTCGTCGGTGGTCTGGTTGCTTTCGTACTGGTTGTCGAAATTGATCAGGAACAGCCCGGCCTCGGCCTGCAGGTTGCCGTTGTCGTAGCGCGTGCCCAGTTCCCAGGTGCGGGCCTTCTCGGGTTTCACTTCACCCTGGTTCACGCGGTTGGGCATCTGGCTGTACTGCACGCTGCCGAACGAACCCTCGGTGTTGGCGTAGAGGTTCCAGCTGTCGCTCAGGTGGTACATCACGTTCAGCGCCGGCAACGCGGTGTTGTAGTCGCCCTTGTATTCCAGGCCCTTGAGCTTGTTGCTCTGCTGCGACTTGATCATCTCGTAGCGGATACCCGGGGTGATGGTCCACTGGCCGATGTCGATGCGGTCATCCAGATACAGCGCATGGGCATCGGTGCCGCCACGGGTGTCGCGGTCGTTGGGGCTGGAGGTGGTCGGCAACTGGCCGGCGCTGACGCTCTCCATGTAGCGCAGCTCGTGCCCGGCCTCGTTGATGTAGCGGTAGCCAAGGCCCACCTCGTGGTGGCTGTCGCCCAGCGCAAAGCCCTGGGTGAAACGGGTTTCGATGCCGCGCACCCAGTACTCGCGCGGCGACAGCGAGATCGACCTGTTCTGCACCAGGTAGCCACTGCGCAGGGTCTTGGTGAAGAAGCTGTTGACGCTGAACTGGCGCTCACCTTCCTTGTAGTCGTAACCGGCGTTGAACATCGTGCGCCGGCCCCAGAACTTGTCCTGCAGGCGGGTCGACTGGTACGGGTCGGCGTCGTAGTCGACCACGTTGAGGCCGCCGGGCATCTGCGCCTCGCCCTCGTAGTACTGCGCCATGGCGTGCAGGCTGTTGGCCTCGTCCAGTTGCAGCTTGCCCTTGAGGATCAGGTCGTCGATCTGCGTGTCGCTGTGCTCGCGCCAGTCGCCACCGCGGGTGCCCGAGTACAGGATCGCGCCGCCCAGGCCGCTGTCGGCGGTGCCGCCGGCCAGCAGGTTGGCGCTGCTCTTGAAACCGTCGTGGCTGGAGGAGGGGCTGGTCTGGGTCTGCAGGCCGGCCTTCAGCATGGGTTCGTCGGGGATCGCGCGGGTCACGAAGTTGACGATGCCGCCCACGTTCTGCGGCCCGTAGCGCACGGCGCCGCCGCCACGTACCACGTCCACCGCGTCCATGTTGCCCAGGCTGATCGGCGCGAACGACAGCTGTGGCTGGCCATAGGGCGCAAATGGCACCGGAATGCCGTCCATCAGCACCGTTGAGCGCGAGGCCAGGCGCGGGTTGAGCCCGCGAATGCCGAAGTTCAGCGCCATGTCGTGGCTGCCGGTGCCGTTGTTTTCCGGCGCATTCACCCCGGGGATGCGGTTGAGCACTTCCCGTGCGCTGCTGGCGCCGGTGCGTTCGAACTCTTCACGGCGGATCACGTCCCGTGCGCCGGGGTGTTCGAACACGTTGTCCTGGGTGGCTTCACCCAGCCAGTCGCCGACCACGCTGGAGCTGCCCAGCTCCAGCGGCGCGCCGGCGGCCGGGGCCAGCGGTTGCAGGCTGTAGGCGTTGTCGCCTTCGGCGCGGGCCTGCAGGCCGGTGCCTTCAAGCAGCGCGGCCAGGCCCTGTGCAGTGGAATACTCGCCTTCCAGGCCACGGCTTTTCACGCCCTGGGTCACCTGCGAGCCGAACGAGATCAGCACGCCGCTTTCACGCCCGAACTGGTTCAGGGCGTCTTCCAGCGACATCGGGGCGATGTGGTAGGTGCGTGCCTGGGCGGCGTGCAGGGGCGCAACGGCGCCGAAGGTGAGGCTGGCGCCCAGCAGCAGGGCATGGGCGAGGGGGCTTAGGCGAAGCGGCATGCAAAGGGTCCTTGAGAAGGTCGGGGCAAAGGGTTCTGCCTTCTCTGTCACGCGAGATGAAAAAACGGCTCAAGGTTCTGAAAATAATCTCAGGCGCGGGCTTCTACCGTGACCCAGTAGCGGGTGAAGCGCCGCACGCGCACCGGCAGCGACACCTCCAGCAGGTCCAGGATGCGTTCGCTGTCGGCCAGCGGGTAGCTGCCCGACAGCAGCAGGTCGGCCACCGCCGGATCGCACGTGAGCTGGCCGCGACGGTAGCGGGCCAGGTCGTCGATGAAGTCCCCCAGGCGCGTATGCGCAGCCACCAGCATGCCGTCGACCCAGGCGCCGGTGTTGGCATCCACCGCATCGGTGGCGCCCCAGCGTGGCCCGTCGAAACGCGCCTGCTTCCCGGCTTCAAGCGCATGCCCGGCAAGCATCGCCCGGCCCTGCAGCACCGCCACCCGGCTGTGGTCGGCCCACTGGCGCACGTTGAAGCGTCCGCTCGACAGCTGCAGCATGCCGTTGCCGGTCACCACGCGCAGGGGGCGGGGGTCGTCGGCCACATTGAGCAGCAGTTCGCCTTCGAGCAGGTGGATCAGCCGCTGTTCGCGGTCCAGGCGTACGTCGGCGGCGCTGGCGGTGTTCAGGTGCAGGTGCGTGCCGTCGTCCAGGCGCATCTGGCGGCGCTGGCCCAGCGGGCTGCGGTAGTCGGCCAGCAGGGGCGGCAGCGGGTTGTGCTGCTGCAGGGCCAGCCCGCAGGCGCCGCCCACCCCGAGCAGCAACAGCGCCTTGAGCGCGCGCCGCCGGCTGGCCGAGCGTGGCGCCTGCAGGGCGGCGTGCGCCAGTGGCGAAGACAGCCCGCGCAGGCGCTGATTGACCCGCTGTATGTGCTCCCAGGCGCGACGGTGTTCTTCGCTGGCCTGCAGCCAGCGCTCCATGGCCAGTTGCTGGCGGCTGTCGAGGGCACCGCCCTGCAGTTCGATCAGCCAGTGCACCGCCTGTTCTGCCACCTTTGGCGAGAATTCCTGGGCGTTCACAGGGCGAAGTAGCAGCGCATGGCCGCCTTGTTCAGATGGCGCTTCACGGTGGCCAGCGAAATGCCCAGCTCCCGGGCGATGTCGGCGTAGCCCAGGCCGTCGACCTGGGCCATCAGGAAGGCGCGCTTGACCACCACGGGCAGGCCGTCGAGCAGCCGGTCGAGTTCGATCAGGGTTTCCAGAATGATCGCGCGATGTTCTTCGCAAGGCGCCACCGCTTCGGGTAGCTGGGCCAGTGCCTGGTAGTAGGCGCGTTCCAGGTCCTGGCGGCGGTAGTGGTTGAACAGCACGCGCTTGGCCACCGTGGTGAGGAAGGCGCGAGGTTCGTTGAGCGTTGGTGTTTCGCGCGCCTGCAGCAGGCGCATGAAGGTGTCCTGGGCCAGGTCGGCGGCGCTGTGCGGGCAGCCCAGGCGCTGTCGCAGCCAGCCGGTGAGCCAGTTGTGATGGGCGCTGTAGAGGCCTTCGAGCGAAGCAGGGGCGGGCTGGGCACTGGGCACCGTGACAACTCCGGCGCCGGGGGATGCGCAAAAGAATAAGAATTGTTCGCATTGTAGGATTTGACGCCACAGGCTTCAAGTCACCCGCTGCAAGCGGCCATACCACCGATCTGCTTCTTCATGGCCGGTTGAAGCGGTGTCTTTGCATCTGCGAATATTAATCATTAATATTACGCCCCTCCTCACACTGGACCCGCTGTCATGAAAAGCAAAGCCGCCGGGCTGCCCTTCAGTTATCGCCTGGCCGTGACCTCGCGCAGCCTCGCGGCACTGCTCGGCGGTTACCTGCTGGCGGCCATGGCCAGCGTGTGCATCACCTTGTTGCTGCCCATGCCCAAGGCCGACGCGGTCGTCACCGGCATGATGCTGTCGTTTCTGTTCTACCTGGTGGCGATCCTCTGGTGCTTCGCCTGTCGCAGCGCCTGGCATGCCTGGCTCGGGGTGCTGCTGCCCGGCGCCGCGCTGGCCGCCATCAACGGCCTGGCCTACTGGATGCAAACCCCATGAAAGAAGGCTTTCGCCAGGCCATGGCCTGGCTGCACACCTGGGCCGGGCTGATCTTCGGCTGGCTGCTGTTCGCGATCTTCCTCACCGGCACGCTGTCGTACTTCAAGAGCGAAATCAGCCACTGGACCCAGCCGGAGATCCCGTACCGCACCCTCGACACCACCGCCAGCCTGAGCCTGGCGCAGCGCTACCTGCAAACCAACGCCGCCGATGCCGGCAGCTGGTTCATCCAGTTGCCCGAAGCGCGCGACCCGACCCTGCGCGTGGGCTGGCGTGCACCCGGCGCCGGCCGGCGCGATTTCAACGAAAAGATCCTCGACCCCGCCACCGGCAATCAACTGCACCCGCGCGACAGCAGCGGCGGCGAGTTCTTCTACCGCTTCCACTTCCAGTTGCAGATGCCCTACCCGTGGGGCCGCTGGCTGTCGACCTTCTGCGCGCTGATGATGCTGGTGGGGCTGGTCACCGGCATCATCACCCACAAGAAGATCTTCAAGGAGTTCTTCACCTTCCGCCCCGGCAAGGGCCAGCGTTCCTGGCTCGACGGCCACAACGCGATCGGCGTGCTGGTGCTGCCGTTCCACCTGATGATCAGCTACAGCAGCCTGGTGATCTTCATGGCCATGGTGATGCCGGCCAGCATCAGCACGATGTATGGCGACAACCTCCAGGCCTATTACAACGAGCTGTTTTCGCGCGACGAGCCGGTCAAGCCGGCGGGTACCCCGGCACCGCTGGTGCCGTTGGCGCAGCTGTATGCCCAGGCGCGCCAGCAGGCGCCCGGCAGCGAGATCAGCTGGGTCGAGGTGCAGAACCCCGGTGACCTCAACGCACGGGTGCGCCTGGTGCGTGCCAGCAACGAGGGCATCGCCCAGAACCGCGGCGCCGGCTGGCTGTTCGACGGCGTGCAGGGTACCCCGCTCAAGGCCCCGGGCGAGCAGAGCACACCGTTGGTGATTGCCGCCGGCATGTACGGCCTGCACATGGGCCATTTCGCCGGCCCGACGCTGCGCTGGCTGTACTTCGTGTTCGGCCTGGCCGGCACTGCCGTGATCGGCACGGGGCTGGTGATGTGGCTGGGCAAGCGCCAGCTCAAGTACGCCAAGAGCGGCACCCAGCCCTTCGAGCTGCGTCTGGTCGAGGTGCTCAACATCGCCAGCATGAGCGGGCTGATCCTCGCCGTGGCGGCGTTCTTCTGGGCCAACCGCCTGTTGCCGGTGGCCCTTGAAGGACGTGCCGATCTTGAGGTCGACAGCTTCTTTGCCGTCTGGGGCCTGGCGCTGCTGCACGCACTGTTGCGCCCCGGGCGCCGCGCCTGGGGCGAGCAACTGCTGCTGGGCGCGGTACTGTTCGCCGCCTTGCCGGTGCTCAACGCCCTGACCACCGGCACCGGCCTGCTGCCTGCGATCGCCCAGGGCGACTGGATGATTGCCGGGTTCGACCTCACGGCGCTGGGCTGTGGCCTGCTGCTGGCCTGGATGGCGCGCAAGATGCTGCGCCCGCAGGTGTTGGCGCCCAAGCGCGCGGCACGCACGCCCAGGGTCGCACCGCTGATCGAAAGCGAGGTGCAGTGATGCTGGCCATCGCATTGTTCGGCTTTGCCGCAGTGGCGGCGTTGTGCCTGGCCATGGAGCGCCATTACACCGACCTGCTGGGGCACAAGCCCACGCCCCGCCGCCTGCGTGGCCTGCGCATGGGCGGCTGGTTGCTGATCGCCGTGGCACTGGGGCTGGCGGTGCGTCACAGCGGCTGGGCCATGGGCCTGGTGGAGCTGAGCGCGGTAGTGATGGGCGGCTTGTGCGCGTGGGTGTTCGTCCTTCCCTACGCCCCGCGCCTGCTGCTGGGCCTGGCCGCGGCCAGCCTGGTGCTGGCGCCGCTGGCACTGCTGGCGCCGTACTGAAACGATGAGCGAGCCGCTCGACAGCCACGACGACGCCCCGGGCCGCGCACGTTTCGTGCAGGTGTTCGTGGCCCAGCGTGCGCGCATGGAGCGCCTGGTCAGCCGCCGCGTGGGCTGTCGGGCCACCGCCGCCGACCTGGTGCAGGAACTGTTCCTGCGCTTCTGGCGTCGCCCGCAGGTCGAGGTCGAGGCGCTGGACACCTACCTGCTGCGCTGCGCCGGCAATATCGCCATCGACCACCTGCGCAGCCAAGGCGCCCGCGAGCGGGTCAACGACAGCCTGCTGGCGCCGCATCAAGACAGCCATGCCAGCGAGCCCGAGGCCGCGCTGGAGGCCGACAGCGACCTGCGTCGGATCGAGGCTGCCCTGCGCGAGCTGCCCGAGCGCACCCGCCAGATCTTCCTGCTCAACCGTATTCACGGCCGCACCTATGCCGACATTGCGCGGGCCATGGGCCTGTCCCAAAGCGCCGTGGAAAAACATATGATGCGTGCCCTCGAGGCCTGCAAGGCGAGTATCGCCGCCGAGCCTGCCGTGCCCCGCAAGCCAGGGAATGCCCCGCGATGAACGCTCCAGCCCCACCTACCGCCGAACAGCAGCAGGCCGCGCTCGCCTGGCTCGGCCAGATCAACCAGCAGCCCGCGCGTGCCGAGGGCGCCGCGTTCAAGCGCTGGTTGCTGGCCGACCCTGCGCACCCGCAGGCCTGGCGCCAGGCCCAGGCGCTGTGGCAGCAGACCGCCGCGCCTGCAGCACGCCTGGCCGCCGAAGACGCCCCGGCACTGGAGGCCTACCTGCGCGCGATGGACCGGCCTCGGCGCCGTTGGCCGGCCCGTGTGGCCGGGTTGGCACTGGCTGCCAGCGTGGTGCTGGGCGTGGCGATGGGGGCGGGCTGGCACCCGGCCAACTGGGTCGATGACCTGGGCGCCGATTACGTGGCCGCGGTGGGCGAGCTCAAGGCCGTGACCCTGGCCGACCAGTCGCACCTGCTGCTGGATGCCGACAGCGCCATCGACGTGGACTTCAGCGGTGGGCAGCGTCGCGTGCAGGTGCGGCGCGGCGCGGTGTTCTTCGAGGTCACGCATACCGGTGCGCCGTTCACCGTACAGGCCGATGGCGGCGAGGTGCGGGTGATGGGTACCCGGTTCGAGGTGCGTCGCCAGCCCCAGGGCACCACCGTTACCGTGCTGTCGGGCAAGGTCGGGGTCACGCCGGCGCCGGGGCAGGCGCAGCAGGTGCTCACGGCCGGCCAGCAGGTGGAGTACGCCCAGGGCCTGGCCGGTGCAGTGCAGGGCGTGGACAGCGAGAACCGCCTGGCCTGGCGCCAGGGCTGGCTCAACTACTACCAGGCGCCGCTGGCGCAGGTGGTCGACGACCTGGCGCGGCATTACCCCGGGCGCATCGTGCTGCTGGACGACGCCCTGGCGGCGCGCAAGGTCAGCGGCAGCTTCCCCGCCGCCGACCCGCTGGCGGCGCTGGACGCCCTGGGGGCGGTGGCCGGCTTCCAGCGCAAGACCCTGCTCGGGCGGGTCACGCTGCTGCGCTGAAAAATATTTTCACGGCCCGGTGAGGTAAGTACGTGCGGCAACCGTGTAGTGATTGAAAGTGCGATTCATTCGCATGAAACAGGTTCACTCACAGGTCTGTCTCTTATACACATCTCCGAGCCCACGAGACCGTACTAGATCTCGT
>OLII01000773.1_pt1 | contig 11731 bp, 9 predicted proteins | sample 1609481 | NCBI WGS metagenome assembly OLII01 (sample SAMN05416859, study PRJEB24817) | seawater metagenome | isolation source: Sea water | place: Canada:Atlantic | collected 2013-11
CCCGTAAACAAGTAATGGAAGAACTTGGAATAGAAGGTTAAGGAAAAATTATGTCACAACAAACAGAAGATGCTGTTTTAGATGCACCAAGCACGACTAGCCTTCTTGATCAGGTCATGTCGGAAACTCGCTTAGCCCCTGGTGATGATGGCTTTGAAACAGCACGTCGCGGTGTAGAAGCTTTCATCAGTGACTTGCTTAAGCCTAATAAGACTTTTGACAAAGTCGAAAAGAAACTCGCTGATGACATGATCAATGCCATTGATAAAAAAATTAGCCTTCAACTTGATGAAGTTATTCAAGCGGAGGATTTTAAAAAGTTAGAAGCTAGCTGGCGTGGATTACGCTTTTTAGTTGATCGTACTGACTTTAGCCAAAACATCGGCATTGAAATGATTAGCTCAACAAAAGATGAGCTAATTGAAGATTTTGAAGATGCCCCTGACGTAACCCGCTCAGGGCTTTACCAACATGTCTATTCAGCAGAGTACGGACAGTTTGGTGGAAAACCGTATGGCGCCCTTATTGGTGGATACAGTATTAACCCTACAGCCCAAGACATGAAACTTCTTCAAGATATGGCTTCCGTTGGGGCCATGTCCCATGCGCCATTTATTGCCTCTGCAGGACCAAAATTCTTTGGTCTTGATAGCTTTCAAGGCATGCCAGCTCTTAAAGATTTTGAATCCATCTTTGAAGGCCCACAATATGTCAAATGGCGTGGCTTTAGAGACACAGATGATTCGCGTAATGTGGCTCTTACTGTTCCTAGGTTTATGCTGCGTTCACCCTATGGTGAAGACAACCAAGTAAAAGAATTTAATTACGAAGAAGGCATTGAGACCAACTTTGAAAAATTATGCTGGGGCACAGCCTCCTATGCTTTTGCTTCGAACATGACGCGCAGTTTTGCCAAGTACCGCTGGTGCCCAAATGTAATTGGACCACAAAGTGGTGGCGAAGTGTTAGATCTGCCTGTTCACAAGTATGTTGAAAATGGCGAAACAAAAATCTACAGCCCAACAGAAGTTATGCTGTCGGATCGACAAGAATTTGAACTTGCCGAGCAAGGTTTTGTTGGCCTGATTGCAAGAAAAGGCACTGATAACGCTACGTTCTTCTCTGCAAACACATGTCAAAAAGCTAAATTTTTTGGTAATTCTCCAGAAGACAAATTGGCTGAAACCAATTTTAAACTAGGCACTGAGCTGCCTTACTTATTTATGATCGATCGATTGGCTCACTATATTAAAGTGCTTCAGCGTGAACATATAGGCAGCTGGAAAACTCGTAATGATTTAGATCGAGAACTGAATACCTGGGTACGTCAATATGTGGCAGATCAAGATAACCCACCACCTGAAGTACGTAGCCGTAAACCATTGCGTGAAGCGCGCATCGTTGTAACTGACGATGAAGGAAATCCAGGCTTCTATCGAGTGGAAATGCATGTTCGTCCCCATTTCAAGTATATGGGTTCAAGCTTTACATTATCACTTGCTGGCAAGTTGGATAAAGAATAAGAACACACAAACTAAACCGTGTTTTTATACTTTCCAAACCTTAAACTTAAAAAGGAAATTAAAATGGCAATTCCAGCCTATATGACTATCGAAGGTCAAAACCAAGGTGAAATTAGCGCAGGAGCTTTGTCTGAAGACTCTGTGGGTACTGCTACCCAAGAAGGTCATGAAGATGAAATAATGATCCAGGCGTTTGTTCACAATGTACCACGTGCTACCAATGATCAAAGCGGTCAGATCACTAGCATGCCTTCAATGAAACCGATGAAAATCACTAAGTTCATTGATAAGGCTTCTCCTTTACTGCATAACGCCCTAACTTCTGGCGAACAGCTTACAGTTACCATTAATTGGTACCGTATTTCTGCTAGCGGCGAAGAAGAGCTTTATTACGTCATGGAGCTTGAAAACTCTGTTCTGATCGACATTGAAACTATTCTTCCAAGTGTAGGTGACCCAGCTATGTCTCACCTAGCTCACATGGAAGTTCTTCACATTAATCCAGGTGCAATCACTTGGACTCACGAAGCGGCCGGCACTGAAGGCGCTTACCGTTTTGGTGCTAGCGCTGCGTAAGCCTAGTTTATGTGAAAACAAAGGCGGCAGTCTCGTACTGCCGTCTTTCATGGTATTGATATGAAATTTTTATTTTTTTTAGCACTTACACTGAATTTGGCATTGATTTCAGGCTGTGCGAGTAAAACAAGTTTAGAAGTGGCTCCTGAAGACTGGGTATTTGAAGACAGAGCCATTCACATTCACCTTGAAAGCCCATCAGATTTAAATGCTATTAGTGGCCGACCACATTCCGTCGCATTGGGTGTCTTTCAGTTAAACGACCCTAATACATTTTTAGGTTTAGCCGAAACAAAAGAAGGCGCTTTACAATTATTAAATTCAGGGCGTATTGACGATACAGTGGCCCAATTCACAAGAATCATACTTCAACCAGGTGAAGAAAAAGTAGCCACCCTATCTCGAGCCCAAAGTGCAAAATATATCGCCATCATTTCTGGTTATTACGGGTTAAATATTGAATTAGACGTTAAAGTTTTCGATGTTCCAATTAAACCAGCTAAAAGAGGTTTTGTAGATTTAGCACTATCGAATATGGGGTTAATCGCTGATGAAGCAAAAGCGGTCCCTGACAATATTTATATCGACGTTGCTATGGGGCGAAAAAGTACAAAGCGTTTTAGTTTATTTAAAGAAGAAGAATTAAATATATTAAGTTCAAGTAACTTTTAACTTTAATTTAAAACTGATTACATTGAACCAAATAATATATCTACGAAATTAAATTATTAAGGATGATCGAAGTGAGTAAATCCCAGCCTATCTATTGGCACCATGGAATGTTTTTACAACCACATCATTTTCAACAAAGTGAACTATTTGCTCAATCGCAAATAGACATTATCAAAAAAAACGTTTCACCATGGCTATGGGGCTTCATTAATTTAGAGCTATCCTCTGCGAGCATTTCCTCAAAACATATCGAGATTAATGAAGCTGAGTTCATTTTTGAAGATGGTACATACGCTAAAGTTAACGACAACGCGTATTTGGCCTCCCGCTCTCTTGAAGGTATCGAAGTAGATCCTGAGCGCCCTCTTACCGCTTACATTGCTGTGAGAAAAATGTCTTCATTTAATGCCAATGTAACAAAAATTCAAGACACATCTGAAGCTGCTTCTGTTAATAGCCGTTTCTTCACCTTTCATACTCCTAATGAAATCAGTGATCTATATAGCAAAGGTGATTCTGCCCAAGCCCATGAACTGACTCTAAAACTTGAAATAGTGTTTGAATCAGAAAAAGATGATTACACTGATTACTCGCTAATGCCCTTTGCAAAAGTTGTTTTAGAGGGTGAGAACCTTGCTATGGTTTCGGATTACACGCCTCCAGCCATTAATGTTTCTAGCTCAAAATCCCTAACTACTCAGCTCAAAGATTTAAAAGATGAGCTAACTGGACGGGCCATACAGTTAAAAAGCGGGCAATCTATACTGGGCAATAACGCAATTGACAACAATGCTTTGCGCTACAGAATGAGCTTACAAGCCCTATCTCGTTTTGTTCCCAAATTAGCCCATGAAGTCAACACCGATCAAATGCACCCTTGGGGTATTTATGGCGGGCTATGCGAATTAATTGGAGAAATTAGCACATTTACACAGGATATTAATTTGCTGGGTGAGAATTCCAATGGCGAATTACTATTGCCTGAATACACGCATTTAAATATTTCAGAATGTTTCTCTAAAGCCAGAAACCTTATCAACCAATTGTTAAATGATATTTCTGTAGGGCCGCAATTCCTTGTTGAAATGAACCGAGAACAACAAAGCTTTAAAGCTGAAATCCCTGCTGAGTTCTTTGAAGATCGAGCTGATTTTTACTTAATTTTAAATAGTAAGGAAACGTGGGAGAATTACAGCCAGTCATTTTTTACTTCTGCAAAATTAGCGGCAAATAATACAATTGAAGTCTTAATAGAACGCTCATTACCCGGTATTGGCTTGATTCACAGCCCCAACATCCCAAGTGGGTTACCTAAAAAAGACAACGCTAATTATGTTCGCATAGATACCCATGATGACGAATGGCTTGCCATCCAAAGACAGCAAAATATTTCTTTGTATTGGGATGAAGCACCACAAGATCTCAAAATTGAACTTGTTATTCTAAAACGATAGGTGAAGCATGAGACTTGTAGATTTCTATATCGACCCTATCTTGAAAATCAGTCAATTTGAAACTCAAAAAGAAGAACTGGATTCAAGCTGGCAAGAGATAAAAGAAGAATTATGTCAGTTACTAATTACAAGCCAAACCCAAGCGGTTAAAGCTGGCTTTAGTCATGAGATTAGTAGTGAAGCACTCTTTCCCATAGTGGCATACATTGATGAAATTATTTTAACGTCAAAGTGGTCAGAGAAGTCCACCTGGCAGAAGAATTCCTTACAAAGACAATTTTTCAATACAACTAACTCAGGCTATGAGTTTTATGACCGCCTTAATAAACTTAATCGCCAAGGCGATGACCGTAGCGCCCGAGAAATCTACTTGTTGTGTTTAAGCCTTGGGTACAAGGGCCGCTTTTACTCTCCTCAAGACCGACCCAAAATTGAAGAAACACGGGCCTTTAATATCGGCCTGTTATTGCCTAATGATGTGAATAAAGCGTTTGAAAAATCCACATTATTCACTGATGCATACCATGAACGTGACCAGGTTAATGCGAATCGTAAGTCACGCATTAATTTAATTCCTCTATTTGCCATTACGCCTGCAGTGGTCGTTGCGGCAACCTTAATTATATATTCAATCCAAATTGGAAATGAATTAGGCAATATTTTGGATTTGGTGAAGTAACATGAAAACTTTCTTAAAAATACTGATATGGCTGTTTGTCGCCATACTTATTAGCGCAGTTGTATTAAGCGTAAACTACCTACTTGAACAACCACTAGAAAATGGCCTGTTTGTTTTAGCGGGTATACTCACAATTTACCTAACGTTCATTATCGTTCGTAAGATCATTGTGCGCCTTCGAGCGAAAGCACAAGTCAGGGGCATCCTTAATATGGGTGCCACAGAAGAAACTAATGATGACTTAGGAATGACCACCAGCGAGCTTAATCGCTCTTTAAAGCAGCGCTGGAATACCACGATCAAAGCACTTAAGCGCTCGCAGCTTAAATACCAAGGCGACCCATTATATGCTCTGCCTTGGTTTATGGTATTTGGCCGCCCTACTTCTGGTAAAAGTACCAGCTTAAGAAACTCTAAACTGCTTCTTCCCTCCATTGATTTTTCAGAGCACAAAGATGGATCAACACTTAATCTCGAATGGTGGTTATACGAAGAAGGCGTTGTCATCGATACCGCTGGGCGCTATGCCGTACCAGACAAAATTGAAAGAGATAGAAAGGAATGGAACTCCTTGTTGAGCATGCTTTCACGGCACCGCCAGAAAGAGCCTTTAAATGGATTAGTTTTGGCTATCGCAGCTAACCGTTTACTTGAATGCAGTGAAGAAGAAATATTAGAAGAAGGCAGACAGGTCCGTAACAGCATTAATCATCTTATGGATAAGTTGGAAGTTAAAGTTCCAGTTTATTTGATGGTAACTAAGGCTGATTTAATTCCAGGCTTTAAGCAATGGTCTAACTACTTGCCTAATGAATTAAAATCGCAAGCCATGGGGTACCTAAACGACGCCACAACCAGCGACGTGGACTCGGTCATAAATACAGCATTAGATAATATTTTAGATCGCCTAAAAGAAATACGCCTACTAATGATGGAGCAAACTGAAAGCCCAGATCATAGCCTGCTCACATTACCGCGCTCAATGGAAAATGTTCGTGATGGTTTACACACATTCATTAAAACAGCATTAAAAGGCAATGCTTATCAAGAGGCCCCTCATTTCAGAGGTTTGTATTTTAGCTCAAGCCTACAAGAGCAAGATGGAAAGAAAATTCCAAATGGTCTATTTCTTCATGATTTTTTCACAAAGATCCTACCAGCAGATCGAGGCACAATTGTAAGCCTTCCCAGTGCACTAAGATTTCGCAGCGCGGCCCGAAAATATGCACTAGGTATCAGCGGTGCCGTTACATTTAGCGCCATAGTAGGACTTAGTGCAATTTACAATTCAGATCAAACCATGCTGAAAGATATCTATACTAACTATGCTGATTCAAATATCGAACTTAGCTCAGAGCAAACAGCTAACAAGGCACTTGAAACCGCTTATCGCTTAAAAAACCTGGTGGAATCCCTTTCTGAGTACAACGACCAAGAGATACTACCTTGGAGTATTCTGCAGGGAGCTGATTCAAACGACAATTTAAGGATGCAATATCTAGATTTTGTAAGGTCCAATATTATCAAGCCTTATGATGTTTCTTTAAAAAGAACCATTGATGGCTTAAAAGATGAAGATACCAGCTCTTTAGCCGGTGGTTTAGTGCGAAGAATTAACATCATACAACGCCGCCTTAATCCTGAATCAGAAATTGAAGCCATGCCCATAGGCACAGACTACTTGGTCGTCCAAGACCCTCTAATCTATTCTGAGCAATCTGAGCTATATAATGAAATTTATCTAACTTATGTTGATTGGAGCCAATCATTAATTGATTTAGCAGAAGAAAAGAAAACGCTACAAGCTGCTCTTTTATACTTAGTTAAACATAATCATGGTGATTACAATTGGATTGTACAGTGGGCCAACTCCCAAGACTTTGACAATGTAAAGTTAAAAGACTATTGGGGTGGAAGCTACAAAATTGATAATCCACCGTCAATTGATGCTGCATACACACTAGAAGGCTATAGTTTTATTCAAGAATTTTTAACTGAATTTAAACTGGCCAACAGTGAAGACAAACAACTAAGTGAAATTCAAAAAGATTTTGATCGATTCTACCAACGCCAATATATTGAAGCTTGGATGGCATTCGCTCAGCGTTTTGATGAAGGTAAAATGCAACAACGTGACCGCAAAGAATGGCAGCAGCTGCTTGAAAGAATGGCAACAGCCGACAACCCATACTTCTCTTTATTGGGCTCAATGAATGAGCAACTTAGCCCATTCCAAACAGTGGACTTTAATTCAAAACAACAATTAGCTTTCTTTAAAGAAGTACAGTCATTCTCAGTGTCTGACGGTCGCAAAGGAAAAGTAAATACAAAGGTATTGAAAAAGGCACTGGGTAAATTTGGTAAAGTAGGTAAATTTGCTAAAAAAGCCATGAAGGTCCATAAGAAGGCAACCAAAGGCCAAAAGACTGAAGATATTGATTCAGCCCTAGACGACGCGGTAGTTGCAGTGGATGCTTACAAGCAGGCTCTGGCCGAAATAGCCTTTAAAGCAGATTCTCGTACACAGTCCCTAAGTACACTAACCACCTTATTCCAAACTCCCGATACGCCAGAAATGGGCAATGGCTCTGTTGCACAAGCCTGGGGATCCATTAAGGAACTTCAAGCTCTTATAGGAAAGCCGGTATCCACATCAAAGGTTTTTTGGCACTTATTTGTGGGTCCAATGCATGCAATTTATGATTACATGCAAAATGAATCTAGCTGTGAGTTACAAGACCGTTGGCAAAATAATGTACTAGCCACCATGGATGGCGTAGGCAGTAATCAAATGGGCAAACTTGTGGTAGGTGAAGGCGGTGTATTATGGAACTACCTAGATACAGAGCTAGCACCCTTTGTTCATAAGCAGTATAAGCGAGGCATCGTGCGTACTAACGTGGCCCAACGTAGTCTTGGCTTAACAGAAGAATTACTGGAAGTATTGAATCAAGCTGAGAATGGCAAATTTATCGTGGGCAATAGCTTCGATGTGGCTATTAACGCACTTCCTTCAGGCGCCAATCCGGGTGCGAAAATACAGCCCTACGCTACTTTCGTGGACTTGCACTGCAGTGATGGCACTCAAACTCTTGCGAACTACAACTACCCTACCCAACACAAATTTAAGTGGGCATTGGAAACTTGTGGCGACACTACATTAAGAATTGAAATTGGCCAATTAACGCTCATTAAAAACTACTTAGGTGTTAAAGGCTTCAGTAAGTTTTTGCAAGAGTTTCAAGATGGTCGACACATCTTTACTGCTAATGACTTTCCTAACCAACAAGCACAACTGGTTAATTCAGCCGTTAATTTTATCGACGTTAACTTTGAAATTAGAGGGCAAAACCCTGTTATTCAAATGCTAAACAGCGTCCCATTAGACTTGCCAGAAATGGCCGCTCATTGCTGGTAGATAAATAATGAATCAGAACAGTGTAAACGAGCGTATAAATTTAACGTTTAGTGATCATAAAGATAATAGTGTTGAACTGCCGTTTAAAATACTGGTAGTTTGCAACTTAACGGATGATGCTCGCAGTGAAGAAGTTAATGAAAACGGTTTAATCAAAGTTGAAGGAGACATCAACAGTCTACTGGCTGCTCAAAATGTATCTATCTCAATTAAACTTGAAAACATTTTAAATCCGGCTTCTTCTGAAGCCATTGATTTTGAATACCAAGTAAGTTGTCTAGAGGATTTCACCCCTGAGAATATATTGTCGGGTGTTGAATCATTAAGTCTCGCCTATCAATTGCATAATCAATTAGGCGATGACTCCATTAAATCTATCAGGCTTCAGGAACCCTTATTAGAATTTGGTTTTAATACAGGGGAGCTGCTGGATTTTAATGAACGACTGATGATTCAAGCTGAGTTACAGCAACGAATGAATGAACAGTTGGATTTGATCATTCAGAATGATCGATTTCGGGCACTTGAATCTAGTTGGCTCTCGCTTAATTATTTGCACGAGCATATTAATTATAAAGAAAATATAGAGCTTATTATTCTTAACAGCTCTAAAAAGGCTGTATTAGAAGATTTTGAAGACTCACCGGACGTGACCCAATCAACACTTTTTCAATTGGTATACAGTGCTGAATTTGGGCAATTTGGTGGCCGCCCATATAGTTTAATGATTGGGGACTTTGAGTTTTCTCAAAGCGCTATGGACATTTCCTTACTTCAAAGTTTGGCAAGTCTATCAGCTGTTAGCCACTGTCCATTGCTCAGCTCGGCATCTGCAAATCTATTTGGCATTGACAGCTATGCTGATCTTTCAAGAATAAGAGATATTAGCTCTCATTTTGATCAACCTATGTATGCAAAATGGAATAGCTTTAGGCAAAGCGAAGATAGCAAGTATGTCAGTTTAGTTTTGCCTAAGTTTTTACTTCGTGCTAGTTATTCGGCTACTGGACAGGGCTTTAGCTATCGAGAGAAAACCAGCAAAAAGAATTCAGGGCTATGGGGAAATGCCGCCTTTGCATTAGCTACTCGATTTGCTAATAGCTATGCTCACTTTCGTTGGTATATTAATGTTTCTGGCAGCGAATTCGGCTTATTGGATGACTTAAATGTAAACTCATCAAGCAGCATCATGCGTACCAGCATCCCCACTGAAGTCATGATTTCAGATCGCAATGCAAATGAGCTAACTAAAAATGGTTTTACCCCATTGGTAATTCACAAAGCCAGTAAAAAAGCAGGTTTCACTTCAATTCCGTCTTGTAGGCAATTACCCAGTTTCCCAGACACACCTGACGGACTACAGAGCAGCCTGAACCAAAAGCTAGAATCCCAATTACCGTTCATGCTTATTACTTGCCGTTTTTCCCATTACATAAAAGTTATGCAACGAGAAAACATTGGCTCTTGGCAAACTCGAAATCAAATCGAACAATCACTTAACAAATGGTTAAAGCAATTTGTTTCTGATATGGACAATCCTGCACCTGCGGTCAGGGCAAGACGACCATTACGAGATGCTCGAATCAATGTAAGAGACATGGAGGGGAAATCAGGTTGGTTTTTATCAACCATTTCAATTACTCCTCACTTTAAATATATGGGTCAATCATTCACATTATCCGAGCGTGGCCGCTTAGAAAAAGCTTAATTAAAAGGAGATTATAATGGCAATACCTGGATACATGACCATTAAGGCAGAAAATCAAGGGGTTATCGAAGGTGATTGTGACCTAGAAGACCGTGACGGTTTTATTGTTGTCTTAGCAGCAGATCACAGCGTTAAGCTTCCAACAGATCAACGCGGGCTGCCTAATGGCCGCAGAATTCATATGCCCATCACACTTATCAAAGAAGTTGATCGCACCAGTCCTATGCTTTACCAAGCATTAAGTGATGGGGAGCTACTGACGGAAGTGGGTATACACTGGTATCGCATGGATGGCGCTGGCATGGAAGAACTCTATTACAAACAAACACTCAAAAATGCTCAAGTAACCGCTATTAACTTTGAAATGGACTCAAGACCTAATCTTGCCAATTCAAGTCTAGGGCACATGGAAAAAATATCATTGATTTATGATTCCATTACCTGGACTCATGAAATTGACGGCATTGAATACGAAGACAATTTCGGGGCTACTAGCTAATGAGTCAAGGTCGTCTATTAAAGAGGCTCGCCAGCTGGCAGCAAGCAAAGCAAGTCAACTCTAATACATTAAATGTTCAAGAAACTATTTTAGTGGATGTTGAGTGCTTACTAAATAGCCAGCAAGGCAACGTTTTAATAGATGAAGAGATGGGGCTCCATGATTTACAGAGTAATTTTAACTCACATACTGCCCCAGATCTTGAAACTCTAGGGCGACAAATCACACAACAAATAGCCCGATATGAGCCAAGGTTAATTAACCCTCACTTAATATTAGATGAAGAACATAAAACGTTATCTTCATTCTCTTGGCGCATGACATGTAAAACTGATAGCAATTTAGATGTAATTGCTTTAATTAACGTTAATGCTGACGGTCGCGTTAGTATTAAGTCGGCAATTTAAATATGAAAACAAAAAGCTACCAAACGGAATTACAAGCCTTAAACGAAAATGCTAGGGAGTTTGCAAAAAAATACCCTGCCCTAGCCCCTCATTTAGCCGGCAGCAGTAACGACCCAGATGTAGAGCGAATTCTACAAGGTACTGCATTTTTAAGTGCGGGAATTCAAGATAGACTCGATACTGACTTCCCTGAATTTGCTCAGTCAATCTTACGATTAGTGGCCCCTGACTATCTTAAAGAGATACCCGCTACCACAGTTATTGAATTTAAACCCAGAAATATTCTAAATAATGCCGTTACTATCAAAAAGCATTCAAAATTAGATTCTCAAAAAGTGCAAGGTGTCAGCTGTAGATTTCAAACATCAAGCAATGTTGTCGTACACCCATTAACCATCAATGCCTGCGAGCTGAACCAGGTGGGGAATAGTTCCGAGCTGGATATCATTATTAATAATACCAGCCTATCAAATACTGGAGTGTATATTGATGAACTACCCATACATCTTTCTGGTGATTATGTTAATGCCAGTCAGCTCTATTATTTGCTCACCCAAAAGCTTGAGTCGGTTTCCATCGTTCACGGAAATAATACAATACCGTTGCCAAATGCAAACTTGGCTTCTATGGGGTGGAGTGAGGATTTTGACTTACTTGAGAACAACAAAACCAGCCTTAATAGCTACCGACATTTACAAGAGTACTTTATTAATAAATATAAGTTTCTTTTTGTAAATCTAACGGGCCTAAATAATAAAACCTGTCTCTTATACACATCTCCGAGCCCACGAGACC
>OLII01000775.1_pt1 | contig 11703 bp, 10 predicted proteins | sample 1609481 | NCBI WGS metagenome assembly OLII01 (sample SAMN05416859, study PRJEB24817) | seawater metagenome | isolation source: Sea water | place: Canada:Atlantic | collected 2013-11
GCGTTATCCCGCAGCGTTTATCGGGATAACGACAACTTTTACTGTTGTTATCCGTTTCTAAAAAGAGGTAGAATAAATATAAACATATTTTTGAATCGATATCTTTTAGCGCAATTATTTATGCAACAATTCTGAGTTGAAACGGTGTTTCTTCATGGCCGTGTCTAGTGGGCTGTTGATTTGTGCGATTTCTTTTTGTGCTACGTGGGTGTAAATCATGGTAGTTTCTGGTCTCGAATGTCCTAATAACGCTTGGATGTATCTCAAGTCAATACCGCTTTCTAGTAAATGAGTGGCATAACTATGTCTTAGACAATGGGGCGTTATTTTTTTTTGTATGCCTGCCAACCTGCATGAATTCCTCAAAAAAGAGCGGATACTTGTTGCCGAGTATTGTTGGTGTGGGCTTCCTTCAATAAAATAGTGTTTTGGAGCATAGGTCGCTAAATAATTGAGCAATAATGGGCGGAAGCCTTTGGACAAAGGTACATAGCGATCCTTTCTTCCTTTCGCATTTTGTATCAGTACCATTCCTCTATTGAAGTCAATGTCCGATAATTTTAAATTGAGCAATTCTCCAATTCGAAATCCGGAAGCATAGAGAAACGCGAGCGCAGCTCTATGTTTTAAGTTTTTAGTGCACTGTAAAATAGTTAATACCTCTTTTTGTGAGACAACCACAGGGAGTACCCTCGACTTCTTGGGACATATCAACTCCAAATTTATAACCTTAGTTTTAGGATAGAAGGGCGAAAATACTTTAACAGCGCTAATAAACTGACGCTGAGTGCTAATGGAATACTGACGAGCAATAAATATTTTTTCGATAAAAAGTTCAACATGCCTATTGGTCAGCTCCTCCATCTTAGTAGCTGAATGAAAATTAATAAAATCTGCGATAAAAAAGGTATATGACTTTATAGTACTTGTGCTGTATCGCTTTCCTTTCAAATACCTGTAAAATGTATTTAGGAAATGCTTCTGAGGTTCGGTAAGATTCCGTTCAAAGACTTTTTTTGCAGGCAATTTGCTACTGTCAACTTGGGTGAGTTCCTGAAACAAAGAAATAACCTTACCCGCGGCTTCCTCTGAGTAAGGGACATACCAAGATTTGAGCCTAGTGCTCCATCGCCATCCTTTCAACAACTTCACATGGTTGATGAGCACCTTGTGATAGTTAAATTTGATGAGCAGTTGTTTTTGTTTTCTGTGAACTTTTTGTTCCAGGGATACAGTGGGTAATGTCTTCATTTTCAATGCAATTACCCAAAGTTAAGAAAAATTTAATGAATGTCTTTAAGCAGGAGTTGCAAGTTGGTAAATCCATTCCAGGTATTTTCGTCTAAGGTGTATGCAATGTCAAAATCATTTTGCGTAGCTGCTAATTTATCTCCCAAGCCAAAACCAATGGCACTGTAGGTTTTGGAATCAGCGCCATAAATCAAGCCCAGTTTTAAATGCGTCTTGTCGGCGCCTACTTGTTTTCCGTATCCATTATCTCGAACCCCACAAGTACTGAAGGTTGGTTTCATGTTTTGAGGTCCAAAAGGCGCCATTTGTGAAATAATTCGATACAGTTTGGGTGAGATGTCATCGAATTCGAGCTCGGCATCAATGGCAATTTCTGGAATCAGTTGTTCGGAAGAAATGCTTTCTTTTACCACCTCTTCAAACCGCTTTTTAAAACCGGCGTAATTTTCAGGAGTTAAGGTCAACCCCGCCGCATACTTGTGTCCGCCAAACTGTTCAATAAACTCAGAACATTGCTCTAAAGCATTGTACACGTCAAAGCCTTTTACCGAGCGTGCAGAAGCCGCTAGTTTATCGCCGCTCTTGGTAAAAACCAAGGTAGGTCTGTAGTAGGTTTCTATCAATCGAGAAGCCACAATACCAATCACTCCTTTGTGCCAATTTTCATGGTATACAACCGTGGTACAGTTTGCTGTTTCCTCGTTTTTGGTGATTTGTGCTAACGCTTCTGTTGTTATTTTTTTATCGAGTTCTTTTCGGTCAGCGTTGTGCTGTTCTATGGCAGCTGCAAAACCAACAGCAGTATCAAAATCCATTTCTGTGAGCAGCTCCACCGCATAATTTCCATGCTTCATTCTGCCTGCGGCATTGATTCTTGGAGCAATGGTAAAGACCACATCTGTAATGGTTAAAGCAGGCTTCTTAAGCTGCTCAATAATGGCTTTAAACCCATTTCTTGGTTGGCTGTTGATGACCTGCAATCCAAAATACGCAAGTGCTCTATTTTCTCCAGTCATGGGCACAATGTCTGCGCCAATTGCAGTAGCCACCAAATCTAAGTAGGGAGTCAAATCACGGGTTGTTTGCCCTCTTTTAGACCCCAGCGCTTGGATCAATTTAAACCCAACACCACATCCACACAACTCATCATACGGATAGGAGCAATCTGTTCGTTTCGGGTTTAGAACAGCCACAGCATCCGGAATCTTCGGTCCGGGTTTGTGGTGGTCACAAATAATAAAATCAATGTTTTTCTCCTTGGCATAGGCGACCTTGTCAATGGCTTTGATTCCGCAGTCTAAGGCAATAATCAAGGAGATGTTGTTGTCTTCAGAAAAATCAATCCCTTGGTAAGAAACGCCATACCCCTCTTCATATCTGTCAGGAATATAGGTAGCAACATTGGGGTAGTATGTTTTTAAATACGACGACACTAGAGAAACAGCCGTTGTGCCATCTACATCGTAATCTCCAAAAACTAAGATATTCTCTTCGTTTAAAATTGCTTTTTCAATGCGTGTTACCGCAACCTCCATGTCCTTCATTAAAAAAGGATCATGCAAATCATCTAAAGACGGTCTAAAGAATTTTTTAGCCTCGCTAAAGCTAGAGATACCTCGTTGTATCAAAATCTTAGCAATGATATCATCTACAGATAAATCTTTGGCTAGTTGAGTGATTTTTTCTTTTTCCGGAATGTCCTTTAAGGTCCAACGCATCGCAATGTATACTCAAATTAAGTTTTATGAGGGGTGTTCATTTTCGTGAAAATGAATGTCGGTTGTTACCTTTGCAAAGCCTCTAAACATCTCCATGACGCCACAATACGTATCTACAGATAAGTGTACTGCTTTGGTAATTTTATCTCGCTTTAAATCACTGCCATAAAAATGGTAGTCTACCTGCACTTTATGGTAAAATTTAGGATGCTCTTCTGTGAGTTCTCCAGTAACGACAATTTTAAAATCAGCAACAGTAGCTCTCATTTTTGCCAACAACCAATCTACATCCAATCCAGAGCAACCTGCCAAAGAAGACAACATCAATGCCTTGGGGCCATAGCCTTTTACAGCGCCATTGTCTGCAGAAGCATCCAACATGGTCAAGTCATGTCCGCTTGGATTGTCAGATTCGAATTGCATGTTTTTTTTCCACTGTGTGGTCACTGTATTTATTCCCATTTTGATCTGTCTTTAGTGCATTAGCTACTTGTGTGATTCAATTTTTTTTCTCTTAATTCAACTACAACGAGACACAAATTTACTATTTTCTAAAGCCATTGCTCTTCAAATGAATTAAAATTATCAACAAGCAAAGCGAAAAGTACACTAACGTTTTTTAACAAAAGGTGTCTTAGAGCAAATGAGCTCCTGTTCCCGAACCTTTTGCGTAAGAGATAATCCCATCCTGAATCGTTACTCCAGAAGCAATGTCTTCTTTTAATAGCAACGCGCCATCCATGTCTACAAAATCTAATAAAGGCAAAAGGTGGGCAATGGCAGAAATACCAACAGTAGATTCGGTCATGCAGCCTACCATCGTTTTTAAACCAAGCTTTTTAGCATTTTTCAACATCCTTTTTCCAGGGGTAAGGCCACCACATTTAGACAATTTTACATTGATGCCATGAAATAAACCCACACATTTTTCAACATCAGCTTCTACAATACAGCTCTCATCTGCAATAATGGGAAGTGCCGATGCTCGGTAGAGTATTTTTGCATCGTCAATAGCCTCAGCAGGCAAAGGTTGTTCTAAGAATTCTACCCCCAGTGCTTTTAGTTTGTGAGCATTTTCAATAGCCTCAGTTAAGGTCCATCCGCAATTGGCATCAATTCGAAAGACTGCATTGCTGTGCTTTCTCAATTCGCGTACAATGGCAATGTCTTCAGGTGTTCCTAACTTAATTTTATAAATAGGCCAGGGAACTTCTTTCATTTTTAAGACCATGTTCTCAATGCTATCGATGCCAATGGTATAATTGGTTTTAGGGTTGTTTTCAATACTCAATCCCCAACAGTCGTATAATTTTTTACCCTGTCGCCTCGCATACAAATCATGGTAAGCAACATCCAAAGCACACAGTGCAAATACGTTGTGCTGAAATAGTGGAAACAGTGTTTTCCAAAAGACTTCAGGTCTTTCTCCAAATAAGGAGCAGATGTAGGCCTCATGTTTGCGAATGATGGTTTCTATCGCTGCAATATTGGTATCGTAATATGGGTTGCTTGTGGTCTCTCCAAAACCGCGGTGTGTTCCATCAGACAACTCCACAATCAAAGAAGCCTGTGTGGTTCTAGACGCTCTAGAGATGGTAAAAGGGTGTTTTAGTTTGAGTGTGTGCGTATGTAAGCGGAGTTGCATAGAAATTTTGCTAGTGATAGGTTAAATATATGAAAATAGATATATTTGAACGAATTTAAACTCAAACAGATGCCATTAGTAACACCACTCTCTGCAGATCATGATCAAGAAACAAAAGCATTAGCAGCCTTTTTTAATGAAACACTCGGCTTTTGCCCCAATTCAGTGCTCACCATGCAGCACAGACCTGCCATTTCTAAAGCCTTTATCAATTTAAACAAAGCCGTGATGGCCAACGAAGGACGCGTTACTTCGGCCTTGAAACGAATGATTGCCTGGGTGTCTAGCAATGCAACAGGTTGTCGTTATTGCCAAGCACATGCCATAAGAGCGGCAGAGCGCTATGGAGCAGAGCAAACCCAATTAGATCATATTTGGGAGTACAAAACGCATCCCGCATTTTCAGCTGCAGAGCGCGCAGCCTTAGATTTTTCATTGGCAGCTTCTCTAATTCCAAATGCAGTGGATGATGTCATAAAAAAAGAGCTGTATGCACATTGGAATGAAGGAGAAATTGTAGAAATGTTGGGGGTTGTCTCTCTTTTTGGATATCTAAACCGTTGGAACGATTCTATGGGGACCACAATAGAAGACGGGGCCGTTGCATCCGCAGAGCAATACCTCGGCAAAACAGGTTGGGAAAAGGGAAAACACGCTTAAACAGTTCCAGCAATCATAAAAAAAGCGCACCAAACCGATGCGCTTTTTTTTAGTTAGAACTGTAAGCTGTTTCTACTTTCAAGAATGCCTTGCCTTGTGTTATTTAGCAGGAGCTCCCGCTACCACAACAACAAGCTCTCCTTTGGGAGCTTTTTTGGTGTAATAATCAGCTACTTCTTTGGCAGTGCCTCGCACCGTTTCTTCAAATAACTTGGTGAGCTCTCTCGAAACAGATACCTGTCTGTCTGCACCAAAATAGGATACAAAATGCCCTAATGTTTTCACTAGTTTATGAGGAGATTCATAAAAAATCATCGTTCTCGTTTCTTGAGCAAGCAGCAACAACCGCGTTTGTCTTCCTTTTTTAACAGGCAAAAAACCTTCAAAGACAAACCTGTCATTTGGCAAACCAGAGTTTACCAATGCAGGCACAAAAGCAGTGGCTCCTGGCAAGCACTCAATAGCAATGTTGTTTTCTACGCAGGCTCGTGTCAATAAAAACCCAGGATCAGAAATGGCAGGGGTTCCTGCATCAGAAATCACAGCACAGGTTTCTCCCGCTTCAATGCGCTTTACAATGCCTTCAATAGATTTGTGTTCATTGTGCATGTGATGACTGTGCATTTGGGTATCAATCTCAAAATGCTTGAGTAGTTTTCCACTTGTACGCGTGTCTTCTGCTAAAATAAAGTCGACGTCTTTTAAAACTGCAATGGCTCTAAACGTCATGTCCTCTAAATTGCCAATGGGCGTAGGCACTAAATATAATTTTGACATCCTAAATGTTTTCGTAAGTTTCTACAGTAATATCTGCAATAATATTGCCTGTATGTTTAATCTCTAAAGGTTCAAAAAGGAGTACGTGAACCTCTTCTTTTGCTATAGGTTTGTGCTCCACTCCTCTTGGGACAATATAAAACTCCCCCTCTTTAATCGTCACTGTCTTGTCTCGCATTTCGATCTCTAAAGATCCTTTTTGAACCATAAAAAGTTCGTCTTCATCATCGTGTTTGTGAAAAACAAATTCCCCTTTTAACTTTGCGAGTAAAATTTGTTGTCCGTTCAATTCAGCTACTTTTTTCGGAGACCAATGGTCTGAAAACAAGTTGAATTTTTCTTGAATGTTAATTGCGCTCATACCACAAACTTACAAAGATTTTCACGGAGTATTCGATATCATTATAAAAACTAGTTTTTCAGCTGAAATTGTGTAATTTTGCACTTCATTTAAAGAAAAGAAATGTATAGAAGCCATTCTTGTGGTGAGTTAAGAGCATCACACATCAATACAGAAGTAACCTTAGCAGGTTGGGTACAGAAATCGAGAGATAAAGGGTTTATGATTTGGGTCGATTTACGCGATCGCTATGGAATTACACAGCTTATTTTTGATGAAGAACGTACGCCCAAAGAAATTATTGAAAAGGCAAAGACCTTAGGTAGAGAGTTTGTGGTACAGGTTACTGGAACGGTGATCGAAAGAGACTCTAAAAACCCAAAAATTCCAACAGGTGCTATAGAGGTTTTGGTTTCAAAACTCGATATTTTAAACGAAGCAAAACTACCTCCTTTTACCATTGAAGACCAAACAGATGGAGGTGAAGATATCCGAATGAAATACAGGTATTTAGACATTCGCCGTAATCCGGTAAAAAATAGCTTGATGTTTCGACACAAGGTTGCTATGGAGGTTCGTAAATACTTGTCGAATGAAGAATTTATAGAGGTGGAAACGCCCTATTTAATCAAGTCTACTCCAGAGGGAGCACGCGATTTTGTGGTGCCGAGTAGAATGAATTCAGGAGAGTTTTATGCATTGCCACAATCGCCACAAACCTTTAAGCAGCTCTTAATGGTTGGTGGAATGGATAAGTATTTTCAGATTGTAAAATGCTTTAGAGACGAGGATTTACGTGCAGACAGACAGCCGGAATTTACACAAATTGACTGTGAAATGGCCTTCGTAGAGCAAGAAGACGTCTTGAATATCTTTGAAGGAATGACCCGTCATTTATTGAAAGAAATCAATGGTGTTGAGGTTGCTGAGTTTCCAAGAATGACATTTGACGATGCCATGCGTTTGTATGGAAATGACAAGCCAGATATCAGATTTGGAATGGAGTTTGGAGAACTGAATGAAGTAACAAAGCACAAAGAATTTAAAGTGTTTAACGAGGCAGAATTAGTTGTTGGAATTGCAGTTCCAGGAGGAGCTTCATACACTCGAAAAGAAATAGACAAACTCATAGACTGGGTGCGCAGACCGCAAGTAGGGGCTTTGGGTATGGTGTATGTAAAATGCAATGAGGATGGTACCTTTAAATCATCTGTAGATAAATTTTACGACCAAGAAGACTTGGCGGCATGGGCAGCCAAAACGGGTGCCAAAGCAGGAGACTTGATCTGTGTCTTGTCTGGAAAAACAACCAAGGTAAGAGCACAGTTGTCTGCCTTGAGAATGGAAATGGCAGAACGTCTTGGATTAAGAGATCCAAAAGTATTTGCACCTTTATGGGTTGTTGATTTCCCATTGTTGGAACTCGACGAAGAAACCGGACATTACCATGCAATGCACCACCCATTTACATCACCAAAACCAGGACAATTGGCCTTGTTGGATAGCAAGCCAGGAGAGGTCAAAGCAAATGCCTATGACTTGGTATTGAATGGAAATGAAATAGGTGGAGGTTCTATTCGTATACACGACAAAGAAATGCAAGCAACCATGTTTAAGCACCTTGGATTTACCGAAGAGGAAGCAAAAGCGCAATTCGGTTTCTTGATGGATGCTTTTGAATATGGAGCACCACCTCACGGTGGATTGGCTTTTGGATTGGATAGACTGGTTGCTATTCTTGGCGGACAAGAAACCATTCGCGATTTTATCGCATTCCCAAAAAACAACTCGGGTAGAGATGTGATGATTGATGCACCTGCACCAATTGATGCAGAACAGCTAAAAGAATTAAGCATTCAGTTAGACATGCCCTCTTAAAAAGCAATACCAATATCCTCGTAGTTCAGTTTTACACTGCATGCAGCGATATATCAAAATATACAAATCCTATTCTAGTTTTAGAATAGGATTTTTTAGTACTTTTAAACGATGAGAAAATTTGTTTTTACAGGAATGTTGTTGCTCACAATGCTCTCCTATGGCCAACAATTAACAGGGGAGCAGTTGCTAGAAAAAGCAATTCAATACCACGATCCGAATGGCAATTGGAGTCGTTTTAAAGGAGCTTTCCAAGTAACGATGCAAACAGCTAAAAAGCCAAAGAGAGTCACCAGCATTGCTATTGATTTGCCAGCACAACGTTTTTCTGCAAAAGCAACCTCTCAAGAAAACACCACCGAATATCAAATAGACAAAGAAACTGTTCAGATAGTTTTTAATGGCAATCAGCATCCGTCAGAGGCTCTTAAAAAGAAGCACAAATTGAGTACTGATCGTGCGAAGATGTATCGAGATTACTATACCTATCTGTACGGTTTGCCCATGAAACTAAAAGATCCTGGAACGATTGTTCATGAAGAGGTAACCCTTAAAAATATGAACGGGAAGTCGTATTATGTGTTGCAGGTTACCTACGATAAGAAAGTAGGGAAAGATACTTGGTTTTTCTATTTTAATACTACAACTTATGCCATGGAACGCTATCAGTTTTTTCATGATGTTGCTAAAAATGACGGAGAGTACATTGTGCTAGAAGGCACAGAAATCATTCACGGAATTAAAATGCCTAAAAAACGTGCGTGGTATTTTAATAAAGATGATGGGTATTTAGGTACAGACATTCTTTCTCAAATAAGAGCGTAATTTAAATGTAGTATTCAAAAGATATGGCGAACTTAAAAAACATACTAACCAAAGTGCATATTTGGAGATACAAACATATTTCCCAACGCCAGTTTGTTTATGTGTTGAGTATTTTGGTTGGTTTTTTAGCCGGTATTGTTACCTTAATTTTAAAAAAATTAACCCACTTTTTTCAAGCAATACTCGAAGGGAATTTCATCAAAGAATACAGCAGTTCTTTGTATTTTATCTTTCCAATAATTGGATTGCTCCTGGTCTTTTTAATCAAAAGATATGTGATTAAAAAAGAGATAGGTCACGGTATTTCGACCACCTTGTACGCCATTTCGAAGCGCAGTGGTATCATTGAGAACTATAAAATGTATGCTTCGTTAATAACAGCGCCAATTACCGTAGGATTTGGAGGTTCTGCAGGATTGCAAGGGCCGGCTGTAAGCACCGGAGCTGCTTTAGGATCTTATGTGTCTCGGATGTTTCATATGAATACAAAAACACGCATGCTCTTGATAGGATGTGCCTCAGCAGGAGCCATGTCTTCTATGTTTAAAGCACCCGTAGCAGCCATTCTCTTTGCAGTTGAGATATTTAGTTTAGACTTGGCCTTTGTGTCGCTAGTACCTTTGTTATTAGCTTCGGTTTCGGCCATTGTGACTTCGTATTTCTTTACTGAAACAAGCGCATTGTTCCATTTTCAATTGCAAGATGCATTCGAAATTAAAGACCTAGCTTTTTATGCGATGTTGGGCATTGCTACCGGAGCAGCTTCGGTCTATTTCTCGAAAATGTACTTTGCAATTACGCGTTTTTTTGAGCGTTTTACCAGTCCCTTAAAGAAGTGGATTGTAGCCGCATTGGCTATTGGGACCATGTTGTTTTTGATTCCGCCTTTATACGGAGAAGGCTATGGATTGATCAATAATTTACTCAAAGGAGATGCCATCTCAGCAGTAGCGGGAATTCCTTTTGCGACAGACCTCAATAATGTATGGATGCTGATTGCTATGTTGGTGTTGGTTGGCGTTTTTAAGGCCATTGCCATGACCACCACATTTGCCGCAGGTGGTGTTGGAGGTGTTTTTATTCCTACCCTATTCATGGGGAGTGTATTGGGAAATGTGATGGCCAAGATCATCAATCAATTTGGATTTCAGGTCTCCGAAACAAATTTCACCCTCATTGGTATGACTGGTCTCATGGCGGGTGTATTGCATGCACCCCTAACCGCTATTTTCTTGATTGCTGAAATTACAGGTGGGTATGATTTGTTTGTGCCATTAATGCTTGTAGCAGCTATTTCATATGCCTTTACAAAGTATTTTGTTTCCAATTCTATTTATACCGTAGCATTGGCAAAAAGAGGAGAACTCATTACACATAACAAAGACAAACATGTGCTTATGATGCTGCAGCTAGAGAAAATCATAGAGACGAACTTCGTGGCTGTCTGTCCCGAAATGACCTTGGGAAGTTTGTTGAAAGAGGCGGTTGCAAAGTCGAATCGTAATATTTTTCCGGTAGTTGATGAAGCTTCACAATTTTTAGGAATTGTGTTGTTAGATGATATTCGTGCCATTATGTTCGATCAAGAGCTCTACGATACCGTTGCTGTTTCAGCAGTGATGAAAAGTGCCCCTGCCATCATTTTTCACGATGATTCTATTGAGAAAGTCATGCAGAAGTTCAAAGAAAGTGGTGCCTGGAATTTGCCTGTTGTCACCAATGGAACTTACACGGGCTTTATTTCAAAGTCAAAATTACTCACAGCCTACAGAAATAAATTGTTAGCCGTTACTTCTTAAGAAGTGCACGCATGGCATCCGGAAAATCTGTAAATCCGCCATCAGCACCTGCTTGATAGAGTAGCACATCGACCATTTCTTGGAAAGAGTTGAATTCATCCAAGGCATCGGCTCTAAACGTATAAGGATGCACTTGTAAGCCAAGTTTATGCGCATCAGCAACCAAGGATGTAAAACGAAATGCAGCACCCTCTTTATTTGCCAGTAGTTGTTTGTACCAAGGGCCAATTCCGTTGGCATAGTGAGCGTATTGTGTAAGGTTTTTGCTTTGCTCTTCAAACTCAATCAGCTGCACCAAGAATAAATCAGAGTGCAAGACTTCACGAACTCGTTGCAACTCTTTGGCGTCAAAACATTGCAGCATACACTTGTCTTCTTTAGAGGTATAGCCATAGCTTGTTAGTACATGTAGAACAATCGTCGAAATGTCCTTTCCTTCTTTGTGATGAAAGGAAGGTTTCTTGATCTCTGGATAGATACCAATATCGTTGCCCGTACTGCGGTTTAACCCCTGAATTAATTCTATTTCTTGTGCCAAAGAATGCAGTCTAAAAGAACTCTTTCCCTTAGGAAAGCGTTTGGGGTAGCGCTGCTTTTGAGAAACAGGGTCAAATCGTTCCGTAATTGCTAGGGTTTGTAATTCTTTAAAGGTAAAGTCAATCACGTAAAAATGACCGTCAGCTCTCTTTCTATTCGGAAACTTGTCACGAACATCCGAGACATCATCCAAGCGAACATCATGAATAACTACAGGGATATTGTCTTTGCTCAGTACCACATCTTGCTCAATATAATCGGGTTGCATGGCAT
>OLII01000777.1_pt1 | contig 11700 bp, 13 predicted proteins | sample 1609481 | NCBI WGS metagenome assembly OLII01 (sample SAMN05416859, study PRJEB24817) | seawater metagenome | isolation source: Sea water | place: Canada:Atlantic | collected 2013-11
TCTACACAGAGTAGATCGTCGGCAGCGTCAGATGTGTATAAGAGACAGCCCCAACTGCCAGCAGCCCAGCGCAATCAGCCCCGGCAGCAGCAACATCACCACCAGGGTCGGCACCCGGCCGGGGCGGAACGGCCTCATCGGGGCCCCGCAACGGCTGTCGCTATACTTGTTGTAGTCATCGCATCCCCCGGAGTACCGCCATGCTCAAAGCCGCGATTGTCCTGATGCTGCTGGCAACCGTGATCAGCCTGTTCAGCGGCCTGTTCTTTCTGGTCAAGGACGATGACAACTCGACCCGCCTGCTCACCGCCCTGAAAATCCGTGTCAGCCTGGCCGCCATCACCCTGGCGCTGGTCGCCTGGGGTTTCTACAGCGGCCAACTGGTGTCCCACGCGCCGTTCTAGGCGCGGCTACAGCACATACACGAAGATGAACAACCCCACCCACACCACATCCACGAAGTGCCAGTACCAGCTGGCCGCCTCGAAGCCGAAGTGCTTGTCGGCGCTGAAGTGCCCGCGCAGGATGCGCATCAGCATCACGAACAGGATGATCGTGCCCATGGTCACGTGGGCCCCGTGGAACCCGGTGAGCATGAAGAAGGTGGCGCCGTATATCCCCGAATGCAGGGTCAGGCCCAGTTCGGTGTAGGCCTCGTGGTACTCGTAGGCCTGCAGGATGAGAAACGCCACGCCCAGCACGATGGTCAGCGCCAGCCAGAATTTCAGCGCGCCGCGGTGATCCTTGCGCAGGGCATGGTGGGCGATGGTGATGGTCACGCTGGAGCTGACCAGCAGAATGGTGTTGATCAGCGGCAGGTGCCACGGGTCGATCACATCGCTGGGCGGCGGGAACAGCTTGGGGTCGGGGGTATGCAGCAGCGGCCAGGTGAACTGGAAGTTCGGCCACAGCATGTGCGCCACGCCCTTGGCACCTTCCCCACCCAGCGCCGGGCCTGCCAGGTGGCGCACGTAGAACAGCGCACCGAAGAAGGCCACGAAGAACATCACCTCCGAAAAGATGAACCACGACATGCCCCAGCGGAACGAGCGGTCCAGCTGCGGGCTGTAGAGCCCGGCGCGGCTTTCCTTGATCACCGCGCCGAACCAGCCGAACAGCATGTAGGCCAGGCACAGTGCGCCGACGAAGAAGATCAGCGGGCCATGGGAGTCCTCGTGGCCGGCCTTCATGTCGTTGAACCAGGTGCCCAGGCCGAACACCGTGATCAGCATGCCGAGGGTGGCGATGATCGGCCACTTGCTCTGCGCCGGTACGTAGTAGTGCTGATGAGCAGCCATGGATCGTTCTCCTTATCGGGCGCTCTGTACGGTCTGGGTGGCCACGTGGGCCACCGGCGGCTGGCGAGCGGTGATATCGAACAGCGTGTAGGCAAGCGTCAGGTGTTTCACATCCTTGGGCAGGTCGCGGTCGACGATGAAGCGCACCGGCATCTCGATGCGCTCACCCGGCTGCAGCACCTGCTGGCTGAAGCAGAAGCATTCGGTCTTGTGAAAGTACGCGGCCGCCTCCGCCGGGCTGATGCTGGGGATGGCCTGGGCGGTCATCGGCTTGTCGGTGGGGTTGCGCGCCACGAAGATCATCTGGTTCACCGCGCCCGGGTTGACGTCGATCTGGTCGGCGGTGGAGTAGAAGTCCCAGACCATGTCGCTGGCATTGGTCGACAGGAACTGCACCTTCACCGAGCGCGTGGGGTCGCTGACCTGGCTGCCTGCGTACTGCCCGCCGGTCTTGCCGTTGATGCCGAAGGCCTTGCACATCACGTCGTAGATCGGCACCAGGGCAAAGCCGAAGGCGAACATCACCACGGTCAGCAGCATCAGCCGCGTCACCAGTCGCCGCAGCGACGTGCGCTCGTTCATGGCAGCACCCTCATTTCACTTCCGGCGGGGTCTGGAAGGTGTGGTAGGGCGCGGGCGAGGGCACCGACCATTCCAGCCCTTCGGCGCCATCCCATGGCTTGGCCGGGGCCGGCTTGCCGCCACGGATGCACTTGATCACGATGAACAGGAAGAAGATCTGCGTGACGCCGAAGGTGAACGCGCCGATCGATGACACCATGTTGAAGTCGGCGAACTGCAGGTTGTAGTCCGGCACCCGGCGCGGCATGCCCGCCAGGCCGACGAAGTGCATCGGGAAGAACGCCATGTTCATGCCGATGAACGACAGCCAGAAGTGCAGCTTGCCGAGGGTTTCGTCGTACATGTGCCCGGTCCACTTGGGCAGCCAGTAGTAGGCGGAGGCGAAGATGCCGAAGATCGCCCCCGGCACCAGCACGTAGTGGAAGTGCGCCACCACGAAGTAGGTGTCGTGGTACTGGAAGTCGGCCGGGGCGATGGCCAGCATCAACCCCGAGAAGCCGCCGATGGTGAACAGGATGACGAAGGCGATGGCGAACAGCATCGGCGTCTCGAAGGTCAGCGAACCTTCCCACATGGTGCTCACCCAGTTGAACACCTTCACCCCGGTGGGCACCGCGATGAGCATGGTGGCGTACATGAAGAACAGCTCGCCCACCACCGGGATGCCGACCACGAACATGTGGTGCGCCCACACGATGAACGACAGGAAGGCGATGGCCCCGGTGGCGTAGACCATCGAGGTGTAGCCGAACAGCGGCTTGCGCGAGAACGCCGGGATGATCGAGCTGACCGCGCCGAACGCCGGCAGGATCATGATGTACACCTCGGGGTGACCGAAGAACCAGAACACGTGCTGGAACAGTACCGGGTCGCCACCACCGGCGGCGCTGAAGAAGCTGGTGCCGAAATGGATGTCCATCAGCATCATGGTTACCACACCGGCCAGCACCGGCATCACCGCGATCAGCAGGAACGCGGTGATCAGCCAGGTCCAGACGAACAGCGGCATCTTCATCAGGGTCATGCCGGGTGCGCGCAGGTTGAGGATGGTGGCGATCACGTTGATCGCGCCCATGATCGAGCTGATGCCCATCAGGTGGATGGCGAAGATGAAGAAGGTCACGCTGGCCGGTGCGTAGGTGGTCGACAGCGGGGCATAGAAGGTCCAGCCGAAATTCGGCCCGCCGCCGGGGCTGAACAGGGTCGATACCAGCAGCAGGAACGCTGCCGGCAGCAGCCAGAAGCTGAAGTTGTTCATGCGCGGCAGGGCCATGTCCGGCGCGCCGATCATCAGCGGGATCATCCAGTTGGCCAGGCCGACGAAGGCCGGCATCACGGCACCGAACACCATGATCAGGCCGTGCATGGTGGTCATCTGGTTGAAGAATGCCGGCTCCACGATCTGCAGGCCGGGCTGGAACAGCTCGGCGCGGATCACCATGGCGAACGAGCCGCCGAGCAGGAACATGGCGAAGGCGAACCACAGGTACATCGTGCCGATGTCCTTGTGGTTGGTGGTCAGCACCCAGCGCATCAGGCCCTTGGCCGGGCCGTGGGCGTGGTCATGGGCGGCATGACCGTGGTCGTCGATGACTGTACTCATGTCCTGTCTCCCCGGTTCATTGGCTGTCGGCCTGCTTGAGCGCCAGCACATCCTTCGGCGTGACCATGTCGCCCTTGTTGTTGCCCCAGGCGTTGCGCTCGTAGGTGATCACGGCGGCGATATCCACTTCCGAGAGCTGCTTGCCGAACGCCGCCATGGCCGTGCCGGCCTTGCCGTGGAAGACGATGTTCAGGTGATCCTTGATCGGGCCGGTGGCGATCTTCGAACCCTTGAGCGCCGGGAACATCGGCGGCAGGCCCTGGCCTTCGGCCTGGTGACAGGCCACGCAGGTGGTGTGGTAGACCTTGTCGCCGCGCTCGCTGAGCTCCTGCAGGGTCCACTCCTTGCTGGTCAGCTCCTTGAGCTTGGCCGACTCGGCCTTGCGTTCGGCCAGCCAGGTGTCGTAGTCGGCCCTGGACTTGACCTCCACCACCACCGGCATGAAGCCGTGGTCCTTGCCGCACAGTTCGGTGCACTGGCCGCGGTAGATGCCCGGCTTCTCGACACGGGTCCAGGCCTCGTTGACGAAACCGGGGATGGCATCGCGCTTGACCGCGAACGCCGGCACCCACCAGGAATGGATGACGTCGGCGGCAGTCACCAGAAAGCGCACCTTGGCACCCACCGGGATCACCAGCGGCTGATCGACCTCCAGCAGGTAGTGCTCGTCCTTGGGTGCCTTGTTGTGGATCTGATCGGCGGGGGTGGCCAGGTTGCTGAAGAACTCCACGTCCTGGCCCAGGTACTTGTAGTGCCACTTCCACTGGTAGCCGGTGACCTGGATATCCACGTCCGACTCGCTGGCATCGTAGATGTCCACCAGGGTCTTGGTGGCGGGGATGGCCATGGCCACCAGGATCAGGAACGGCACCACCGTCCACATGATCTCGACCCAGGTGTGCTCATGAAAATGCGCCGGCTGCTGGCCGGTGGAGCGACGGTGCACCATCATCGACCAGAACATCGCGCCGAACACCACGATGCCGATCACCACGCAGATCCAGAAGATGGTCATGTGCAGGTCGAACACGGCGTTGCTGACTTCAGTCGCCCCCGGCGCCATATTCACGGTCCAGGCGGCGTGTGCCGGCGTGAACAGTGACCACAACAGCAGGCCCATCCAGGCATGTGGATGTCGCATCATTGCGGGTTCCCCTTATGATTCTTGTTATCCCGGAGGCAGGGCCTACGGCTAAGGGTACGGCGTCAAGACGGCGAACTTCGACGGCGAGCCCCTGCTGGACAGCAGGCGGGCCTCATCAACCAATCACTTTCAAAGCGGAGTATAGACAGCCGCCCGGACCGCGCAAAAAATCGCCGAGAGGGGGTTGATGGCCATTTGATATGCCTTACAGCGACATAAACGCACATCGTTTATGACAAATCCGTCTTAACTCTTTTTCGAACCGAGCTACCTTATGTCATCCGTGTGTTTCCCTTGTCCCTGGAGTTGTCATGAACATCGCCGCTTTGCGCGAGCAGATCACCCGTGCCCGTCAACATGAGGTCCAAACCGGCCAGTTGAAAAAGCAACTTGAAGTGCAACTGCCCCACCTGCATCCCTCGATCAATCTGCCTGAGCAAGACCCGCATGCGGCGCTTGTGGGGTTTGTCGACGCGTACATCGATCAGGTACCCGAATTGCTGGAGGCCGCCAATGCGGTGGCGCGCGAGGCGGGCATCGAGTCGCAGATCAAACCGGTACTGAAAATTGCCGAAGCCTATTTCCTGCAGCCGCCGGCGATCATGCAAGGCCAGGTCGGCCTGGGCTGCCTGCTGGATGAGGCCTACCTGGCGCACCGCCTGGTGGAGGAAGTGAACGACCTGTACATCAAGCATTTCAAGCAGCCACTGATCCCGCTGGATACCACCGTGGCCAACCTGATCGCGCATCAGCTGATCGGCGAGGCATTCGCCAACCAGCTGGATGAGGTGGTGCACCACTCGGTGGACGAAATGCTCAACGACGAAAGCTTCGCGCTTGAATCGGTAGAGGCCTACCGCGAGAAGCTGAGCAGCCCGGACACCGGCGCGGCGTGGAAGCGCTGGCCGTGCCTGTCGCGCCAGCTGGGCGTGGGGCTGGAGCTGGATCAGTCGGCCTGACCGGCTCGGCGGCGCAGCCTTCGCCAGCAATGCTGGCTCCTACAGGATTACACCCCGTGTAGGAGCCAGCCTTGCTGGCGAATCGTTCAGGCGCCAAGCCCTGCCGCCATGCGCGCCCGCCCCTCGGTGCGCCGCTTCAACCCGCGCGGCTCGATCACTAGCACCGATCCATTGCCCGCATTCGCCCGGCCCCAGTCCTCCAGCAGCTCGAGACACGCGTGGTCGATGTAGCTGAGCTGGGCCAGCGGTACATGCAACGTGGTACATACCGGTACGTTATCAAGCACCCGGGCGAGTGCCGGGACCTTGAGAAACGTCGCCGCACCGCTCAAGCGAAGCTCCAGGTGCCCCGGCGTATCCAGGTGGCTGACGCTGATCTTCAACCGCGCCGCCTTCAGCGCAAGCTTGAGCAAAGTCAGGGCGAAACCCAGCAGTACGCCGGTCAACAGGTCGGTGAAGATGATCGCCAGTGCGGTCGCCGCGTAGGTGACCATCGGCATGCGCCCATAGCGCCCCAACCCGCGGAACGCCTTGAAGTCCACCAGCTTGAAGCCGGTGTACACCAGTACACCTGCCAGGCTCGCCACCGGGATCTGCTGCAGCACACTGCTCAGCACCACCACGAACGCCAGCAGCCATGCCCCATGCAGAATAGCCGACAGCCGCGTCTGCGCACCGGCCTGCACGTTGGCCGAACTGCGTACGATCACCCCGGTCATCGGCAACGCCCCCAGCACGCCGCAGAGCATGTTGCCCACCCCCTGGGCCGACAGTTCACGGTCGAAGTCCGAACGCTGGCCACTGTGCATGCGGTCCACCGCCGCCGCCGACAGCAGCGTCTCGGCACTGGCGATGAATGCCAGGGCGAGCGCCGCCACCAGCAGGTGCGGGTTGGCCAGTTGCAGCAGGTCGGCGGGGCGCAGCCAGTCGATGGCCTCGGCCAGGTTGGCGGGCACCACCACGCGGTTCACCGGCAACGCCAGCCACAGGCTCAGCAGGGTCATCAGCGCCACCCCGAGCAAGGCCCCCGGCACGAAGCGCAGACGCTGCGGGCGCAGGCGCTCCCAGCCCCACATGATCGCGATGGTGCCCAGGCCCAACGCACCCGCCTGCCAGGCATTGCCGGGGCCTTCCGGGGTCAGCGCCTGCAGTACGGTCTGTGGGAACGCCGTCAGGTTGGCCAGCCCGGAAGGCTGCGGGCTGGCGTCGAACATCACATGCACCTGCGACAGTACGATCAGCACGCCGATACCGGCGAGCATGCCGTACACCACCGCTGGCGCCGTGACCCGGAACCAGCAGCCCAGGCGCAGACGCCCGGCCAGCAGTTGCAGCAGGCCCGCCAGCAGCAGGATCGGCCCGAGCATGGCCATGCCATGCTGGCGTACCAGCTCGAACACCAGCACCGCCAGGCCCGCCGCCGGGCCGCTGACCTGCAATGGCGAGCCGGCGATGAACCCCACCACCAGGCCACCGACGATGCCGGTGATCAGACCCTTGGCCGGGGGCATGCCGGAAGCGATGGCGATGCCCATGCACAGCGGCAGCGCCACCAGAAACACCACCACCGAAGCCAGCAGTTCACGCGGCAGGGCCGCTTTCAATTGCGTCATGTTCACCTTGATTCTCCCTCTATCGATCACGCCGGGCCATTCCGCTGGCCCGCACGCCGCAGTAACGCCGCCACGCGGGCAGCCGCAAGCCGCCGGCAGGCCGGCAAGGCATTCATGGAAATTCAAGGCAGCCGACTACCTGGGCTGCACGCGAACGTGCAGCCTTCAGTCACCCTGTTGCGAATGAGGTGTGGCTAGTAGCGCCCGCGCGGGGTGGCGCAGGGAATCGGCTGGCCGCTCTGCAAGGGCAGGAAGCGGTCACTTACCGCGTCATAGGCGGTGATTTCGCTGGTTTCGATGTCGTAGATCCAGCCGTGGATGTACAACTGGCCGGCCGCCAGGCGCGAGGCGACCGAAGGGTGGGTACGCAGGTGCTGCAACTGCGCGATGACGTTTTCCTTGGTCAGCACCTGCATGCTTTCGTGTTCGTTGTGGCAATGGCAATTGTCTTCGACCACCGTGCGCGCCACCTCGGCATGCCGCAACCAGGCCTTTACCGTGGGCATCTTCTCCAGGCTCTGCGGGTTGAGCACGGCACGCATGGCCCCGCAATCGGAATGCCCGCACACGATGATGTGCTGCACGCCCAGGGCCATCACCGCGTACTCGATGGCCGTGGATACACCACCGTTCATCTGCCCGTAGGGCGGCACCACGTTACCCACATTGCGGGTCACGAACAGATCGCCTGGGGAGCTGTGGGTAATCAGTTCGGGCACGATGCGCGAGTCGGCGCAGGTAATGAACATCGCCCGCGGCTTCTGCGCAGTGGCGAGTTTCTTGAAGAGCTCTTCCTGTTGCGGGAAGACTTCATGATGAAAATGCAAAAAGCCGTCGACGATATGCTTCAGTGCGGCATCGGCGCTTTCGGCTTGATCAGCCGGGCCGTTTTGAGAGGGGTCCTGGTCTTTCATTGTTGATCCTCTTTGACGGTTTGAAGGTAAGTCCATTTTACCGGTTCAAGATTCAGACAACGCAATGAAGCTTGGATGTCGCTCACGCTCAATAAAGCACAGTGCGGCTGCCTGGCGTTTCACGCTACGCGGAAAAACTTAACTCAAACTGAATTTGGAGGCTCTAGAACGGGCGTTCCAGAACAAAAGGGCGGGCCTCGGATACTAGCAAAAAAGCATTAATGGCAACTACCCATTAATGCATTACAGCAGCGACAACTGCCCACCGGGCGGGCAGAACGCGCTGCAATCGAGCGCATGGCCTTCACGCCGGTTCAGTCCCAGGCGGCGCATGGCCTTGTCGAAACGCTGCGCCAGCAAGTCGGCAAACACGCCTTCGCCCCGCATGCGTGCGCCAAAACGGCTGTCGTACAGCTCGCCGCCACGGCTCTGACGGATCAGGCTCAGCACATGGGTCGCACGTTGTGGGTAATGATCCTGCAGCCATTGCTCGAACAGCGGCGCCACCTCCAGCGGCAGGCGCAGCAGCATGTAGGCCGCGTGCAGTGCCCCGGCCTGCTTGGCCGCCTCCAGCAGGTGTTCCAGTTCGCTGTCGTTGATCATCGGGATCATCGGCGAACACAGCACACCTACCGGTACACCCGCCTCGCGCATCACCCGAATCGCCCGCAACCGCGCCTTGGGCGCGGCGGCACGCGGTTCCAGGGTGCGCTTGAGCTCGTCGTCGAGGGTGGTCAGGCTGATCATCACCGACACCAGGCGCTGCTGTGCCAGTTCGGCCAGCAGGTCGAGGTCGCGCAGGATCAGCGAGCCCTTGGTCACGATGGTGACCGGGTGACGGTAGCGCAGCAGCACTTCGAGCAGGCGCCGGGTCAGCTGCTGTTCGCGCTCGATGGGCTGGTACGGGTCGGTGTTGGACCCCAGGTTGATCGGGGCGCACACGTAGCCTTTCTTCGACAGCTGTTGTTCCAGCACCGCCGCCGCGTTGGTCTTGGCGATCAGCTTGGTCTCGAAATCGAGCCCCGGCGACAGGTCCCAGTAGGCGTGGCTGGGGCGGGCATAGCAATAGATGCAGCCATATTCAAAACCCGAAACATTTTATTGATTTGCGTCTGGCTTTGAGAAAACCTTTTTAAAAATGAATATCACCAACCAAGTAATTGTTGAAATTGCAAAAATAAATATAAATGGTGCAATGCGCTGAACCTGACTTGCGTCATAAGTTCCATTCATTGAAGCATTAACCGCAAGACCAAGATTAATCAAAATCACCAAAAGAGAACCAATCGACAAAAACCTTAACAGTTTCATTCTCACTATTCCTTATTAGTTGGTTCTTCGGGAGGAGCAAAAAAATATGCAGTTAGACCAAAAAATAAAATTATTGGCCCTAATACATAAGTCACTTGAACTCCGATATATGAGACAGTGCACCATATAAGAATATAAAGCGCCAATGCCCCTAAACATATTGCTAGTGATTTTTCGTATATCCATTTTCGCACTGTTAATCACCCCTCCCTTTCCTATGCGGAAAGTTATCATTTCTCTCCTATTTTTACACAGGCTGAATGTTTTCGACGTTCAGAGGTGGTGCGAAATACTGGCTAGACCAGTGAGTGTCTTATCGACCAGTAGATACAGCTATGACAGAGCGCCATCGCCTATCAGGCGTATGGGCGCAATCCTCACCTTGTGTGAAACCAAGAGGCATTAGAAAAGGTACAGTGTAGTTACTGGACAGTTATCACATGGCCACTACTAGACCCATAAAACTTCCCACTGACCATTCCTTTTTTGTGATAGTCATTAAGTAACTTTAGGAAATCCTCAACATCTTCCTTATTTTCGATAAGAATCTTACCATCTGCGGTAAATTTCAAATCTTTCTTTTCAAAAGAATGTAAGACATTCTTCATATTCTCAATTTCTAACTGCCCAATGCCCGTATGATTCTGTTTACGCGCAATGTTCGCAACCATCCTCATCAAGGATGGTTTAGCGCTTATTTCTTCTTGCAGCAGCTCAATTCCTTCTAGAATATTTTGTTGGGTCATTTCTGCGACCACCGTATTAGCATTTTCTACAAACTCATCTTCAAGACTGACAATCTTTTCAAAAGCTCCTTTTCCAAATATGTAGAACGTATTATCTAACAACACACAGTCAACCTTATTATCAAAACTAATCGACTCTAACTTTACTTCCACCAGTCGCGCATCGTCAGAATCAAACCAAGCAACAAATTTCTCACCAGAAGTTTGCGCTTCGTCAGTAGCAATTTTCGTTGGAGCTGTTTTTCTAAAAACCAAAACAGATTTATTGCCTTTGCTGAACTTCACGCAATATGCCCAAAGCTTATCTTTGACGTCGTGAAGTGACTTTATATTTTCAACCGCCCCAGCCTCGATTTTACCCCAAACTGATGGAGCAACTTTCATTGCATTTGCATCGGGATACTTATGTACGACATTAGGAGAATCATCAGCAATAACTTTATAATCTTCAAACTTTACGTCTGGCCTACCGACGACTTTACCGATTTGAGCTTTTAAGCTTTTGATAAAATAATCATTCAGCTTCTTTGACGCGTCTGTTTTTTTAACATCATATATAAAAGTTTGAACTTTTTTGACGCTTTTGATACGCCTCTGAATGAAAAAAAGCTGTACGACCAATCCTTCCTCATTGAGAAGACCATCATCAACTATCAACTGGTCAATACTCATCCGTTTCTCCTAAGCCACACCATAGCTAAGTTTATGTGCGATTCGTTTAGGTCGAAGGGTATCTCCTTCCTCCAAAAATCGCTCCTTGGTTAAAACAATTGTTTTCTTCGTCTTGCCCGTATGGTCTTGATATTCAATTTGATACAGCGAGTACCAAAAACTTAATGTTGGGTTTATCAACATCATGGAAGAGTTAGAATAAATAGCATACGTCACCGACATTAATGCGATTATCGGAACCAACTGACTAATATTTGACAAATCCTGAAACACGAAAGGAATTATGTATGTGAACAGGTAAGCAATAGCTTCGCTATTTTTATTTTCCACGTCTGTAACAGTAATTTCTTCACCGCTCTCGTTTGCCCTTCTCTCTAAATTTCGAAGCAAAATGAGAAGACCGATCAAACAAAAAATGGAGATTATAATTAAAAATGAAGAAACTCCGAAATATCGAAGAAAGTTTAAGAATGTTTCTGTCGTTATTCCAACTGGATTTAAGAAATCTTTGTTTTGATAAATTTGCTGGAAAGACATTATGGCAAATAGAGGAATATACGACACGATAAACAAGGAGAATCTTGCTCCGCGCTTCAATCCGTGACGCCGTGTGTGACTAGCCATATCACCATCTCCTTTGGTCGGATCAGCATAGCTGATAGCCTTTTGATAGCAAAGCGTATTGGTTCAAACCCGCCATGGAGCGATAAACGCAACGACTTTCAAATCTCTCATTTGAGTATCCTTTTACAGAATAGATACAACCATGCTCGCAACCTCGGTAGGGGTTGATCGAGCGGTCGAAGGGCCTGTCTCTTATACACATCTCCGAGCCCACGAGACCGTACTAGATCTCGT
>OLII01000779.1_pt1 | contig 11691 bp, 10 predicted proteins | sample 1609481 | NCBI WGS metagenome assembly OLII01 (sample SAMN05416859, study PRJEB24817) | seawater metagenome | isolation source: Sea water | place: Canada:Atlantic | collected 2013-11
TCGGAGATGTGTATAAGAGACAGCTCTAGAAGAGGCGCATATCGCATTTGATAAAGGTGAAGTGCCTGTGGGGGCAGTGATTGTTTTTAAGGATCAAATAATAGCGAGGGCTCATAATCTCACAGAAACCTTAAATGATGTAACAGCGCACGCAGAAATGCAAGCTTTTACAGCTGCTGCAGACTATATTGGAGGTAAATATTTAAAAGAATGTACCCTTTATGTAACACTTGAGCCTTGTCAAATGTGTGCAGGTGCTAGCTATTGGACACAAATAGGCAAAATAGTGTACGGAGCTTCTGAGTTGGATAGAGGTTTTGTACATTTAAATACTAAACTACACCCTAAAACAAAAGTGGTACAAGGTGTTTTAGAAGAGGAGTGTAGTTTACTCATAAAGCGATTTTTTATTGAAAAACGCAATCTAAACTAATCGCTTGCTTACTGCAGATGCTCTAAGCACTTATTCACCAGTTATTTTGAGATTGTCAATTCTAAAGGTCGTTGTGACGCCTCCATCAGCACCTGTATATTTAAAAGCGATGTTCAAGTTACCACTAAGACAGGCAATATGTACTGCTCTAGATGAGGTAAAGCGACTACCGTAACCAGCACTTGGTCCCTGAGAAAGGACGACATCCAATAATGTCCATGTTGCTTTTTTAATGTCACCTGTAAAATCAGTTGACACATAAACGGTCATTACTTTTCCGTTGTCATATCCTGTATTGGTTTCAAAAGATAGTTGCTCTTTCACAGTTGCGTCCAAATTTATTTTTGGAGAAACTAGCCACACCTCTAAGGGGCTCTCTCCGCTGTTATAAGCCGATAGTTCTACGAAACGATTTCCTCCTGATGATTTTGATTTAAAAATGGTGCTATTGCTATGTACATTAATATTACTCCATCCTGCTTTGGTGAGATTGGAATTGTTTTTGATATTTTCAAAATCTTCATTGAATATCATCGTTGAAGTTCCCGCTATTATGGAGTCGCATTCTAAAAAAACAGGGTCACAGCGGTCATCGTCAGCAAAAGAAATATCGGAAGGTGTATTGATGGTAAGTACAAAAAATTCTGAACTATAATCTTTGGTTAAAATAGCATCAATACTTCCTTTTTTAGAGGGAATGATGGTCGATTTAAAACTAGAATAGGTACTTGTTTGTAAACGAATGCTTTTTGTGGTTTCGCAATCAAATAGGTAGCGAATTCCATCATATTCATCATTGGGTTCTCCCGAAAATGATTTCCCTAGTTGCGTTTTTTCAAATTGAGCGTGCTCTAGTCGTATAAAGGTATTTATATGAGCCTCGGTAATCGATGAAAGAGGCACAATAAAAGGCTTTATTTCTTTTACCATAGCAGATTTAGTGATGTATTCTTTTATTCTTGTTGAGGGAATATTTTGCAAGCTTCCCTCATATAAATACCCTAAACGATACTTGCCTGCAGTTAAATTTGTGGGGTTTACATCACTTCCTCCATCATCATAGGAAACCGAGAGCCCATCTAGTTTGATATATATTTTCCGCCCAATTTCATATCGAGATGCTAAAGAAGGGGCGTTGATTAGTATTTCAATGCCTGCTGTAGGGTCTTCATAACGATCTTGTACAATCAGTTTTTTATAAAAATTTCCTGTCGCATCTGATGAGATGACGAATCCCTCAATATAAGTGGGGTTTTCTGGATGTATCGGAAATGTATAGCGTGTTTTATGGTTTGTATTGTATTCTTGTTGGAGGGCTGTTTTTATTTTTGAAATGGACGAGTTTACAGAAATACTTGGTTCTATAATTGATAGATCAGGCAATTCAAAAGCTCCATCTTTCACGCAAGAAATGATGCAGATGAATAAGATCATAACTCCAATTGTTTTCGTTGATGTGTGTATTGTTTTCATAGTGTTGGTCGTGTTAGTTTCTAATACTGATATTCATAAAATAAGTGGTTCCCCTTCCATACCAATATTTGTTGCCAAAGATTGGTTTTTCTAATGCATGATCTTCTTGTAATTCCCTGAAGTTGGCATTTCTTGCTTGCTCATATCCCCCTGTTTTGTAGGTTGTATTCAGTACATTGCTAATGCTTGCAAATAAACTGATGTAATAGTGCTGTATTTTCCATGTCTTTCCACCAACGAGGTTGATGAGGGAATAGTTGTTGAATTGTTCTTGTTGCAAAAGGTGTTTTGCAAGGACAGGGTTATAATCATGAAAAGGGATTCCACCATCATCAGAAAGATTGAATGTTCTTGTTAACGGGTTGATGTCTGTATAGATAGCCCCAAAAAAATTAACAGTAGCCCCAATCCACCAATAGTCCGAAGCGCGGTATTCAAAACCTAATGAGTATGCTTGTTGCGGTCCTGTTGGTAATTTGTAGTTTTTTAAGTGAGCAACTCTGCTTGTGAATTGAAAATTCTCTGATTCTGAGCTTAATGATACTGTTGGATTGTTGCCAAAAGTATACTGACCAATATTTCCGGCTGCTTTAAATTTTAAAGCAGGTGTGAGTGCTACCTCTATGCCTATTTCCACTCCCAAATGATTGGTGTCTAAGTCGGTTATTATTTCTTGAACAAAAGCAGTGTTGTCATAATCACTGCCTCCAATTCCGTCTGCATAATAGAAAGAAACTTCTGCTGCGTTCCTATTTTTTATCACATATCCAGAAATTTTTCCTTGAATACGTGGAAAACGAAAAAGATAACTCAGGTTCCCAGTTATGCGATATTCCGAGTCTAAGTTTTCAACAACAGCATTGCTAATTCGAACGTTTGAAAAAGAATTTTTTAGCAGTGGAGCTTGCGAGGTGTAAGCGAAGTTGAAATCTATGAAATGCCTCCCAGTAATCTTTGAGGTATACCCGCTTTTGATGCTAAAATTTGTAAATAAGAGTTGTTTAGACTTTCCAAATGATTGCTGCTCTTTTGGATATTTACCGTTTTTATAGGTTCCATTTCTTTGGTAAGAGGTTGTAGAGATGCTGCTAGCAATAAATGCATCAAATGCAGGGTAATTGAATTGTATTTGCGCAAAACCATTTGCAATATTCGCCTCCAAATTATAGTTGTATTTAAAAGAATCTCCTTGGTAAACGATTCTGTTTGGATGTAAGATGTCGTTCTGTTTTCTCTCGTTATTTTCTGCGAAAGCGTCAATGTCTAAAAAACCGTGTCCACCTAAGTCATCAAGTATCTTTGCATAGTTTTTAGAGGTGAATTGTTTCAATTGAAAGGCAGCATGGAATAGTATACGTGTTGTGATTTCTGTTTCATAATGGGTATTGAAGCTGAGGACGTGGTCATCATTGCGATCTTCATAGAGAATATATGTTGCATGCATATTGTTAAATGGATGTTGATTTGCCTTGTACATCCTTTGCCAGTTCAATTGACCGTTTGCTATAAATTCTGCTCTGATTTCATAGACATTCGGTAGTTTTTTTTTGAGGGCGTAGCTAGGCATTTTTTGATAGTAACTTGGGTCTGGATTCGTACCTCCTAATTTTACAATGGTAGGGATGCCCTCAATAAAGTTATCAATTTTACTTCCGTTATAATCGATTCTAGAATTAGAAACCTTCCCAAATTGATACCCAATGCTTGTCGTTAAAGTGGAAGATGCGTTGGGCTTGTAATAGTGGTTAAACAGCAGTATTGGCTCTGTAATTTCTTTTATACGAGCGTTTCTTATGCTGCCACCATGAAGCCCCCAATACGAATTGTACCTCCTTCCTTTTAAGTCGAAAACTTCTTGTGTATTTGCAGAAGACTTCCCTCTTTTATTAGGCGCTATAATCGCGGTCAGTTGTACGCTGTTTTTTTTATTGATTTTTTTTTCTACACTTGCAAGGAAGGAGTATGCGTCATAAAAGGTTCCTTCAGAATACCCTTCTCTAGCACTTCTTTTGCTGCCTGAAACTGAAAATGCCCAATTGTTTTTAAACAAGCCAGAGCTGTGAGTAATCATAATTCTGTGGTTGTAGCTTCTGTTTGAAGAAGCATAGGAAATTTTGGTTCCTGGTCTTGTTGTTGTCGGGCGTATGTTGATGCTGGTAACGCCCAATGTCTTGCCAAAATGATAAGGAGAAGGTGTGATGCCGGCGTTGAATTCTTGATAATTTGTTAAATCATTGAGTCCTCCCCAGTTGCTCCATTGTGGTTTTCCATGAGAAATTTTATTGAACTCAACACCGTTTATGAGTAACGCCCCGTTTTCGGAACCCAACCCCTTTACTTTAAAAAAAGCGGCACTAAATTCGTAAGCAGCAGTTCTTAAATACACATCCTTAGAGGCTTGTAGCAATCCAGATATATTATCCGACGCACTGGTGTCATTTGTCAGTTCGTCATCACTTAAAGTGAGATTGCTTAAATCGATCTGTTTCATTTTGTTTTTGTAGAAAAAAAGAGTCCCCAAATCAATGGGTCGTCCTGTAAAAGAAATATGAAATTTTTCGGTTTCGTAACCTTGATATGTTATTTCAAGAATGTAATTTCCGTCGTTGTCAGATACAATGATAAAGGCTCCGTTTGTCACTGTTTTAGTTACATATGCGGTTTTTATCAAACGGATATTTACATGTTCGATGGGGTTTTCAGTTTCGGAGTCAACAACGACTCCTTTCACAATGTTCTGAGTATGAGCTTTATATATAAGCAATACAAAGAACACCATAAGGATGGGTCTTTTCATAACTAGCATTTTTATTTAAAGGTAGTAAAAATGATTTAACATCAGTTTTACACACTTTTAGGTGACTTTTACGTAAGTTTGCTCAGTTTAAATTTATTCCATGAAGAAAATAGTTTTTTTTAGTTGTTTTATTGCAGTTGTGCTGTTTGGTAACGCGCAAACGAAAGAGAAAGAATATGCTGTTAGAACGGTTGCGTTTTACAATTTAGAAAATTTGTTTGACACGATTAACGATCCAACAAAAAATGATGAGGCGAGTCCAATTATGAAATTAAAAGAGGGCGCTTCTGAAGTATATTGGGATAAAATAGACAAGCTAGGTTCTGTAATTTCTAAAATTGGAGTAGAGAAAGCAAAAACGAGTCCTGCAATTATTGGGGTTTGTGAAGTCGAAAACAAAAAAGTGTTAGTAGACCTAGTGAATTCGAAACATTTAAAAGATAAAAAGTATCAAATTGTCCACTACGATTCTCCTGACGCAAGAGGAATTGATGTGGCATTGCTCTATCAAGAAGCCTATTTCAAACCGGTTTCACATCAGGCTTTTAATCCAAACATTTATAAAGATGATGAAAAAGTACTGACGCGAGATCAATTGTTAGTCTCTGGGTATTTAGATGATGAAATGATTCATGTAGTTGTAAATCATTGGCCATCTCGGAGAGGAGGACAGGAGGCAAGTAGTCCACTGCGTGAGAAGGCAGCATATCAAAACACGAAAATTATTGAGCAGATTAGAGTCAACGATGCCAATGCTAAGATTGTCTTACTTGGTGATTTTAATGACGATCCAACAAATGATAGTTTTAAAAAGGTGTTGAAATCAAAAGCGGCCAAAGAAGATTTGCAACCAAATGATATGTATAACCCATATGAGAGTTTACATAAGAAAGGGTTGAATACACTCGCATATAGAGATAATATATTTCTTTTTGATCAAGTATTGTTTAGTGCTTCTCTTGTAAATGGTGTTTCGAAAGATTTTTCTAGTTATAAGTTATGGTCTGCAGAGGTGTTTAACAAACCTTTTTTATTGACTAAAACAGGGCGCTATAAAGGATACCCATTTCGTAGTTTTTCTTACGGAAATTATACGGGCGGGTATAGTGATCATCTTCCAGTCTATTCCTACCTAATCAAAGAAATTAAGAGCCCTCAATAGGCAGTACATAGTTTATAAAAAACTGTTCGAGATGCCTTCATGTAACTCATTACATGATTGTTGCGTAAAAGATGTAGGCATTTAAAAGCATGTAAAATGTCGCTGGAAGACAAATCCACAAAGCATCTCGTAGGCGTATCCTAACCAATACACCTAAAAACATGAGTAATGCAAGTCCAAAAGAAGATATGAGCAGCAACGGTTGGAAGTAGCGTCCAACAAGTAGCCCAATCGCTCCTGTAAACTGAAGTATAATAATTAGTAAACCAAGCTTTTCAAGATCAAATCGTTTAAATTCTTGTTTCATATTTGGCAATGTGAAATACGAAATGGTATAGCCAAAAAAGGAAAAGCTAGACAGGTAAATACAGAGTGTGTAAACTTCCATAGAGGGTTATGACATTGAATTTAGTGCTATTATTGCACACAGAATTAAGAGTGCCATTGAGGGTATTTTTTTGATCAATGGGCTGCCTGTTTTGAAATGAAAAAACTGAGCACTTATCATAAAAAGTCCCATAAGAACAGCAGCATAAAAAACCAATGAAGGGAACCAAATACCAGTAACAAGTAATGTAGCAATGGATATTTTGGAAGCACCTACAGCATTGCGTGTAATGTCACTTAATCCAAATTCCTTGAATTCTTTTATTACATTGTGATACCTTAGAACCCAAACATAAGCAACCGAAAGTCCTACGATTACTTGCAATAACTTGATTAAATTTTCCATTGTATTCAGTTTTAATTTTTTTTTGTAGTACCCCGATGTAGTGCGGCTTTATGTATTCATATTGTTAAATAGTGCTATTACAAACGCTCCCTTTCGCAAGCGATAACAGCTATCATAGCTCATGTCATGATTTTTGTTTTTTAAATATACGATTTTTTTTCATTTTTGAAAAGACAAGATTTCTTGAAAAGAGACTTGGCTTGCCCGTTGTTTGATTATTTATCGTCTGCCATTAAGATCGTAGTTAGAGACAAATTCCCAAATCAATTGACCTGTACTTTTACCCTGATAGGTAGTGTTAAACCAAACATGGTCTCCGTTGATATATTTGTAGTGTTCAACAGAAACGTCGTTGTCGCCTTGAGCATAGATATAGTGTTCTATTGTGGTTCCTGCGTTTGTTTCGGAGGAAACTATTGGCGTTGTTGTTGTATTATTGAAATCGATCCAATAGTCTAAGACTGTCTGTGCAGCACTGTAATCGGAATTTCCGTTGTAGGGTAGTACACCATCCGACGTACCGTGCATATGCAATACAGGCATGGGATGATTTGCACCTCCTAAGCAGTCTAGCATGGTTCCAGAAACAGAGGCAACAGCAGCAATGATGTTGCTTTTATAATGAGCAAGGCCATAGGCCATCATGCCTCCATTGGAGTAGCCAGCGGCATATACTCTTTGAGGATCTATCGTGTAGGTTGTGGAAATTTCAGTAAGCATGGCTTCTGTAAAGCCCAAGTCATCAGCCGTGCTCTTATTGTCTCCTCCTGTTGGACAAGCATTCCAGTGAGAGGAGCCGTTCAATGTACTTCCTTGCGGATACACTAAAATAAAGGTTTCTGATTCAGCCACTGAGCGCATGTCTGCTTCATTCATATAGTCACTTGCACGTCCTCCAAACCCATGAAAATTAAAGAACAAAGGAACAGGAGTGTTACCATCATAGGAGCTAGGAACGTACAACACATATTCTCGGTTGAGTCCATCATGTAAAATGGTATTGCTGTTGCTATTTGAATAGTCAGAAGATTTGCTTGCGTCTTTATCTTCATTTTTACAGCTCATAGCTGTGAGCAATGCAAAACAAATTAGAAGTACTCTTTTCATCTTTAATGTTGTTTTAAATTAAACCTCGATTGAATCTTCTCCAATACTTTTTAAGATAGCTGATGAAGTCTACACGATTGGGTAGCATAAAAAAAGAGGTGCCAATGAAGATACGAAAAACTTAGGTTATTTCTTAGTAAATGCGCTTTTTCTCACCACCGTTTGTCATTTGAAACAAGGTAAAAAGTAAAAAAGCCTTTAATGAAAATTAAAGGCTTTGAATAGGATTGTTTTTTTAGTGTTTTTCAATTTGATTGAGCACATTCATTTTCTCTAGCACATCACCTGTGATTGCTACAACAGCTGATTTAGGGATGTTGTCTTTATCGAAAGGCCATTTGCTCGTTGGATTGTTGAGGTCAGTGGTTTGTTCTCCAGGGTGCTGAACACTTAAAAATAAGGTTTTTCCATCTTCAGAAAACCAAGGTCCAGTGAGTTCGGCATCTCGAGGCGCAGCTGCGACTCGAATTACTTTCCCTGCATCTTTTCCATAGCGAGGAATAACAAATAGGCTATTGTTTTTAAAGGGCATATAAGGGCCGTCTTTTTTGTTCATTTTACTTCCAGACATGTCTGAGGTCATCCAAAGATTGCCCGATAAATCAAAGGCTAAATTATCTGGACAAGAAAAACCGTTATCTTCCCCTCCTGCTATGTAGGTTGATGCGGTAAACGTTAAGGCATCGTAGGCGCCATTTGATTCTTCAATTTTTAGCAAAGAGCCATGGTAGTCTTTCTTGTTAGTATTGTTTGTTAGCGCAATAATAATACTACCAGTGATCGGGTCAATCTCGATGTCTTCGGGTCTATTTAACTCGGTAGCTCCGACTAATTTTGCAGCTTCTCTAGCTCTTACTAGTACTTCTGTTTGATCTTTAAATCTATTTTTAAGCATCGGTTGCTGCTCCCAATCTAAGGAGAGCCATTTCCCATTAATAGTATCTGCAACATACAGTGTGCCTTCTTTCAAAGAGTTGGGTTTTGATGAAATGAATTTATACAAATGCTCGTCTTTTTTATCATCTCCTGAATACGCAACAATTCGCTTATCCTCTAGTTGGTATAAGGTGCAACACTCATGAGCAAATCTTCCTAGAGCGATGTGTTTTTGAGCGGTTCCGTCTTTTGGATTCACTTCGACCACCCATCCATAATGTTCTGGTGGGTAGTTGTAAAAGTCTTCCCAAGAAAGGATGCTTGGCTCATGACTAGCGATGTTGTTGGCATCATAGGTGGTTTCTCCAAAAAAAGAATCGTAATTTTCTTCACAGGTAAGGATGGTGTTCCAAGGTGTGATCCCTCCCGAACAATTGCTATGCGTACCGATGACTGTACTTTTCCCTTTTATGGGCTGATCCCAATTTAATTTTATAGGAGTTTTCGCAGTAATTCGCCTGTTGTAAGGGTCGTTTTTTACCACATTCCATGAACCATTTTCTTCTCGAATTCGTACAATACTGCCACCCACATTATACATTTCCTTATCAACTTGTTCTAGCGTACGGTGCTCTTGTGGATTTGGATATTTGTTCCGATCGAAATCAGAAACAAACAGCGGATTTATATATTCGTGGTTCACCCACAACAATCCATCTTTTGGGTTTGTTTTGTCAAAGGGAATAAAACAGGTGAAATCATTGTTATAGCCAAAGAAGTCTTTGTCGTTTATGGCATCTCCCCATTTCAGAATTACCTGAGAATGTAACCCTTTTGTGAGAACCAAATCATCGAGGTTTGAAGGAGCTAGGTCCTCTAAAATAACATCAGTTAGTTGTCTCAGTCTTTCTTGGGTTATTTTTCTTGTTTTGATAGGGGTTTCTGAGTTTGTACAACTCATCAAAAGAGGCATTGGTATAAAGGCCCCTATACTTGCCTTTCCTAAGAAGGAAATAAATGTTCTTCTATTATATTCCATATTTAATTGGTACTTCTTAAGTGCTGTCTCGTGTTTTTCTGTTCGCGCTTACTATCAAAAAAAATGTCCTCCCAAGGCATCTAAAATAGTTTTAGTATCATTGGAGAGGACATTTGAATGTTGTACATGTCTTGCTTTTTCAATCCATTCTCTTTTGTACTGTCAGATTTTAAAATCTAGAACAAACAAGTTTTCCTATGAGATATAAAAAAATGTACACCTTATGAAACCTTAGTTAGAGTTACTTCTAGAGCGTCTGTGCGATAAAAAAGAATAAGTCTGTTTTACAGCAATTATGCGCTAGGATTGTACGGGAACGATGAATGGTGTAAGTCAATTTTTAAAGCACCATCAACCAATTTGTATCCAAATGTATACTCTACTTTTGCTTCATCACCATTTACGTCTGTAAAAAAGTAATTCCCCATAGCAAGTGCACGATTTTCCTCTAAAATAATGTTAGCGTTCTCAAATCGTACGTTTGTCCAAGGCTGAATTGCAAATCCTTTATCTTCTTGGCAAGCTCTGTTTTCTCCTGCAATAAAATATGATGTTGCTTCAGGTTTTGTTGGTCTGAATTGTTCTTCAGCACATTTTGTTGGTTTGAAAGATACCTTTCCCAATTCAAAAGCGTACAAAGTATCTAGGAATTCACTTGTAAACGCTTCACATTCAGCTCTTTTTTCTTTTAAGGATCCGATTTTAACAACACCTTGTCCCCAAGTGTTTTGTGCTTCTACTACGTGCTCTTTTGTTATCATTTCTCTAATTTTTGATAATTAATAATAGTTAAAAATTCAGTTATAGTTTTAAAGACACTACGCGTGTGTTTAATGTGTAAAGCTATTTTATTTTTGATTATTTGTCAAGTCAGAGTGTATTTTTTTGCAAATCATTAACATCCTGTTAACTCAAATCTCTTGTGTGTCTATTTTTGAGCGCAACAGCTCTTGTTTTCGCACTGACAGTACTTCAAGTTGTAGATATGTATTCCTGCAAGTGAAAAGGCTGTTATATAGGTAATTGTTTCAGGTAGGTGAAATAATTGTATTTTTTCATTGAGAATCAACATGACTAATACAGTCCAGTTCAACCACAACAGGGGTTTTATAGCCTTGTTGGATGTTGTTTTCGTTGATTGATAAATTGAAAAAAAGGAAATGATGAGAAACAGATAGTCGATGTTTGACCACCATGCAGGAGTTGATGCACAGCCATGAAGAGAGCAACTGCTTACTACAAATAGGAAAGGAGTTGCAAGACAATGTACAACGCATAGTGTACTCGCAATGGCGCCAATTGAATCTGGCTTTTGTAGTGTTAATCTCATCGTTTTATTAGCTTAAAAGAACCAAGTTGCAAATTTAGAAATAAAATTTGTTATTGCAACCTAGTTGTGATAATTTTGTGATATGGGAATTATAAGAAAAACAGCATCTGTTGCAACATTGCTTGCTGAATTTGAAAATCATTCGGGAGCCATTGCTACTATTGATTTGATCAAGCGTGTTGCGGACAAATTAAATAAGACCACAGTATATCGTGTTTTAGAGAGGCTTGAAGATGATGGTATTGTGCATTCTTTTCTAGGCAATAATGGGATTAAGTGGTATGCAAAATGCAACGATTGTTCTCATAGTAAGCACCAAGATAGACATCCACATTTTGAGTGTTTAAGTTGTGGAAAGGTAGACTGTTTAGAGGTAGATATTCCTATTCCAAATATCCCTAACCGCAAAGTACTTGCTTCTCAAATATTGATTCAGGGAACTTGTGAATCTTGTGTTTCTGCATAATCTACTGCTGTTTAGGTGGTCTTAGGAGTTGAGAATTTGTTGCTCGATGAATGCGTTTTGTGAGCTGTTTTGAACGTGTTTTGAATCCGGAATAAGGTAATGTCTTTTCAGAGAAGGAAATATGTGTAAGGCTCTTTTAATCATTTTATTTCCTGGGAAAATTAGATCATTATCGGCTGCAAATAGTGTTATCGGAGTTTTAATAGCGTTTGCTTTGTTCGATTTTATGACAGGAACAGGAGTGAAGCTGTCTCTTATACACATCTGACGCTGCC
>OLII01000782.1_pt1 | contig 11678 bp, 12 predicted proteins | sample 1609481 | NCBI WGS metagenome assembly OLII01 (sample SAMN05416859, study PRJEB24817) | seawater metagenome | isolation source: Sea water | place: Canada:Atlantic | collected 2013-11
CGAGATCTAGTACGGTCTCGTGGGCTCGGAGATGTGTATAAGAGACAGGTTTCACTGATGGAAATTCGAATTGTGCACAGGGGCTATTCGCCACATGGATGATCTGCGCCGTATCGACCTCAACCTGCTGCTGACCCTGCATGCGCTGCTGGCCGAGCAGCACGTCTCGCGCGCGGCCTTGCGACTGCACCGCAGCCAGCCGGCGGTGAGCCATGCGCTGGCGCAGTTGCGCGAGATCTTCCAGGACCCGCTGCTGGTGCGCCGTGCGGGCCGCCTGCAGCCCACGTTGCGTGCGCTGGAACTGGCGGCGCCGTTGCAGGATGCCCTGCAGCAACTGGATGCGCTGCTGGGCAGCCCCGGCTTCGAGCCGGCGCGGGCGCGGCGCAGCTTTCGCCTGGCGATGTCGGACTATGGCGCGCGGGTGGTGCTGCCGGGCCTGACGCGCTGCCTGCGCGAGACCGCACCGGGCATCGACCTGGTGGTCAGCCAGGGCAGCCGCGAGGCGATGCTCGGCCAGTTGCTCGATGGCGAGGTGGACCTGGCGCTGGGCGTATTCCCCACCCTGGCCGAGCCGTTGCAGGCCGCCACGCTGTTCGAGGAGGGGTTCGTGTGTGTGGCCGACCGCGCCACGCTGCCGGCCCGTGGCGGGCTGACATTGCCCGCCTGGCTGGCGCGCCCCCATGTGCTGGTGGCGATGCGACCCGGGGCCGACAACGAGATCGACCAGGCCCTGGCGGCGCTGGGGCAGCAGCGCCGGGTGGTGCTGGCGTTGCCGCACTGGGCGGCGGCCAGCGACGTGCTGGTGGGTACCGACCTGGTGCTGACCGTGGCGCGGCGCAGCGTGCAGAACATCAAGGCGCTGCGTGGGTTGCGCTGTTTCGAGCCGCCGCTGGCGATTCGCGCGTTCGCCTTTCAGCAGGTGTGGCACGAGCGACGCAAAAAGGAAGCGGCGCACCATTGGTTGCGCGAGCAGGTCATGCGAGCCTGTGCGCCCTAGGCAGTCAGAACAGGAGAGGCAAGCCATGAGTATCAAGCGGATGATGGGGGTTGCGGTGCTGTCGCTGGCGGCAGTTGCGCCGCTGGCGCTGGCGCAGGACAAGACTTCGGTGGCGTACAAGGCCTGCATGGACACCGCGAACACCACGGTGAGCATGAACGAATGCAACAACGCCGAGATCGCCCGTCAGGACAAACGCCTGAACCAGGTCTACAAGAAGGCCATGGCCGCGTTTGGGCCGGTGCAGCAGGGCAAGCTCCGGGATGCGCAGCGGGCGTGGATCAAGTACATCGACAGCAACTGCGATTTCTACTTCACGCAGACCGGCGGCACCATGGACATCCTCAATGGCGGTGGCTGCCGCCTGCGCATGACCTCCGAACGCGCGGATGAGCTGGAGGCATTGCAGGCGCCTTGAACGCCCTTCGCCGGCAATGGCACGCGCTCGATGACAGGCGCGCGCCTTGCTGGCGAAGGCCGCGCCGCAACCCTCAGCGCAGAAACGGCAGCAGGTGCCCGACAAACGCCTCGGGGGCCTCTTCGGTCACAAAGTGCCCGCAACCCTCGATGATCGCGCCCTGCAACGTGGCGGCGCGCCCCTCCAGGGTTACCCGCGGCGCATCATTGGTTGCCAGTTGCGCCCCGATCGCCAGCACCGGCATGCCCAGTGGCACCTGCCCGCGCTGCTGGTTCTGGCGAATCGTTTCGGGTATCGCGCGGTAGTAGGCAAACCCGCCACGCAAGCCCCCCGGCGCCGAGTACGCCTGCACATAGGTATCCACCGCCACCCGATCCAGGCGCACAGCCCATTTCTCGAACATGAACCTCAGGTACTGCGCTTCGCGCCCGGTAATCAGCGCCTCGGGCAGGTCTTGCAACTGGTTGAACATGAAGTGCCACAGGAAGATGTTCTGCTCCGGCGGCGCGAAGATCGACGGCGCCGGCGCCAGGCCCGGAATCACCGCTTCGCTCAGGCACAGCCGGTTCACCACCCCCGGAAAATCGCTGGCCAGGGCATACCCCACCCACATGCCCACATCGTGGCCCACCACGGCATAGCGTTCGTGCCCCAGTTGCCCCATCAGCGCGTGCAGGCGGGCGGCGCAGGTGCCGGTGTCGTAGCCGTCCAGCGGCTTGTCGGAAAGCCCCATGCCGGGAAGGTCCACGGCAATCGCCTGGTAACCGTTGTCGGCCAGGGCCGCCATGACGTGCCGCCAGGTGTACCAGGTCTGTGGCCAGCCGGGGATCAGCAGTACCGGTGCCCCTTCGCCCTGGGTGACGTAGTGCAGGCGCAGGCCGTGCACATGGGCGTAATGGTGAGTGTGCGTGCTCATCGTTGCAGCTCCCCGACAGGGTTGCCTTCAAGGCCGAGCATCCTGGCGATGACCGCCGGCGCCACCGGGGTACCGGCGAAGTCGTCGAACACCGTGTCGGTGACCTGGATGATGTGCCGGTTGATGAACGCCACGCCTTCACGTGCCCCATCGTGCTGGTTTTTCAGGCAGCACTCCCACTCCAGCGTGGCCCAGCCGCTGTAGTCGTATTCGGCCAGCTTGCTGAAGATGCCCTTGAAGTCGACCTGCCCGTCCCCCAGCGAACGGAAGCGTGCGGCGCGCTTGAGCCAGGGTTGATAACCGCCGAACAGGCCCTGCTTGCCGGTGGGCAGGAACTCGGCGTCCTTGACGTGGAACATGCGGATGTAGTCCCGGTAGTGGTCGATGAACGCCAGGTAGTCGAGTTGCTGCAGGATCAGGTGGCTGGGATCGAACAGCATCTTGCAGCGCGGGTGGTGGCCGACGTGTTCGAGAAACAGCTCGAAGCTTGCGCCGTCGTGCAGGTCTTCGGCGGGGTGAATTTCGAAGCACAGGTTGATGCCCTGTTCGGCGCAGGTATCGAGCACCGGCAGCCAGCGCCTGGCCAACTCGGCGAAGGCTGTTTCAACAAGGCCGTCGGGTCGTTGCGGGAAGGGAAAGACGTACGGCCATGCCAGTGCACCGGAAAAAGTCCCCATGTCGCTCAGGCCCAGGCGCCGCGACGCGATGGCCGCGCAGGTGAGCTGGTGCACCGCCCAGGCACTGCGGGCAGCCGCGTCGCCCTGCAGGTGGGCCGGTGCAAAACTGTCGCACAAGGCGTCGTATGCCGGGTGTACCGCCACCAGCTGGCCAAAGAGATGCGTGGTCAGCTCACTGATCACCAGCCCGTGTTCGGCCAGCATGGCAGTGATGTCGTCGCAGTAGGCCTGGCTGCTTGCGGCTAGCTCGACATCGAACAGACGCTTGTCCCAGGCCGGTATCTGCAACGCCTTGAAGCCCATGTGCGCAGCCCACCGGGCGATGTTGGGCAGTGAGTCGAACGGTGGCTGGTCGGCACTGAATTGCGCCAGATGCAGGCTGGGGCCTTTCAACGTGATCATGTGGAACTCCTATTGTTTGTTGATCGACAAACAATAAGGATGCAGCTTGCGCGTCGTCAAGTATTCTTTGTCTTTCGACAAACAATTACGGATAATGCCGCCTTCATTCCTGGTTGGAGACTATCGAGATGGCAGGCCGACCACGCCAGTTCGACCGTGAAGCCGCGTTGCGCACCGCCCGGGATGTGTTCTGGGCACGAGGGTTCGAAGCCACGTCCATGAGCGACCTGGTAGCTGCGCTGGGTATCGCTTCGGCGCGCATCTATGCCGCGTTCGGCTCCAAGGAGCGCTTGTTCAAGGAGGCCATCGAGCTGTATGAGCGCGAAGAGGGCGCATTTTCGACCCAGGCGCTGAGCGAGCAACCCACGGCCTACCAGGCCATCGAGCGGCTGTTGCTCGATGCCGTCGACCTGTACACCCGCCCAGCGGGTCCACTGGGCTGCATGGTGGTGTCGGCAGCCACCAACTGCTCGGCCGACAACGACGCTGTGCGCGAATGGCTGGCCGACCACCGCCGCGAAAAAACCTTGTCGATCATTCAGCGCTTGCAGCAGGCGGCCGAGGCGGGCGAGTTGAAACCCGAGGTCGATGTGCAATCGCTGGGCGATTTTTTTGCCACGCTGCTGCATGGGTTGTCGGTGCAGGCCCGCGACGGGATCGCGCGTGAGCGCCTGCTCAAGGCGGTGGCGCCGGCCATGCAGATGCTGGCCCTGGCTACCGGTGGGCATGGACCATCGGCCGCCGATCAAATACCCTGACACCGTCATTTCCCAACCCCGTACCGACCATGATTGCCCACTTCGCGATTTTTCTCTGCACCCTGGTCGCCATGGAAGGTGTCGGTTATCTGGCGCACAGGTACGTGATGCACGGCTGGGGCTGGTTTCTGCATCGCTCGCACCACGAACCGCACCTGGGCACGCTGGAAACCAACGATATCTACCTGCTGATCCTGGCCCTGGCCGCGATCACCCTGATCGTGCTGGGCAATGCCGGCCACGACCCGTTGCAGTGGGTGGGCGCCGGGGTGGCGGGGTTCGGGTTGATCTACGTGTTGGTGCACGACGGCATCGTGCACCGCCACTGGCCCGCGCGCCCCAGGCCGCGCCACCCCTATCTGCGTCGGCTGTATCACGCACACCTGATGCACCACGCGGTGAAGGGGCGCAGGCACAGCGTGTCGTTCGGCTTCCTCTACGCACCGCCCCTGCATGTGCTCAGGCAGCAGCTGCGCGAGCGCCGTGTCAGGCCGGCTCGCTCAGCGCCGGGGCCTTGCTCGGCGGCTTTATCGAGCCAATGTACACCGCCAGCACCGTCACCAGCGCCCCGGTGATCTGCATGGCCGAACTGGCCTTGTCCAGAAACGCCACGTCGATGAAGTAGGTGATCACCGGCTCCAGCAGCAGGATCAGCCCTGCCAGCCCGAGGCTGATGGCACCAATCGAGCGGTTGACCAGCAACCAGCCGACGAACTGCACCAGCACGCCATAGATCACCAGCATGTAGAAGGTCTGCTGGTCGGCGATGGCCAGGCTCTCGCCCCGCAACAGTGCGTACCCCAGCATCACCCCGGCCGCCCACAGGCTCAGGTGCAGCATCTGCGCGATCTTGTCGCCGCCGCCCTGGGGCAGTTGAGTGGTGACTTTCAGGTAGTACACGCACACGGCATAGGCCAGCCCCGACAGCACGCCATAGACCACGCCCTGGATACCCAGCGCGCTGCCCATCTCCGGCAGCAGCAACAGGTACAGGCCGACGAAGGCCAGGCTGATGGAGGCGACGAAATACAGCGACGGTTTCTCTTTGAGCAGGCACAGCCCGAGCAAGGTCATGAAGAACACCTGGCAGTTGGTCAGGATCGAGCCGATGCCCGGCCCGACGATGTAGATGCTGTGGTGCCACAGGATCAGGTCGATGGCCAGGAACACGCCGGCCAGGGCGGTGTAGCGTCGAGCCCTGGGGTGGGCCAGGCGAGCAGGTTGCCTTCTCACCCGCAGCAGCAGGTAGAACAGCACCGAGGCGATCAGCATCCGGTAGAAACCCGCGCCCCCGGCGCCGATATGGGCGAAGGCCACCGCCAGCGCCGACAGGCTGAGCATCAGCCCGCCCAGTGTCAGCTCGACGATGGCCCGGTTGCTGGAGAGGGTGACCCCGTTGGATGACTGCATGGTTTTCTCTGGTCTGTTGCGAAGAAGTCGGGCAAATTTATCCACCCGCCTTGCGCGCGTATTGCACAAAACTGGACAGGCCATGGAGCAACAGGACTTCTCGCGCTTCTGGCGCGTCCCCGAAGGAGGCTGTGAATTGCTGGCGGCGCGCTACAGCGCACGGGCCTTCGGCCGTCATTCCCATGAGCGCTACGCGGTGGGGGTGATCGGCGCGGGCGTGGAGAAGCTCTTCTACCGTGGCACCCAGCACCTGGGCACCGCCGGCAGCATCGTCACCCTGACCCCGGGCGAGATGCACGACGGCGTGCCGGGCAGCGCCGAGGGTTGGAGCTACCGCATGCTCTACCTCGACCCGCAGTGGCTCAACCGTGCGGTATTCGAGGGGCGTTTCGGCGACGGGCATATCCACCTGTTCCAGCAGGCGCTGACCCACGACATGGGCTTTGCCCAGGCCTTCCTGCACCAGCATCAGGTGATCGAGCAGTCGTGTTCGAGCCTTGAGCGCGAGAGCGTGCTGCTGCACCTGGTCAGCCAGCTGTTCGAGCGGTGCGGCGGGCCGCAGCCCCGGGCGGTGGCCGACGAACGCGAAGTGGTGCGACGGGTGCGGCAGATGCTCGACGAGCAGTACGCGCAGAACATCGCGCTGAACGACCTGGCGCAGTGGGTGGGGCTCGATCCGCTGTACCTGATACGGGTGTTCAAGAAGAGCGTGGGCGTATCGCCGCACAGCTATCAGATCCAGACGCGGGTGGCGCGGGTGCAGCAGTTGCTGCGCAGTGGCGTGGGCATCGCCGAGGCGTCGCTGCGTTGCGGGTTCTTCGACCAGAGCCACATGACCCGGGCCTTCAAGGAAGTGGTCGGCATCACCCCGGGCTGCTTCCAGCGCGGCTGACTCGTGCAGGAGCCGGCGTTCAGGAGCCGGCCTTGCCGGCGAGGCGCCTGGCCCCGACAATGTGTTCCCGATGGATGCTCCACCAAGGAAGGACTTCACCGTGCACCGTATCGCCACGCTGTTGTGCTTGCTGCTCACCCTGGGCGGCTGTACCGAATACAAATGGGGCCATGACTGGAAGCCCGACCGCCTGGGCGGCTGGCAGGACCACACCGACCCCAAGCTGCGCTACGGCGCGTCGCTGGGCGCCACCTGCAACGCCAGCCCGTTGTGGCTCAAGGTGGTGAATCACGGTCAGTCGACCTACCAGTCGCTGTTGTTCATTCCGTTGTTCCCTGACCGCACAGGCGGCGAGTACCCCCTGTGGATAACCGTCAACCATCCGGCCCTCAAGGCCTGCAGCTCATCGGCACCGAGCCCGCTGCGGGTGAAGATGGGCGATCAGGTGGTACAGGGCCTGCGCTTTCCCGAGCGGGCGCAGGAGGACGGCACCTGCGTGATCGAATTCGATGACGATCGCTACGCGGCCGATGAGATGTCGATCGAGATCGACCCGGCGGTGCTGCCTTGCACGATCGCCCCCGTGACCCTGAAAAAGAACCGCTACTTCTGCATTCGCAACATGCGCTGGGGCGGCTCGCCCAGTTGCCGCGAGTAGGGCACGGCTTGCAAATCCCAGGGCGAGGGATAAGAATGCGAACAATTACCATTAGTGTGCCCCTCGCATGTCCAACCCGCGCCCGTCCGCCCAGCACCCGTTGCACCTGCTGTACGCCGAACACCATCACTGGTTGCGCGGCTGGCTGGCCCGTCGGCTCAATTCCCACGCCGATGCCGCGGACCTCACCCACGACACCTTCCTGCGTACCCTGACTTCGCCGCACCTGGGTCAGCTGGACGAACCGCGGGCGTTCCTGTGCATGGTCGCCAAGCGGGTGCTGTACACCTTCTGGCGTCGCGGCGAGCTGGAGCGTGCCTACCTTGAAGCGCTGGCCAACCTGCCCGAGCCGGTGGCGCCGTGCGAGGAAACCCTGGCGGTGCTGCGCGAGGCCCTGGAGGCGGTGGATGCCTTGCTGGCCGGGTTGCCGGCCAAGGTGCGCCATGCCTTTCTGCTCAACCGCCTGGAGGGCCTGACCCACCAGCAGATCGCCGACCAGATGCAGGTGTCGCTGAGCAGCGTCGAGCGCTGGGTGCGGCGCGCCGTGACCCATTGCTACCTGGCGCAACTGGGCGCGGGCACGTGAGCGGCCGCAGCCTGGCAGCGCTGACCCCGGCGGTGCGCGAAGCCATCGAATGGAGCGTGCGCCTGGGCTCGGGGGCGGCGACGGCAGCCGACCGCGACGCTTTCGAGCAGTGGCAGGCGCTGGATGCAAGCCATCGCCAGGCCTGGCAGGCGGTTACCCAGGCCACCCACACACCCTTGAACCCCTTGCTGGAAGTGCCCGGCAGCGCCAGTGCGGCCACCCGCGCCCTGCGCAGCAGCGGGTTGTCGCTGCAGCGGCGCCGGTTGCTGCGCGGCGGCAGCGCCTTGCTGCTGATGCTGGGCCTGCCGGCGTTGTTGACGGTGCAACGGCGCATGCCACTGGACGCCATGTTCAGCGACCACTACAGCGGCACCGGCGAGCGCAGGCGCATTCAACTGGCCGACGGCAGCGTGCTGCTGCTCAATGCGCGCACCACCGTGGAGGTGGCGTTCAGTGCCGAAGCCCGGGTGATCCATCTGCGTCACGGCGAGCTGAACATCCAGGTGGCCCGCGACCCGCACCGCCCCCTCGAGGTGGTCACTGCGCAAGGCCGGGTGCGGGCCCTGGGCACGCGCTTCAGTGTCGCCACGCTGGATCAGCGCAGTGCCGTCAGCGTGCAGCAGCACAGCGTGCAGGTGCGTAACCGCGCCGGGCAGAGCATCGTGGTGGACAGCGGGCAGACCCTGCGCTTTGCCGACGATGCACTCTCGCCCCTGGGCAATGAGCAAGGCCGCCTGGATGCCTGGATGGAAGGTCGCCTGGAGGTGGACGACGCGTCTCTGGGCAGCGTGATCGATGCCTTGCGCCCTTACCGCTACAGCGTGCTGCGGGTTTCCCCGGCGGCGGCGCAACTGCGTGTGTTCGGGGTGTTCCCGCTGGACGACAGCGACCGCGCCCTGCAATCGCTGGCGCAGGTGCTGCCGATCAGTGTCGAGGCGTTCGGGCCGATCACGCTGATCGACCTGCGCTGAAAAAACATTCCGCCAGGGTGAAGGCTTTTTTCGGCTCGCTGGACATAGCAGGAAACGCCCATTCACTTCCTGCGAGGAAAGCCCTTCACATGCGTCCCCAACTCCTGAGCCCCGCGCGCCTGGCACTGGCTGTCGCGGTTGCCGTTTCTGCCTGCTCCCTCGACCTGAACCGCGCCTGGGCGGACCCAGCCATGCAGCGCTATGCGTTGCCGGCGCAACCACTGGACCAGGCCCTGCGCCAGATCGCCCGGCAAAGCGCCAGCACCCTGGTGGTGGACCCGGCGCTGCTGCGCGGGCGCCAGAGCGCGGCGGTGAACGGGCAACTGAGCGCCGAGGCAGCGGTGCGCCAGGCAGTGGCGGGCAGCGGCCTGCAACTGCGCGTGACCGACAACGGCACCCTGACCCTGGAGAAGGCCGACAGCAGTGATGCGCTGCAACTGGGTGCCACCAGCATCACCGGCAGTGCGCTGGGCGAGGTCACGGAAAACACTGGCTCCTACACCACCGCCAGCATGGCCACGGCCACCAAGTTCAAGGCCTCGGCCCGGGAAACCCCGCAGTCGGTGACCGTGGTCACCCGCCAGCGCATGGACGACCAGAACATGCAGACCCTGGACGACATCGCCAGTTACACGCCGGGGCTGACTCTGCGCAAGACCGGCGGCGAGCGCCCGCAGTTCTACTCGCGCGGTGCGGCCATCGACAACATCATGGTCGACGGCCTGCCCATCGCCTACGACAGCGACACCCTGGGCACCGCGACCCTGGCGATGTTCGACCGGGTGGAGGTGGTACGCGGGGCTTCCGGCCTGATGGTGGGCTCGGGCAACCCGTCGGGTACCCTCAATCTGGTGCGCAAGCGCCCCACGCTGGCGCCGCAGATCACCCTCACGGCGGCAGCCGGCAGCTGGGACAACTACCGTACCGAAATCGACGCCAGCAGCAGCCTCAATGATGCCGGTACCGTACGCGGGCGAGTGGTGGGCAGCTATCAGGACAAGAACAGCTTTACCGATGCCTACAGCAACCAGCGCCAGTTGCTGTACGGGATCACCGAATTCGACCTGTCGGACGCCACCACGCTGACCCTGGGCGGCTACTACAACCGCGAGGACAACCCCGGCGCGGACTGGAACGGCAGCCCGACCCATGCCGATGGCAGCTTCCTCGACATTTCCCGCTCGTCGCGCTTCAGCCCCGACTGGACCTACTGGGACAAGACCAACAAGAGCGTGTTCGCCGAGGTGGAACATCGCCTGGACAACGACTGGCGCCTGCGCCTGAGCGCCAGCTGGCTGAAGGCCAACCTGGAGATGCTGGGCAGCAGCTACTACCGGCTGGACCCGACCGCCGACGAGCTGCAACTGAACGTGGGGCGCTACTCCTACGAACATACGCAGAAGAGTGTCGATGGTTATGCCAGCGGGCCGTTCAGCCTGTTCGGGCGTACCCATGAACTGGTGGTGGGGGCGAGCTACCGCCGCGACGATACCGACGACGGCCCTGGCGGCGGCCCGGATGCGAGCTTCAACTATGTCGTGGACCCCAACAACTTCCACTACAAGGACGTGCCCCGGCCGGCCATCGACTACAACTGGTCGCGCAAGGGCAAGGTGGATCAGTCCAGTGCCTACACCGCCGTGCGTTTCAACCTGCGCGATGACCTGAAGCTGATCCTCGGCTCGCGCCTGGACTGGTATGAGTACCAGCAGCACACCGAGGTCGGGGCCTACGCCTTCGGCGCCGACTACAAGGCCACCCGCGAGGTCACCCCGTATGCGGGGCTGATCTATGACCTGAACGACACCTACTCGGTCTACACCAGCTGGACGCGCATCTTCAAGCCGCAGGAGTACCAGAACAGCAGCGGTGGCCTGCTGGCGCCGGTAACCGGCACCAACTACGAGGCCGGGCTCAAGGCCGAGTACTTCGGTGGTGCGTTGAACGCCAGTTTCGCGCTGTTCCAGCTCGACCAGGAGAACCTGGCCAAGTCGTTGCCGGCAGGTGATTGCCCGACCATGGATGCCTGCTACGAGGCGGCCGGCGAAATTCGTACCCGCGGCCTGGAACTGGAGCTGGGCGGCGAACTGGCGCCGGGCTGGCAGGCGTCGGCCGGCTATACCTATGCGGCGGCCGAGTATGTGAAGGCGACCGGCTCGGCGCAGAAGGGTGACCGCTTCGACAGTGATTCGCCGTACAACCTGTTCAAGCTGGCGACCAGCTACCAGTTGCCGGGCGACCTCGATCAATGGAGCGTGGGCGGGGCCTTTCGCACCCAGAGCCGCACCTATACCAGCTACAGCGTGAAGCAGGGCGGGTACAGCGTGGTCGACCTGATGACCCAGTACCGCGTGACGCCGGCGGTGACGTTGCAGACCAACCTCAACAACGTGGCGGACAAGCGTTACTACCAGAGCATCAGCAACCCGGCCGGGGCCAACATCTTCGGCGAGCCGCGCAATGTGATGTTCACCGTGAAGTGGTCGTTGTGAAGTCGCTGAAGGCGCGGAACAGGCGGGTGCCCACGTAGCTGCGCAGGTGCGGGTGGCGGCTGCGGTGGTAGCAATCCCAGTAGCTGACCATGCGTGCGCGGGTGAGGCTGAAGTAGGCGGGGTTGTCGTTGAAGAAGCGGCCGTAGGCGCTGGCGTCCAGGGTCGGCAGGTTGGCCTCGCACAGCGCCAGCAGCTCGATCACGTATTCGCCGGTGAGCTGGAACACGAACGGGATGACCCACGCCTCTGGTGCCCGAATGATCTGCTGCAGGTAACGCTCGCGCACGTGGCCGTCGGGGTGGCGGGTGAGCAGGCAGGCGTGGATCAGTGACCGGGCTGTATCGGCAGCCGGCAGGTGAAGGCGGTAGGGCAGGGTCAGGGGTTCGCCGTCGAGGGTGACGGCGATGCCCTGGTCACCGTTGGGCAGGTCGAGGTGCCGGGCCAGGTCCTGGACCTGTCTCTTATACACATCTCCGAGCCCACGAGACCGTACTAGATCTC
>OLII01000783.1_pt1 | contig 11676 bp, 9 predicted proteins | sample 1609481 | NCBI WGS metagenome assembly OLII01 (sample SAMN05416859, study PRJEB24817) | seawater metagenome | isolation source: Sea water | place: Canada:Atlantic | collected 2013-11
GAGATCTAGTACGGTCTCGTGGGCTCGGAGATGTGTATAAGAGACAGTTGTTAGATGATGTAGATATTTCGATTGAGTAATGAGTGCCCATGTGTGAATCTAAAAGGGATATTTTCCCCTCAAGAATTTGAGTGACAATATTGTAAACAAGGTGTAAGCCAATTCCTGCTTGGCCTTTAATTCTACCAGTGGTTACAAAAGGCTCAAATATAACGTCTCTAATTTCTTCATTTATACCAACTCCCTCATCACGATAATCCAGATACAATTTTCCATCTCCTTCGATGGCGCTAATGTAAATGTTACCTGAAGATTGAGGAAAGCCATGCTCTAAGCTATTGCGTATTAATTGCTCGATAACGGTTTTTAAGGGGTCCACATAAGATTCTATTTCAATCTCTTGTGCATAAAGAAAAATAACCTCAATAGATTGCTCGTTCAGGGCATAGCTGAGTTCATCTTTAATTTGCTCTACTAATGAGGTTAAGTTGAATCGGCTGGCCACTTGTCCTTGGCTGTTGACGGCGAGCTGTTTAAAGCTAGATACAAGCGATTTTGATTTAGACAAATTACTATCAAGTAAGGTAATGGCTTCGGCTATTGATTTGATGCTTTTGTCAAATGAAGTCCGTGTCATTGAGCCATTTTGGACCTGGCTGTTAACGTTTTCTATTAAACCGTTTAAGTGGCTTTGGGCGGTAATACATACACCAATGGGGGTGTTAAGTTCATGGGCTACACCAGCTACTAATTGTCCTAATGCTAGCATTTTTTCGGTTTCTACTAATTTAGATTGTGTTTCTTTAAGCTTGTCCATGGCCTCTACTAAATTTTGAGTACGCTTCGAAACTCTATCCTCTAGATTGTGATTGGTTAAAGCCAGTTGTTCGTTGGCTTTGGCCAAGTCTTTGTTACTGGTTTCTAACTCAGAATTAGATAGTAATAATTGTGCTTGTATTTTTTCTATCTTTGAAGATGCGCTTAATTGGTCTAGACGAAGTGTATTGATGGCTTGTGTCACTTTGCTTAGTTCATCTTCAGAAGCTAGGTTGCGCTCTAGTGTTAGCGGTGTATGTATATCTAAACCATTAGCCCAACGTGCCATTTTGTTTAAATGTTTAGTGATGAGATTGTTTACTAATACTAAAATAAAAAAAGACACAATAAGGGTTTTAAAAAATTCTGTGCTTAAAATAATTAGCCCTTTATCCAGTAGGTTGGAATAAATGTATTGTTGATCGACCACAATAATAAGAGTGCCAATATTAAATGCAGGGTTATTGTCAATGTCTTGAAAAATAAGTGGATATTCATATTGGCGTATAACGGCACTGCTGGCTTTACTGCCCAGTTCTTGTTGCTGGTCAGGAGCTTTAATGCCGGCGTAAATGACATTGGGAAAGCTAAGGATGCCATTAAGTTGTAAGTCTATGGTTTCTATATTGTAGTGCCATAGGCCGTGGCCTAAGGTGGCTGAATATCCTTTTTTAAGTTGCTCTAAATTTTTCGTCTGGGACTTTAATTGATCTAAGTAATCGGTATATAAAACAATTGAGGATGTAATGATGGTGATTATAAAGCTAATCAATAATATATAAATGAGTAGTTTATTAGCAAGGCTGCCTTTAATACTGTTAACAATAAATACCCAATTCATATTGATGAATTTCCTTAGTAATTCATATTTACCCTAAAAGTAATTTTACGCTTATTACTCTTAATGGTTTTGGGTTGTTTGAATTGAAAATAAAAATCGCCAGTATTAAATTTGCCAAGAATAAATGAAAGCTGAAATACCCGGTGCCATATAGTTGTAAGAAACAGCCGAGCGACCAAGCTTAAACGTAAGGCCAGCAATGGGAATGGGTAACATTTTTTTTCCCTTGCTTAGGCTGGCCATTTGCATGATTAGGGCAGGGCGGTAGCCGTAAGTGATGTTCATGCCTGTTTCTAGGCTTACGGTGTCATTAAATCTGTATCTTAATACACCGATTAAACAATGGGTTTGCTCGTAAAAACTATTCTTAAAAGTACAGGCCCCTACTGCGTAGGTTGAGGTGCTGTACATGTAACCAATAAGTCGGCTGGCTTCAGGCCCTCCTTGGTTAAGAGGTCGCATACGTTTGTAGTTAATGCCCTCAGCACTGTAATCTTTATAATTCTTATAACCATAGTGATCACTGTACAGGCCCAGCAGAATAGAGTGCTCGGCGTACGTGGCTTTACTTATTAAAAGGATAAACACTAATGTTAGGTATTTCATTCGCCAGCAAACTTCATAATTGACCGGAGTATGTATATTAATTCTAGAGTAGAAATGCTTAATTACCTTATTTTCCGTTTTGATTTTTGCGGCTCTAAGTCGCCAACTATTAGGCTCTAGCGTATATTTCAGATAAATCAATTTATAATGTTTAATGGGCTAGGAAAGGAAATTAGCATGGACGGAAATGTTGAAGAATTAATTAGGCTACTAGATTTAGAGGAGCACATTGAAGGAGGGTATTATAAAAGAAGCTACTGCGCTAAGGCGCCTGTAAACGACAGCACTGGACAAGCCCTTGCCTCAAGTATTTATTATTTGTTAACCAATAATAACAGTGTGGGCCATTTTCATAAAAATAAGTCAGATATTTTGCATTTTCATCATGGTATCGGAGTTATTCGTTATTATTTGGTGTCTGAGTCAGGACAGCTTTCTATTGTTGATATGGGAAGTGACCTTAATGAAGGTCAGCAATTGCAATTACTGGTGTCAGGAGGCGTCTGGAAAGCCAGTGAGCTAATTGAAGGGAATATGGGGCTTATTAGTGAGGTGGTGATTCCTGAGTTTCGTTTTGAAGACATGATATTAGCAAATGCTAGTGATATGGCTTCATGGGATGTGAAAGAAGAAGCCCTAATGCGCCTTATTAAGCGGAATATCTGAATTGAAAATGATGGAACCTATTTTTGTAAGTCTTATCTACAAGTACACAATATATTAATAATAAAAGTAGGATGGACTATGAATCAGTTAAAGCGAGGCTTCTTGGGAAGTTTGTGTATGTTGCCAGCCTTGGTGTGGGCTGATGAGCCAGCACAACATAAAGTAATACCCATAGTAGCCCACTTAGAAGGGGTGGGCAGCCTAGCTGGAGTAGGCCTTCAAAGCGAAAAAGTGGGTGAAGGGGATTATAAAACAACAGCTGGGCTGGTCATTGGCGATATTGAAGGAGGGGCTTTTAATGTTAGTGATATATCTGCATTTAAAGGAAAGCTGTCATTTACAACTTTTGCCGTGGCGAATGCGGAAGTAGAAACCCAGTACAGCAGGGGCACAGATACAGGAACACAGTACCAGCAAGAATTAAGTGGCTTTGGTCAATTTGCGAACTTAAAAACCCACTTTAATCAGCAGCAACATTGGTATGCCAATTTAGGCATGACATTGGTGTCTTTTGGAGATTATTCCACCTCCAGTGGTGAGCTAATCGGCATAAATGATGAAGGGCTACATGATGTATTTTCTACGTTAGTATCCATAGGAGTAGTCACTGATGAGCGGGGCTCATTTGGTGATGGATCTGGACTATTGGCTTCAGTGGAGTTAGCTGGATTCCTATTCCGGCCTGGGCAGAGTGACCAAGGTCAGTTGAATTATGCGTCAAGCTATACATGGGCATTTGAGGGACAGCACAAAGTGACGGCATACGCCAAGGGCAGCCACGGTTTTGTATTAGCCAAAAAATCTGAGTATGACGAAGTAGATGAGGTTTTAGATGAAATAAATGGCCAGTGCTCAACATTAAGCTCTGTGGTTGAACAGAATAATTGTGAAGTGCTTGAAAGAGAGTTGGCTCAATATATTGTGGATTCTAATAATAAAGGAAATGCTCAGGCCCTAGGCGGGGCTTATGGTTTGAGAAGTTACAATGAGCAATATGTGAAGGCGGCCAATACTTTTTTACAGGGGATAGAAGGCACTTTTAGTTTGCCGTTATCTGTGGGAGAGGGTAATCGTTTAGAGCTCATTTCATTTATGGAAAGCGCCCAAGCCAGTGATCGATTAGCCGAAGTGTTTGATGATTCACTATACAGTGTAGGGGTAGGAGCGCGTATGAATTTGAAAGATACGCCTATTCGTTTAGAGGTGGCGCGGGGCAGTGATGACACAGAAGCTTGGTTTTTGACAGCCGGTAAGAAGTGGTAGTGAGTCAGCTTTAAATAGCGTTATTTTCTTTAAATAATTTATTAAAATTAAGGGCAGAAAGTGGGCGGCTGAAATGATAGCCTTGGCAAATATCACAGCCCATTTTCTCCAGTAACATTTTGGTGTGCTCTGACTCAACACCTTCTGCCACTACCTTGAGGCCTAAATTGTGTGCCATTTGAATAGCGGTCTGTACCAGTACTTGGTTTTCTTTATCGCTTTCTAAATTTAAAATAAAAGCTTTATCAATTTTCAGTTCACTGGCTGGGAGTTTTTTAAGATAAGCCAAATTACTGTAGCCAGTGCCAAAATCATCGATGGCTATATGAAAACCCATTTCACTAAGGCTCCACAGGTTTTTTAATGCATGATGAGTATCCGTCATCATTTGAGACTCGGTTATTTCAAGTACCATATTTCTCGCTAAATTTAAATTCTCTTTCAATATTATGTTTACCCCAGCAATAAATTTATTATCTTGTAAATTTAGCGCGCTAATGTTCACTGAAAGCAGGAAGTTGGGATTGGTTTTAATCCATTCTTTAAGTTGCAATATGCTGGTTTTCAGCACCCACAAACTTAATGCTTGAATGACGCCGGTTTTTTCTGCAATGCGCACGAACTCGTCAGGCATAAGTAAGCCATGCTCTTTATGGGGCCAGCGTATTAAGGCTTCTGCACCTATATATTTACCATCTTTGGTGTTGACCAAAGGCTGATAATGCAAGGAAAGGGCGTTTTGCCCTATGGCACGTTTTAATTCACTCATCAGATTGAGCCTGCGCTCATTATAAGGATTATCATTGGGGTGATACTTAAGGATTTTCTTGCCGGTTTTTTGAGCGCTATCTAGTGCGATACTGGCGTGTCGAATGAGCTCGTCGGCATGATCACCATTTTCGGGGTAGCTTGCGTAAGCGCAGTGTACGTATGGGTCAATTTCCATGTCGTCAATGATGAGTGGGCGGTTAATAGTGTTCATAAGGTGTTTCAGTTGACGGTCAAATAGCTCTGTCTCAGGATTGCTAATTACAAAGGCATGGGTACTGGTCCCTAATGTGGCCACATAAAAATTTTCTTTCATTTCAATTATTTCGATGTTTGCCATTGCTTGTACTTCACTGTTTAAGCGCATTCCAAATGTTTCAAGAGTTTCGTCACTCATATTTCTGCCTAATGTCTTATCTATTTCTTGCAAGCGAGAAAGGCGCAATAATACAAGTGTGCTTTCGTAAGGTGTTTTTTTAAAAAAAAGGTTTAACCACTGCTCTAAGAAACTTCGATCGGGCAATCCTGTGACTTTGTTGTGAGTGGTTTTATAAATGATGTCTCTGTGTAACTTAGATATTTCTTCATTTCCTTGAATGCTGAGTTGTTGAGCCTGTATTCGAGTTTCTTTTTCCATGTGAATTCTTCGTGCTAGTGCGGTTGCAAAAATCAATAGCTCTAACGCTGAGCCAACTTGAATTGCGCTGTTGCTAATTTGGTTAAAGGGTATAAAGCCCAGTTTTGCTGATATAAAAATGCTCACGCCAGTGAATAAGCAAAGCCAGGCGATAATATAAAATTTCCCATCGGCATTTTTTTTAACATTAAAAATGCCAATGAAAAAGCAAGCTGGAATGATAATGAGTGACGTGTATATTGTGATTTTAAGGGCTGATTGAAAGCTCAATAATGTGCTGGCTAACAAGGTCAATAATGGAATGGCGACAAATGCTCCCAGTACATTGCATGACCAAGTAAGCGGTCTTACCTTTAAAAACATTAGATTAAAAAAGGCGGTTAATGCGACAGTGGTATTCGCTAAAAAGACTTGTGACCAATTGTGTAGTAATGGCGAAAACGGATATAGGTATTCAAATAATATGGCGTGTTGAGTCGTGACTAATAGTGCGAAACTACTGGCATAAAAAGCGTAAATTAAATAAATGTTTTCGCGAATAAAAATGAAAACCAAAAAATTAAAGGCAGCACAGCTTAATATCAACCCAAGATAAAAAAAGTTAATGCTTGATTGTAGGCGGTAATGTTTCTGAAAACCGTTGGTTGACCATAAAATAAACTCTGTTTGAACAGGGGCGTTACTTTGAATTTTGATCAGTAATGTTTTTACACTGTTACCATTGACAGTAATGGCATTTACAAAGTTAGGGTGTGAGAAATTTCGTGAAGAAAACTCTAAGCTGTCACCTGATTTCATGATGGGGCTAACTTTAAGTTGATCGACCACTTGATATAGGTTCACGTGGTCTAAAAGAGGGTAATTAATGTCCAGTAATCGTTGTATGGGCTGCTTGCTTGAATTTTGAAGGGTGAGTCTTACCCATATTGTAGATTGTGTGTAGCCCAAGTTAATGGAATCTTGTTGCTTTTTTAGCCACTTATCTGGAGGGGCCCTTAAGGCACTTTCAGGGTCATACTGGTTGTTGCTGTCTATAAATAGTTCAAAATTGTTAATAATCTGCTTTTCTTGGGTGCTAATATCTATCCCTAAGCAGCAATGGCTGACCAATATCAAAATGCTTAGTAGTAATAGAGGCATCGTGTGAAAGGCTGAATGATGGCTTTCAATAAGCATAGCCTAGTTGAAAATATTGGCCAAAAAGGTCGATAGGGCCTATTATCCGCATTTTCCCGTTTTATCTTATTTTCAGGAAGTTCCATGACTGTACGCACCCGAGTAGCTCCTTCTCCAACAGGTGATCCTCATGTAGGCACAGCGTTTATCGCTTTGTTCAATTTGGCGTTTGCTCGCCAGCACGGTGGTCAGTTCATTTTACGTATAGAAGACACCGATCAGGCTCGCAGTAATGTCGAGTCTGAAAAGGCCATATTTGATAGCTTGCGTTGGTTAGGGCTAGAGTGGGATGAAGGCCCTGATATGGGTGGCGAAAAAGGCCCTTATCGCCAGAGTGAGCGTAGTGAAATATACGCGCACCACGTCCAAATACTACTTGATGGCGGCCACGCTTTTAAATGCTACCGAAGTGCTGAAGAATTAGACGCCTTAAGGGCGAAAAAGAAAGAAGCAGGCGGCTTTTCGGCTCTTAAGTTCAGCGATCTTGAATTGCCTGAAGAGGTAGTTGCTCAACGTGAGCAGGATGGCGCTAAATATGTTGTGCGCATGCATGTTCCTGAAGAGGGCATCTGTACTTTCAAAGATATGCTGCGTGGCGACATAGAAATGGATTGGGGCATGATAGATTGCCAGATTCTTATGAAATCTGATGGCATGCCGACTTATCACCTAGCGAACGTAGTCGATGACCATTTAATGGATATTAGCCATGTGATTCGTGGCGAAGAGTGGCTCAGTTCGGCTCCTAAGCATCAATTATTGTACAAATACTTTGGCTGGGACATGCCAGAGCTTTGCCATATGCCTTTGCTTCGTAATCCTGATAAGTCAAAGTTAAGCAAGCGTAAGAACCCCACTAGTATTATGTATTATCATCGCATGGGATTCATGCCTGAAGCTGTATTGAACTACCTTGGGCGAATGGGTTGGTCGATGCCTGATGAGTCAGAGAAGTTCAATCGCGATCAAATGTTTAGTAATTTTGATATCCAACGTGTCTCTCTAGGAGGCCCTATCTTTGATCAAGAAAAGCTCTCTTGGTTGAATGGGCAGTGGATTAAAGAATTAACAGAAGAAGAATTTATGCAGCGCTATGTGGATTGGGGGGTGAATAAATCTTACCTTCAACCTGCAGTGGCGCATATTCAACCAAGGATTAACACCTTTAGCGATGTTTTACCTTTAGCAGGCTTCCTGTTAAGCCCAAACCCTGAAATAGAAGAGAGCTCTTTTGCTCATAAAAGTCTAGAAAATGAGCAAATCATAAAAATATTGCAAGTGGGTCTATGGCAACTTGAAGCCATTCGCCATTGGGATAAAGAGAATATTGAGAATCGCCTTTTTGCGTTGGCAAAAGTTATGGATGTTAAAATTCGAGATTTCCTATTTCCATTTTTCATTGCAATCGCCGGCACACCAGCGTCATTTTCGGTTTTAGATTCTATGGACATTATGGGGCCGGACCTAAGTCGTGCGCGAGTAAGGAGTTCTGTTAACTTGCTTGGTGGTGTCTCTAAAAAGGCCATGAAGAAGTTAGAAAAAGAATACCGCGCAATTTCTCAGCAAATTGATTCATTGCTAGCTGGTGAATAATTAGGGGGCTTTAGATAATGGCTATTTATCCGGTGGTACTGGCTGGTGGAAGTGGTACTCGGTTATGGCCGTTGTCTAGGGCTAACCATCCTAAGCAATTCTTAGATTTACTGCAGCAAGGAGAAACTTTGCTGCAATCAACAATCTTACGGGCGAACGCTTGCTCACCCATATGCCCGATCGTGATTGCTAATCAGCAGCATAGATTTTTACTCAATCAACAAATTCTAGAAATCGGCATTAAGTGTGATGTTGTACTAGAGCCGCTCGCCAAAAATACTGCTGCGTCTATTTTGATCGCATGTTTTAGAGCGTTGGAGGTGGACCCGTCTGCGACGCTTCTCATTCTGCCAAGTGATCATTATGTTCCAGATGTTGATATTTTTTCAGAGGTTGTTCAATTAGCTGAAAAGGCATTAATTGATAAAGAGGTGATTTTGTTAGGGGTAGAGCCTAATCGGCCTGCCACTGAGTATGGCTATCTTGAAATGATAAATGGGGCAGAGCTAGCTGAAGTAAGTGAGTTTGTAGAAAAGCCAGACGCTGATACGGCCAAGGGCTATATAAAAACTGGGCGCTACAATTGGAATTCTGGCATTGTTATTTCCAAGGCTCAGCACTTACGGGAACTGTTTATTACATTTCAACCTGAGTTACACAGGCATATAGCACAGGCCTATGAGCAGCGGAAAGCCCTATTTGATGACTGCTTGATTGGAAAGGATATAGAAGAATGTGAATCTATTTCTTTTGATTACGCCATTCTTGAAAAAGCACAAAGTATACGAGCAATAAGTTTTAAAGGTGAATGGGATGACTTAGGGAGTTGGAGTAGCCTATTAAAAAGAAGAGCTAAGGCTGGACTGTCTGAATCTTTTATGCCTCCTAAAAAAGCCAGTTTATTTTTAGGGGTTGATGATTTAATTGTTGTGGACGAAGATGATTTGTTGTTAATAGCGAATCCAGATTCGCTATCTGATATGAGTAGCGTCACACAAAAACTAATAGATATTGGGCGTTTAGATTTATTAAATCGTTTAGATGTTTCAAGGCCTTGGGGCACCTTTAAAGTGTTATCTCAAGGTAACAACTTTCTAGTAAAAGAATTATGCGTAGTTCCTTATTCGCAAATTTCACTGCAAAGCCATCAGCACCGCTCCGAACACTGGGTGGTAGTTGAAGGGCAAGGGGAGGTTGAGTTGAATGGTCAGTTATTGACATTGACTCAAGGGCAATCCATTTCAATTGGTATAAATGAGCATCATCGGCTTTCCAATCGAACAGATAAGCCCTTGAGAATAATAGAAGTACAAGCAGGTACACATCTGAGCGAAAACGATATTGTTCGCTATGAAGATAAGTATGATCGGCACTTAAAATAAAATTTAACTTTCTTTATGGAATATTAAAATCAGTATGTTAATTCCAAATCAAATTAAAGAGCGCGCAGGTAAAATCAGGCTACTGGTTTTGGATGTTGATGGCGTGTTAACCGATGGTACATTAGTTTATGGATCTAACGGTGAAGAAGTGAAGCACTTTAATGTTAAAGATGGTGTGGGCATTAAGTTGTTGGGCTACTACGATATTGCGGTCGCTATTATTAGTGCTAAGGATTCATTGCCCCTTAAAAAGCGCATTGCAGACCTATCTATCACACACGTTTATACAGCTTGTAAGGATAAGTTGGCGGCTCTTAATGAATTAAAAGATCTGCTGGCCATAGATTATTCTGAGGTGGCCTATTGCGGTGACGATGTCATTGATCTAAAAGTGATGACGAAGGTTGGCTTGGCTGTTGCTCCTCAGGATGCTTATCACCTAGTGAAAGATCACGCCCATATTGTCACCCAAGCATTAGGGGGTAAGGGAGTGGCAAGAGAAGTGGCTGACATATTGTTATCTAGTCGCATGAATTTACAAGATGCTTATGTAAAAGCCATGCTCCCAGAATTTGAAGAAGCTTTTAAAAAGCAATAATTAGCCTGTTAGATATTTAGGAAGATTAAGTGTCAGAATATAAAATTGTTATTCCCGCTCGATACGGCTCTAGTCGCCTGCCTGGTAAACCCCTTATTGAACTGGCTGGTAAGCCCATGGTTCAACATGTTTATGAAAGGGCATTGGCCACTGGAATAAAGGAAGTGGTGATTGCTACCGATGATCAGCGTATTTACGAGGCAGCCACAGGGTTTGGTGCTGATGTGATGATGACCCGTGTTGATCATGAAAATGGCACTGAGCGAATTGCTGAGGTGGCAAAGTTACGTCAATGGGCTGACGACGTGGTAATTGTAAATTTACAAGGTGATGAGCCTCTCATCCCTAAGCGACTGATTGAATTGACCGCTCAGGGTTTATTAAATAACCCCGAAGCAGGCATGTCCTCTTTGTGTGCACCTATTACTCTGGCTCATGATGCGTTTGACCCTAATGTGGTAAAGGCCGTATTGGATAATCGTGGGTTTGCCATGTATTTTAGTCGTGCTTCCATTCCTTGGGATCGAGATCTATACAAAACAGGTCTTAATGAAGTTACCTCCAAAAGTGCTGTTTATCGGCATATCGGTATGTATGGCTATAGAGTGTCATTCTTGAAGCAATATGAAAATATGGAGGTGACACAATTAGAGCGAGCAGAATCGTTAGAACAATTACGGGCGCTATGTTACGGGGTGAAGATCCATATGTCTGTTATTGATGAGCCTCCTGGTCATGGCGTGGATACGCCAGAAGATGCTATCCGTGTTGAAGCACTGCTTAAAGATCTAAATTAAGGTCAATTGAGAAGCGCTATTTAAAGGCTTTTGTTTTCCCAATAAAGCCAATGATGTGTTATTTCTTAAGGCCAGTATTTCAAGGTCTTGCTGCTGCTGACTAGAAAGTAATTTAGCACTGATCGTAATACACTGATAATTTTGACTGGTAATGGCTGTTTTTAATGCAGGATATACAGGATTGCCTTGCTTTGGATGGAGCATTAATACGCGCTCTTTTTCTGTACTAGGCAGTGCCTTGATAATGCTGGTCTGTTGGGAGGTAGGCGCTACCCAAAGCTTCCAATAGTGACGAGCTTGATCTGTTGGTTGTTTAAGAAGTGCGCTCATTACATTACCTGTCTAAGTGTTGAAATGTACTGTATATCTGTACAGTACTGATAATGAAAACAGATGTAAAGTGGTGTTTTGTATAAAAGATGGTCGGTTTTTGCCATTAACCGCCAGATTCCTCTAAAAACTGCTTGATTCCAGCCAGACAGATCAATAGAGTAGCCAATCCTGAAATTCACTAGCTTCTGTATATGTGTGTG
>OLII01000784.1_pt1 | contig 11659 bp, 13 predicted proteins | sample 1609481 | NCBI WGS metagenome assembly OLII01 (sample SAMN05416859, study PRJEB24817) | seawater metagenome | isolation source: Sea water | place: Canada:Atlantic | collected 2013-11
GATCGTCGGCAGCGTCAGATGTGTATAAGAGACAGCGCTGATGCTGGCCGACCCCTGCGACCAGGCCGGCGGGCTCACCAGCAGCCAATCCCTGCAGGGCAGCGCCATCGGCCTGCACCTGTACGTCGAAGATGTCGACGCTACCTTCGCCCAGGCGCTGAAGGCCGGCGCCACCCAGGTCAACGCCGTGCAGAACCAGTTCTACGGCGACCGCAGCGGCACCCTCAAGGACCCTTTCGGCAACCTCTGGTTCGTCGCCACCCACGTCGAAGACGTGTCGGTCGAGGAAATCCGCGCCCGCGCGGCAAAAATGTTCAGCCCGCAATGAACGCCACCTGCACGCGACGATGGTCGCGTGCAGGGCTTTGAATTAAGGTGGCAGGCACAGGAAAGCTGGCCAGGATCGTCCATGCGAATCATCGAGAAAAACGCCGCGCTGGTGCGCACCCTTACCCCCGCCGAAGAGGAACTGCTGCGCGGGTTCGTGCTGGGCGCCCTGGAGGGCCCGCGGCTGCTGCAGGCCAACCAGTTGCTGATGAAGGTACGCGCCGCCGGGCAGTGGCTGGCCTGCGAATGCCAGCCCAAAAGCATGCCGGTACTCAACGTCAACCTCAACGGCAGCACCGGCACGCTGTTTCTCAAGAACAACCCCGGCACCGCCGAACATGCGCCGGGCTGTGCCTTCACCAAGGACGAACGCGACACCGACGCCAGCCATAACGAGGCCGACACCCCGCCGGCGGCCTGGCTGGCACCGGACGCGCCGTTGCGCCTGATCGGTGATTTCCAGCGTGCCGCTGCCGGCAGCGGCGAAGGCAACGGCAGCGGCGACAGGCGCGAACAGCATCGCCTGCTCTCGCTGCTGCTGACCCTGATCGAAGCCAGCGGCCTGAACGTCTATGCCACCCACCTCAAAAAGGACCTGACCGCCCAGTTCGCCGAGCTGCGCAGCGTCGCCACCCGCTACCCGCTGATCGACCGCGTGCCCGCCAGCAACTACCTGGAAACCCGCCTGGACATGAAGCACATGATGATGCTCAAGGCACGTCTGCGCGACGCCACGGTGTTCGGCACACATCGGCGCCATGGCCTGCTGCTGGACTGCGTCAGCCAGATCAAGGCGCGCAAGGTGCTCACCGAGCGCAGCGAAGACGGGTTCGACTTCCAGGGCCACCACCTGCTGTGGGGCGGTAGCCGCACCCCCGGCCCGCTGCTGGCGCTGGCCATCTATTCCCCCGCCACCGCCGGCAGCCACTTCTACGAACTGATCCATGTGGCCAGCGTGCCGGTGCTGTCGCGCGCTCAACTGTTCCCGGTGTACCGCGACGAAGAGCGCGAACCGCTGAAGATGCTCGTCTCGCTGATCGACTGGATGGCCGGCAAGGGTGTGAAGGTGGTGATGCGCCGGCCGGTGATCGGCGGTCGGGTGATGGACGAACTGGTGCTCAGCTCCGACCAGGACAGGGTGCTGTCCGTGTCGCTGACCGAACAGCCGCTGGGCCCGGAGCCCGAAACGGAAAACTTCAGACGCTTTGCCGATTTCAAAGGCCTGGACACCTTCCGCAAGTACGTGGCGGGCTTCTTCATGCGGGGTCGCGACTAGACCGTCCGTCGCTCACGCCGCACCCTCGGCGCATGACGACGGACCAATGTCAGGTAGCCCACATGAAAGGAGTTCGACCATGACCCGCACCCCGATCACCGCTCTGCTGTTCGCCGCGCTGCTGGGCGCCCAGGCCACCGTGGCCCTGGCCGCAGGTACCGGCCCGACCAACCCTGCCCCCGGCAACGGCGTGCCCAACTCCACCCTTCCTGGGGCCGGGGTGGATGTACCGGCCCCGTCCAACGAGCCGTCCATGCCCAACGGCACCGACCCACGTACCCAGGGCAACGACGACGGCCGCCAGGGCGGCATGAACACCGATGACACCCGTGGGCAGATGCCCGAGGGCACCGGTTCCGAGAGAAATGGCCACGAAGGCTCCGAAAGCAACAACAGCGGCGGTGTCAGCGGCCCGGCTGGCAGCTGACCGCTGCGCCCGCAAGCTGGCTCCTACCGGCAATACACACCCTGTAGGAGCCAGCCTTGCCGGCGAAGGCCCAAGCACTGCAACCGCTTGAGTGCCGCCCCTGCTGCCCCTATCATCCCCAGCCTCTTCCACCTGGGGCTCCCCGTGTCTGACCCTCGCCTGAAACGCCTTGGCGCTTGCCTGTTGGCAATCCTTGGCAGCGCCTACCTGGCGCAGAACATCGTGCCATGGCGCCAATTGATGGCCGATGAACGCACCGGGCCGGCCCAGACACGCCTGCTGCAATTGAGCGATGGCAGCCAGCTTGCGCTCAACCACGCCACCCATGTGGACATCCGCTTCACCGCGCAGCAACGACGCCTGGTGCTGCACGACGGCGAAGTGCTGGTGCAGGCCAGCAGCGACCCGCGCCCGCTGATCGTCGAAACCCCGAGCGGTGAAGTCCGCGCACACTCCGGGACGTTCAGTGTCGATCATCTGCACAGGGGCTCCCAGGTCAACGCCTACGCGGCTGACGTACAGGTCCTGCCACGGCTGGGCACCCCCAGCCTGCTGCCCAGCGGCAGCGGGCTATGGTTGCGCCGTGCCGGCAGCAGCTGGCAATGGCCAGCCCGGCCCAGCCGAATCAACACCCGGGCCTGGCCCGCCGGTAGCTAGCAGTCGAAGCGGTCCACCGCGCGGCGCCGCTCGTTGTCGTCGCGCATGTCGTAGTTGGCCGTGGTCTGGATGTTGCTGTGATGCGCCAGCTTCTGCGCTATCGACAGGTCGTGCTCCTCGATCACCCGGGTGATGAACGAACGGCGAAAATCGTGGGGCATGATCTTCACGCCCACCTGGGTACCGCGTTGGCGGGCGATGTAGTAGATCGCGTGCTTGGTGATGCGCTCGCGGGTGATATGGCTGCCGCGGCGGATGCGGTTGAACAGGAAGGTATCGTCGGCCTGGCCCTCGGGCAGCTGCGAGCGGCGAAACTCCAGCCAGGCATTGAGCTTGTCGAAGGCCCACACCGGGGCGTACTTGATCAGCTGCTTGTTGCCCTTGCCCAGCACCTGCAGGCTGCGCTCGGCAAAGTCGATCTGCTTGAGGTCGAGGTTGACCGACTCGCTCTTGCGCATGCCGGTGCCGTACAGCAAGGCGATCACCGCCGCGTCGCGCAGCCCCTGCGGGCGCGGGTCGGCAGCGCAGGCCTCCATCAGTTCGCGGATCAGCGTGCGCTTGAGGTTGCGCCCCACCGGCAGGCGCGTGCCCTGGGCGGCCTTGACCGTGCGCATGCGCAGCAGCTGGTCCTGGCTGATCAGGCCCAGGCGCCAGGCCTCGTTCATCACCCCGCGAATCGCGTTGACGTACAGCGACGTGGTGTTGGGCGCATAGCCGTCGGCGCGCAACGCCGCCACCAGCGCAGTGACATGCCCCGGTTCGAGCAAGTGCCAGGGCACCTCCTTGATGTCGATGTCCTCGAAGTCCAGACGGTCGGCGGCGTCCTGCAGGATGTACTTCATGGTCAACTGGCTCGACGGGGCCAGTCGGGCGAGGTATTGCAGCAGGGGGTTGTGGAGCGATGCGTGCAGTGAATCAGGCAAACCGTGGGGTTCCTCTAGCGCAGTAGGGCAAATTCAGCCGGGGATGATACCCCTAGTCCACCAGGTAAAGCTTGATGGTTTCCCGGGTCAGCGAGATCACCTCGTGGGTGTAGCCCTCGGCATCGCTGGTGCCGTGTTCCAGATACCCGTCCTTGCGTTGGATCACGTAGGCCACGCGTGGCAGCGGCCTGCCGGTTTCGCTGTCGGTGATGGGCAGACGTGCACTGTAGAGCGGCGCCTCGACCTGCCTGGCGAAGGGTGCCAGCGGCGTGGCGTCGTCCAGCGTCGGCGCGGCCCACACAAAGGGTGGTATGTACGGGCTGTAGTCGTGCTTGTTCACTTCGGCCAGCAGCACCGAAACCGGGATGCGCATCACCAGTGAAAAGTACGCGTGATACGGGAACGCGGTGATGTACAGCTTGCACGGGATTGTGGTTCTGTTCTCGAGCAGGCGCTGGATGGTTTCGCGGGTCAGTTCAGTGCTGCTGGAGCGGCTCGGCAGGGTCTTGTCGAAGCTCATCTGCGCCAGGTAGTTGAAACTGCCATCGGGCGCGCGGCTTTCGAACTCGGGCGAGCCGGACAGGTTGTAGGTGATGACGTGCTCGAGGTCGAAGTTCTCGTCGCCGTCCAGCGCGCACACCAGCCGCTCGCTGATCTGGCCATTGCCGGTGTGGCGTTCGAACAGGCTGAGCAGGTCTTCGTCGGCCTGAAAACGCAGGTCGTAGCGATACGGGTTGTCGCTGAACGACACAAAGCGCAGGGGCAACGGGTCGATGCCGTGGTCCTTGACGCAGCCACAGCTCAACAGTGCACCGGCGGCCAGCGTGAAGCCGAGGGCGAAGCGGTGAAACACAGGCATGCGCCCTTCTTCCATGAGTGTGGCGGGCGCGCAGGATGCCCTAGCAGGCACTCTGCGGCAAGTGTCACGGCGCTTTGTGCGATGCCTCGTGAACCGCTGGCGCAGCGTGACCAACTGGTGTATCAAGGCGCCCTCCCGCCCCCATGGATGACACATGCGCCTGCTTACACTGATCGTACTTGGCCTGCTGGCTGCCCAGCTCAGTGCCTGTTCACTGTTCATCCCGCGCGCCAAGGCCACGGTCGAACCGATTTCCCTGCAAAAGCAGCTCGACAGCAACCACAGTGTGTACACCCTGACCTTCGCGGCAGATGTGGATGTGCTCGACGCCTTCCGGGGCAAGACCAGCCAGTTGGGCACGCGCATCGAATGCTCGATCACCGAGGATGAGAACCTCGCCTATGACCACCGCATGACGTATTCGCTGATCGGTGAGATCGAACGCGATGACCGACCGCCCCGTGATGGCCTGTTCACCTCGAAACTGAGCTTTCAGAAAAAAGACCAGTACCGCGACCTGAGCGACGCAGCGGCCCTCGACATGCTGGCAAGAAAGCCGGTACTGCCATGCACCATGAAGGCGTCCGGCTTCTTTGTGGGCTACTACTATTCGAAGCCGTTCACCTTGCAGGCCAGCGACCTGATCCGACTGATCAACGGGCCGGTGCCTTCGCAGCGCCTATTTCTCAAACACTACTGAAGAACGTGCGGCGCCCTTGAAAACAGGTGCTTGACCTCAACCTAACTTGAGGTTTTACCCTTGCGCCTCCCTTGAGTGGAGTCGCCCCATGAGCACCAGCCAACCCGCCGTATTTGTGTTGTCCAACCCCGAAGGCCTGTACGACCCCAGCGCCAATGCCTATTCACACGTGGCCGAGGTCAGCACCGCCGCCAAGCTGCTGTACATCGCCGGCCAGGGGGGTGAAGACCCTGCCGGTACGCTGTCGCCCGACTTTGCCGAACAGGCGCGCCAGGCACTGCTCAACCTGCGCACCGCGCTGGAATCCAGAGGTGCGAGCCTGGCCGATGTATTCAAGCTGACCCTGCTGATCGTGGACCATAGCGAAGCCAGGCTGGCGCTGTGGGTGGCGGCTGCCAACGCCGCCTGGGGCCAGCTCAGCAAACCGACCTGCACCCTGATACCCGTGCCGCGCCTGGCACTGGACGGCATGCAGATCGAAGTCGATGCGGTGGCGGCCCTGCCCGCTTCGAGCTGATGGCCCCTAGCGCAGCGTGCACTGCGTCTGCACGATCGAGCGGTTGATGCGGTCCAGCTCGCTCTCGGCAACGACCCTGTTGTGGACGTTGAAGGCCATTTCATAGGCCTGGTTGGCAAACGCGGTGCAGTTGGGCCGTTCGAGAATCACCGCATCCATGCGCAAAGCGTAGATGACCAGGGCGTCCGCCGACTGACCGGCGCGTTCGCGGTAGGCATAGCGTTGCTGGCGGGCCTGCTCGAAGTTGGCCTGCACTGCCTTTTCATAGTTGGCCTTTTGCGTGCGCTGCACAGTGGCCACCGGCACAGTGAGCAATTGATACACCGCCTGCTCGTAGGTCTTGGGGAAGCGGACTTCGTTGGTTTCGTGCAGCAACGTCTGGTTCATCACGTACAAGGTGGTGGTCGGACAATAGTCGAAGCGCCCGCAGGCCTTGCTTGCCTTGGCTTGCAGGGCATCTGGCTGAAACCGCTGCGCCGACCAGCCCAGGGCCAGGTTGTACTGCTTGAGCGCCGTGTAATCGGCCTTCAACGCCTTGTTGAACGCCGCGAAGCACGCCGTGGTCTGCGCCGTCTGCGCATCGCCACAGCCTTTCACGCCAGAGATGTCGTCCAGCGAGTCGCCGCTGTAGTCGAGGGTCAGCGCTGGCCGTGCAGGCGTTGTCGACACCGCCACACCCTGGGTCTTGAGTGCACTGTAGCGGGCCGTCATTGCTTGCAACCTGGCACCGTCGGCTTTCTGCACGGCGGCGATTTCCAGCAGTTGCTTGACCGCGTCGAGGTCCTGGGGCTTGAGGTCCTTGTTGCCGGTCAGTGCCTCCAGCAGGTCCAGCGTGGCATTGGCATCACCGGCCTCGGAGTCCATGCGCAGCGCGCTCAAGGTCGACGCATAGCGGCTCTGTTGCACGAACTCGCCAAGGTTCATTTCTTCAAGGCTTGCGTACTTGAGCGGCTGTGCAATCTGCTGGCTCATGTCCTGGGCACACGCCAGCGAGGCGTACAGCAGGGTGATGGCAAGGGTAAGGCTGGTCTTCATGGACGTCCTGACAAGGCAACGCCACCGCAATGGTCGCGGTGGCCCACACCTGCATCGGCACGGCTGGCACTTCCTTTAACTCAGTACACGGCCCCCACCGGGTACACGAATGCATTCACGTCATAGAAGGGCGTGCGCTGGTAAAACCAGTGCAGGCGCGCACTCGGGCTGTCGGCGAACGCCTTGTCGTCCTTGAGGCGGGCCTCGAACTCGGCCTTGAGTGCCGGGCTCGCGGCCAGCATCTTGCGCGCCATCGGCTCCATCACGTATTCCTCTGGCTCCTCCGCCGCCACCAGGGTCGCGTTGAAGAAACCCCAGGCCCAGAACGAGTCGGGGCTTTGCGGGTGCAACAGGTTGATCGCCAGCACGCCCAGCGGCTGGTCGACGTCGATCAGCACCGAACCCGCCGCAAAGGTCTGCATACGCTCCAGCGGGTTGGCCACGCCACTGACCAGCAGATGCCCTTCATAGCCCGGAATCTCGTTGGCTGCCGCACGGTCCGGCTCGAAGCCACCGGCCACCTTCACCTCATCCATGCGGTACAGCGTCACCGCCATCGCCGTGGGCTGCTCGAGGGTGCGCATGCGGATGCCATGCGCCTTGAGCCGCGCGATCACCTCGGCCCACTGCGCCGGCACCACGTACTGGCGTGGGCGCTTGACCACCAGGTCGGGCTCGGTGTTGCCAGTGACCGGCACCGTCAGCGGCTTGGGCACGTTGCTCCACACGATCGTCCTGGCACCGGTGATCGGCGACTGTTCGTAGCGGTAGTCGCCCACCTTGAAGTCCACCTGCTCCTCCTTGCCCGGCTTCCAGGTCAGCACCACCTCGCGCTGGGCCGCGAGCCGGGCACGGTCACTGGCAATGGCCTGCTGCAGCGAAGATGCCTGCTCGCCGATCACCTGGAACATCGTCTTGAGCATCACGTAGTTGCCCAGCACCTGGGTCTGGTACGGGTGCAGTGCATGCTGCTCGATCAGAATCGACGGCACGTTGCGGATATCGCCGTACTGGTTGGAGAAGCGCGCCAGGTCGGTGCGGTACGGGTAGTAGCCCTGGGTCGGGTCCTGGTTGTCGTTCATGCTGATGCACTCGTGCACCACATGCCCCTCGCCCTCCAGCGCCTGGTACACCGGCGCACGCATCACCGTGTCCATCCACGCGCTGCTGGCCGGCGACCAGCCATTGCCGTTATGGCAATACGAGCTGTCGTAGGGGTACATCGCGCCATCGGTGGAGTGGGTGTCGGCGAAGAAGCTCAGCTCGTAGGTGTTGAACACCCAGGCCACGTTGCGGATCTCGGCGCTGTCGAGCTTGGTGAAATCGCGGTTCAGGTTGAGGTTGCGCCCGTTCACGCGCCAGCCACTCTGGCGGGGGCCGTTCTGGTTGATTCGGCCATAGGCGCTGCGGCGGATATCGCCGTCCACGTTGACACTGGGGATGAACAGGATGTTGACCTTCTGCAGCAGGCCGGCCAGCGGCTTGCTGCCGGTGGTCATGTCGCGCAGCAGCATGAACATCGCGTCCTTGCCGTTGGACTCGCCGGGGTGGATACCGGCCTCGATAAAGAGCGTCGGCTTGCCCGAACGCTTGAGCGCGGCGGGTGACTTGTCGGCCTCCAGCGAGGCCACCACCAGCAGCATCGGGTGGCCCTCGCGCTTTTCTCCGGCAGCTCGCTGAGCACGATGGCGCCATTGGCGGCGGATGCCAGTTGCTGAAGGTAATCGCGGGTTTGCGCGTAGGTGCTGGTGTCGGCAAAGCCGGTGGCTTCGGCCACGGTGGTCAGGGGATTGCCGGCGGGCGCGATATAGCGGGTACTGGTGAGGGTCTGCTCGAACATTGCCGGCAGAATGCGTTGCTTGGCGGCCTCGGGGTAGCCGCTGTCATCGATATAGGCCGGGGCGCCGGGCAAGGCCGCAAGGGCGGGCAGGCTGCCGAGCAGCAGCAAGGTGGCCAGCAGGGGCTGCGGGTGCAGGTCGTTCATGATGGGTCCTTATCATGCGTAAGCAGGCAACCTTAGCTGATAAGGGGCAATGTCACCGCGATGGGATGCCGGCGAAGCGCCGCGCGAGCGGCGCTCGGTGCCGGGAGCGCCGTTGCGCCACGCCGTTCTACCGCGCCGCCAACCCCATCTGCCAGAAATCCGCCTCCAGCCGCGACGCCTGGGCAAAGATCGCCACCAGCTCGGTGAAGCGCTGCTCGGTCATGCTGCGCGCCGCCAGTTCGTCCAGGTGCAGGCGCGCTGCAGCAGCCACGCCCTGATACCCCTCCCCGGCATACTCGCCAATCCACTCGCGGTACGGATGATCACCCAGCGCCGCCACCCCGTCGGGGCTCAGCGCCCGGCCGATCTCGGCGTAGCCGATCACACAGGGCGACAGCGCCACATGCAGGTCCAGCAAGTCGCCCGCCGCGCCGCAATCGAGCACGAAGCGCGTATAGGCCACGGTGGCCTGGTGCTCCGGCGCGGCCTCGATGTCAGCCTTGGACAAGCCCCAGCGCGCGCACAGGCGTACATGCAGGTCGGTCTCGTCCAGAATCGCCGCAAGCCCCGCCTGGGCGGCACGAATGTCCGAAGGCCGGCGGCTCTTGTACGCGGCCAGCGCCCAGGCCCGCGCGAACTGGATCAGGAACAGGTAATCCTGCACCAGGTAGGTACGAAACGCCGTTTCGGGCAAGCTGCCCTGGCCCATCTGGCGCACGAAGCTGTGGTCCACGTAACTGGCCCACTCGGTCGGTGCAGCAGCTTTCAAACGGTCGAAAATATCCATCGTTCACTCCCCCTGTGGGTACACGGCATCGAAAAACTCAAGCTCCAGCGCCACGGCACGCAAGAAGAAATCGGTGCTCAGCGCCTCTTCCTGGAGGCCCACACGGTCGAGTTCGGCGCCCAGGAACGCGACGAAGTCGGCGAAGGCCGGGTTGTCGTGCAAGGTGATCCATTCGGCGTGCACGAAGTTGTCCGGCAGCGGCCTGGGCGCCTTGAGCGCCCAGTCCAGGTACAGGCCCTCGGCCACGTTGAGCACCGCCAGCACCGCCGCATAGGATCGGGTGGCCGCCGCCTGGCGCATGATCGCCTTGAAGCCGGCCGTGGGCTGTGTGTCGGCCGGCGCGGTGCGTTGCGCCTCGCTCACGCCCAGTGCCTCAAAGGCGCGCAGGAAATAGGTGTTTTCATCGCTGGCGATCATGCCGGCGAAACGCGCCAGGCGCAGGCGCGCATCGAAGGTGTCGGCGGTGGCAATGGCCGCGCCGAGCAGGGTCAGGAAGCTGTCGATGAAGCGATGGTCCTGCACCAGGTAACGCACCATCACCGGGTCCGGCAGGCTGCCGTCGCACAGCTGGGTGACGAAACGGTGGCCGACGGCGGCCGACCAGGTGGGTTCGCTTTGTTTGCGCAGGTGTTCGGTGAAACGTGGGGCAGTCATGTAGCGGCCTCGCAGTGAGACCGGCAAAGAAGGCAGGCGCTAGATCCCATCCCTTCGCCGGCATGATCCGGATCAGGTTCGAAGGGTCACCGCGCTGCAGATGCCAGCGGTTTCTCAGCCCGTTGCCGGGGCTCCCCTTGGTGCGCACACTGTATACAGCGATGTGGGCAATGTGCAATGCGCAGGCACCGCATCGATGCCATCGCGGGTCAAGCCCGCTCCCACAGGAGCTGGCGCCGTCCTTGTGGGAGCGGGCTTGACCCGCGATAGTCATTCACACCGAAACCGGTTTCAACATCCCCCGCTCGACAATGAACCCGATCACCGCCTGCAAACCCTGCCCCGTCTTCAGGTTGCTGAACGTCCACGGCCGCTCGGGCCGCATGCGCCGGGTGTCCTTTTCCATCACCTCCAGCGACGCGCCCACATAGGGCGCCAGGTCGATCTTGTTGATCACCAGAAAATCCGACTTGGTGATCCCCGGCCCGCCCTTGCGCGGGATCTTCTCGCCCTCGGCCACGTCGATCACGTAGATCGTCAGGTCGGCCAGCTCCGGGCTGAAGGTGGCACTCAGGTTGTCACCGCCACTCTCGACGAAGATCACTTCCAGGTTGCCGAACTTGCGCGCCAGATCCTCCACCGCCGCCAGGTTCATCGAGGCATCTTCACGGATCGCGGTATGCGGGCAGCCGCCGGTCTCCACGCCGACGATGCGCTCGGGTTCGAGCGCGCCGGCTTCGGTAAGGATGCGCTGGTCTTCCTTGGTGTAGATGTCGTTGGTGACCACGGCGATCTGGTAGTCATCGCGCATGGCCTTGCACAGCGCTTCGAGCAGCGCGGTCTTGCCGGAGCCGACCGGGCCGCCGACACCGACGCGCAGGGGTTGCTGGTAGCTTTGCATGGCAGTTTCCTCAGGATCGGAACAATCGGGTGTATTGGGTTTCATGGCGGGCAGAGGCAATCGCCAGCAACGGCAGGCCGCCGCCCAGGTGTTCATCAGGTACGTCCAGCGCCCACTCCAGTACCGCAGGCAGCTCCTCGCACAACTCGCGCAGCAGGGTCTGGGCTGCCTGCTGACCGAACGGCACCAGCTTGACCCCGGCCATCACCGCCCCTTCCAGCCAGGCAAAACCATGCCCCAGGGCCAGCTCACGCAGCGGGATCTGCCAGTGCACGGCCAGCCAGGCCATGCCGCCCAGCTGGCTCAGTTCGACGCTGCTGCGCCAGGCCGGCGCCTGACACAGCTGCCAGCCATCGAGCAGGCGCGCCAGGGCCTTGCCACGCTGGCGTTCCTCCAGGCGCAGCTCGGCAGTTTCGCGGTTGGCCAGCAAAAAGCTGCTCCAGTGGGCGAACGCATCGGCATCTTGCGCGCGGCACGCGCTGTACAGCCGTTGCAGCAGCGGCCAGTCGAGGTGGCCGAGGGTGTCGTGCAACTGCTCGCGCTGCCAGGCGCCAAAGCCGTCGGCCCCCGTCACCCAGCCCGCCTCCACCGCCCACTCCAACCCCTGGGAAT
>OLII01000786.1_pt1 | contig 11631 bp, 14 predicted proteins | sample 1609481 | NCBI WGS metagenome assembly OLII01 (sample SAMN05416859, study PRJEB24817) | seawater metagenome | isolation source: Sea water | place: Canada:Atlantic | collected 2013-11
GATCTAGTACGGTCTCGTGGGCTCGGAGATGTGTATAAGAGACAGATATTAACCCCAATCAGACTATCGAAACAAAAAAGGCTCCAAACGGAGCCTTTAAAAGAGAAATAAGTTTAAACTCTCAGGTATGTAATTGACTGGTAATTAACAATAACCGTTTGTTAAACAAGTTCCACCTTGAGTCCAAGTAATTGGAGCAGTTACTCCATCTGGAGTTAAGGTGTAAGTGATACCTGCTAATGCACTACCATCTGAAGCCCATGTTACAGTAATAACACCGGCAGCAACCGCTGTACCATGATCCGTTGCTGTTGCTGCAACGTCAGCAGGAATACCAAAAGTTTCTGGTGCAAGGGCAGCTAAATTAGCAGGGTTTTTGGTTTGTACCGCAACTGAAATCGTTGATTTTAAAGGGGTTGCAGCTAAAGTTGCTTCGGCAAATCTAGCACGGTCAGAATAAGTTTGGTAAGCAGGTAATGCTACCGCAGCTAAAATACCGATGATTGCAACAACAATCATTAATTCAATAAGTGTAAAACCTTTTTGTGTGCTTTTTTTCATTTGTTGTAAGTTTTTCATATTTGTATTTCCATTTATTTTTACGGGGGCTAACTTCATACTGCGACAAAATTTCTTAAATGTAAAATTTTGTTGCGACTTTTTTTTGTTTTTTTTGGAGGTTAACCACTGAGCGATTATTTTATAACCCGTTATTAACTAAAGGTTAACTTTTTGCTCGAATGGAAATCCGTCACCACGAGTAAAACTATTTTGTTTAACAGCTATTGTCAACAATGCTTACACAACTTTTATCATCTTTTTAAAATGTGTCGCTAGATGGCGTCAGGGTCCGAGTTGTGCTGCTCATAATCTGTTCAAAAAATGGATTTCTAAAATAGAAATGCAACATTTTTGTCTATTAAATGAACAGGTGGTTATTAGTTTATTTAACAGAAATCCGCTGTTGAGTTTGAAATTTGAATTTATTTATCGAAATTATTAATCGTTGTTAATATAAGCATAGATTTGAAATCGAAGGTGTTCAGTGAAAACAATAACTTTGCCTACTTTATAGGGTAATAGTTATTTATTGGCTATTTTTTAACAAATAGGCGTGATTTTTATTAAATCTTTCTGTATAATCCGCGCTCCCTACGTTACAAAAGCCTATTGTTTTGTGGTTTCGTTTTACATTTTGTAGACGGATTGCCTATAAATAGTGGCGCTGGGCTCGATGCTCGAAGGGGCAATGGCGTAGTCCATTTAACCGATAATTTAGCGTGTTGTTAGATTATTTTTTAAGTAACATTTATAAGATTGGGTTTTTTAATGAAAACTTTTGTAGCTAAACCAGCAAGCGTACAACGCGAATGGTTCTTAGTGGACGCCGAAGATAAAACTTTAGGTCGTATCGCTACTGAAATTGCAACCCGTTTACGCGGTAAGCATAAAGCAGAATATACTCCTCACGTAGATACTGGCGATTACATCGTTGTTATCAATGCTGAGAAAGTACGTGTAACTGGTAACAAAGCGAAAGGTAAAATTTACTACTCGCATACTGAATTCCCTGGTGGTCTTAAGCAAATTAGCTTTGAAAAGCTAATTGAAAAAGCGCCAGAACGTGTACTTGAATTTGCTGTTAAAGGCATGTTACCTAAAGGTCCTTTAGGTCGTGAAATGTTCCGCAAATTAAAAGTGTATGCTGGTGCTGAGCACGCGCATACTGCACAACAACCACAACTTTTGGAGCTTTAAGCAATGGCTGATAATCAATATTACGGTACTGGTCGTCGCAAGAGCTCTACTGCTCGTGTGTTCATGAAAGCTGGTAACGGTGCAATCACAATTAACAAACGTGACATTTCTGAGTACTTCGGTCGTGAAACTGCTCGTATGGTTGTTCGTCAACCATTAGAGTTAGTTGAAATGTTAGAGAAATTCGATTTCAACATCTCAGTAGTAGGTGGCGGTATCTCAGGTCAAGCTGGTGCAATTCGTCACGGTATTACTCGTGCATTAATGGAGTTTGATGAAACATTACGTAGTGACCTACGTAAAGCTGGTTTCGTTACTCGTGATGCTCGTAAAGTTGAACGTAAGAAAGTTGGTCTTCATAAAGCACGTAAGAAGCCACAATTCTCGAAACGTTAATTTTCTTCTTGCTCAGCATTTATGCTGCGTTGTTATCATTATTCGTTCCAGTCACTTAGTTAATCTAAGCTAGGAACTCATAATTCAACGCCTTGCCTAAAAGCCGAACACTTTGAAAATAAAGCACATGAACTTATTCGTGTGTTATTAAAAAGCCGACCTAGTGTCGGTTTTTTTATATTTGAAATTAACCTATATGCTGCGTTGTTATCATTATTTGTTCCAGTCACTTAGACTTACTTTTAGGAAGACTAAGCTTAGGAACTTATAATTCAACGCCTGCCTAAAAGCCGAACACTTTGAAAATTAAGCTCATGAATTCATTCTTGTGCTATTAAAAACCGACCTTGGGTCGGTTTGTTTATGGGTAAATTTTCTTCTGGAATTATTGTTTTTAAGCGCTTCAGTTTTTAGTAATAATTCCTATTAACTTCTGCTATTTTCTCCTAATTAAGACTATTTCAAAGTATTTCAAATTATTTCTGTTTTTACAGTACCTAAGCCCCTTTTTACCTTGTAAAAAACACGCTATTTCTTTATGATCGTAAAAATTTTTTGTCGATATACCGCTTGGTATGAATTTGAACTAGCAAAAACAGCTGCTTTGCTTAGGGCGTTAACGTTAAATAACGCCTCAATTGAACTAAAAATAACTGTTTTGTTAGAGTCTTTGTTGGAGAGTATAAATGAGCAATGTGCCTGTGAATAACGGCCGCAGACGCTTCCTGACCGCTGCTACTGCAGTGGTTGGTGGTGCTGGTGTGGTTGGAGCTGCTGTGCCTTTCATTGCTTCCTGGAATCCAAGTGCTCGCGCGAAAGCTGCGGGTGCTCCAGTTGAAGTGAATGTAGGTAAAATACAGCCTGGTCAATTAATCCGTGCAGAATGGCGTGGCAAACCCGTTTATGTTGTACGTAGAACGGAAAAAACCGTTAATGATTTAGCTAAACACGATGACCAGTTACGTGATCCTAATTCTGAAGCAGCTCAACAGCCTGGATATGCTACTAATGCTTACCGCTCAATTAAGCCTGAGTTTCTAGTTGCACTAGGTGTTTGTACTCACTTAGGCTGTGCTCCTACTCATCACAATGGTGATTTCGACCAATTCGTTGATGGCGTTGAAAACGGTTTCTTCTGTCCTTGTCATGGTAGTAAATTTGATATGGCTGGTCGAGTTTTCCAAGGTGTTCCTGCTCCGTTAAACCTAATGGTTCCAGAGCATTCATTTATCAATGACGACACACTGCTAGTTGGTGTTGGTCAAGGAGAAGCGTAATGTTGATGAAATTATTCACTGATTTCATGGGCTGGATAGATAAGCGTCTACCAGTTACTGAAGCTTGGAACAAACATGTAGGACAATATCCGGCACCAAAAAACTTTAACTTTTGGTACTTTTTTGGCTCTTTAGCCATGTTGGTTTTAGTAAACCAGATCCTAACCGGTATTTGGTTAACCATGAATTATGAGCCATCAGGCGATGGTGCATTTGCTTCAATTGAATACATCATGCGTGATGTTGATTACGGTTGGTTATTACGTTACATGCATTCAACAGGTGCTTCAGCATTCTTCGTTGTTGTTTATTTACATATGATGCGCGGCCTTATGTATGGCTCGTACCAAAAGCCTCGTGAGTTACTATGGATCTTCGGTATGTTGATTTACTTAGTATTAATGGCTGAAGCATTTATGGGGTACTTGTTACCTTGGGGTAATATGTCATTCTGGGGCGCTCAGGTAATTATCTCGCTCTTTGGTGCAATCCCTATTATTGGTGAAGACTTAACTATTTGGATTAAAGGTGACTATGTTATCTCTGGTGCAACGTTAAACCGTTTCTTTGCACTACATGTAATAGCGTTGCCGTTGGTATTAGTAATACTTGTATTTTTGCATATCCTTGCACTTCACGAAGTGGGTTCAAATAACCCTGAAGGGGTTGATACCAAGAAACCTAAAGGCAGTGTTAAGCCTGAAGAGTTATCTAAGTTTAAGTTCCATGAAAGCTACACCAAGAAATACGACATTGTCGATTCAATCCCATTCCACCCTTATTACTCTGTTAAGGATATTATGGGCGTGGCAGGCTTCTTAATTTTGTTCTGTTGGGTTATGTTCTTCTTCCCTGAAGGTGGCGGTTACTTTATTGAGGCGCCAAACTTTACCCCTGCTAATGGTTTGAAAACTCCTGAGCATATCGCACCAGTTTGGTACTTTGGTCCTTTCTACACTATTTTACGTGTTGTACCTGATAAACTTGGTGGAATGTTATTAATGTTCGCGGCAATTGGTATGTTATTTGCCCTACCTTGGTTCGATCGTGGTACTGTTAAATCAGTAAGATTCCGTTCTAAGTGGCATTTAGCTAACTTAGTACAGTTTGCGATTTGTTTCGTTATCTTAGGTGTTTTAGGTACTATGCCAGCAAGTCCAACTGCTAACCTTATTGGTGTCATAGCAAGTTTTGGTTACTTTGGTTTCTTTATCGCTTTATGGTTCTACAGTAAAAACGAGCATACTAAGCCAGTACCAGAGAGGATTTCTCACTAATGAAAAAGTTAATTTTAGCCTTTGCTCTTAGCATTGCAGTCTTAGCGCCAGCAGCAGTTTTTGCTGCTGGTCCAAGCGTACCCGTAGATAAAGCTCATAATGACTTATCAGACAAAGAGTCTTTAAAACGTGGCTTTGAAACTTACATTAATTACTGTTTAGGTTGTCACCAATTACAATATCAACGTTATAACCGTACCTTTGCCGATTTAGGTATTGAAGAAGCGGATGGTGTTGCTAATTATATGTACACAGGTGAAAAAGCCGGTGATCATATTACTAATACCATGTCGGAAAAAGATGCGGCTAAATGGTTTGGTACTGCACCACCTGATTTAACGTTAATTGCACGTTTGAAAAGCCCAGATTACATTTACACTTACTTACGTACTTTCTATGTAGATGAGTCACGTCCGTTTGGTGTTAATAACACAACATTTAAAGATGTTGGTATGCCTCATGTCTTACAGGACTTACAAGGTGTTAGTACTATAGATGAAAATGGCAATTTAACACCAGCAATGGGCGGAAGCTTAACTGCTGAAGAGTATGATGTTGTTGTTCGTGATTTAACCAACTTTTTAGAATATGTTGGTGAGCCTAATAAGCTAGAGCGTAAAGCCATAGGTTATTGGGTATTAGCTTTCTTGTTCTTCTTTTTTATTCTTAGCTATTTCCTTAAGAAAGAATATTGGAAAGACGTACATTAAGTTAGTAATGTGGTAAATATCAGGGGGATTTGATAGTTAAATATCTAATTCCCCTTTGTCATACCAAGTTGATTAAGTTTTTTCCCGCTCAGTGGGAATAAAAAGGCTTATAGGCAAGGCATTGATTGCAGAGAATAGTTAATCTATTGTTAAAATCAATAACGCCGAATAGAAGCCTTTTTAACCCGCCCTTGGGAGCTTGCTCGATATCCACTAACAGGGTTTAATTTATTGGGTTTAGAATGACTAAACCGAAACAAATTTTCCTTGTTATTGAACATCGTGCAAAACTCTGAGCTGTGAATAAACTTAACCAAATTGGTATTATTTAAAGTAAATGATTTTAGGAGGCTCTATGGCCGTAGCAGCAAATAAACGCTCTGTGATGACGTTGTTCTCTCATGCCGATGACATGTATAGTCATCAAACGCGCATTGTTTTAGCAGAAAAAGGCGTTGGTGTTGACATCAACTTAGTTGATTTAGCTAACTTGCCAGAAGACTTATTGGACTTAAATCCATACGGTACAGTGCCAACTTTAATTGACCGTGAATTAGCCTTATATGAAGCTAAAATCATTGTTGAATATTTAGATGAGCGTTTTCCTCATCCACCATTGATGCCTGTTTACCCTGTATCTCGTGGTCGTAGCCGTTTGATGATGCACCGTATTGAACAGGATTGGTATAGCCTTGCGAAAGTTATTATTTCAGGCACTGCAGCAGAAGCTGCTAAAGCTCGTCAAGAATTAAAAGAAAGCTTATTAAGTATTGCGCCAATCTTAAACGAAGCACCATACTTTATGAGTGAAGAATACAGCTTAGTTGATTGTTACCTAGCTCCATTATTATGGCGTTTGCCAGTATTTGGTATTGAGTTAGTGGGTCAAGGTTCGAAAGAACTTAAAACCTATATGTTACGTTTATTTGAACGTGAGTCATTCCAGGCTTCATTAACCGAAGCTGAGCGTGAATTACGCTTTGGTCATCCAGCCTAATGGTTGACGAAACGCTAAGCTCAATGAGCTCAAATAAGCCTTATTTGGTTAAGGCTTTTTATGAGTGGATTTCAGATAATGACTTAACCCCGTACATTATGGTGGATATTAATGTCTACGGTGTTTTAGTACCAATGAATTACGTTGCTGATGGTCAGATTGTTCTAAATATCGCCAGTTCAGCCGTAGGTACTATAGCGTTAGGTGAAAAAAACATTGAGTTCAGTGCCCGATTTGGCGGAAAACTAGAGCATATAACAGTGCCCTACGGCGCTATTGGTGCAATTTATGCGAAGGAGAATGGTGCAGGTACATCATTGCCTATTGAGCATCCTGAGTTAGATGAGGATGAAGTAATAGACGAGGCACCTGAAAAACCGAAATCGCCTTTAAGTAGTGTTGCCTCAACGGGAAGCGAAACTGATAAGTCAGCTAAGCCTAAAGGAAAAAGCAAGGCAAGCCTGAAAGTTATAAAATAACTAAAATCAGTTTTTGCAATAAAAAAACCTGTACATAAACATGTGCAGGTTTTTTAGTTTTTTAGTTTTCAAGTTAGTGAAATCAAGTTTGAAAGTTTATGACTCAATGTATTCAAATGCTTTGTATACTCGGCTAACCCCATTAATATTTCGAGCTATTTCTACCACCACATTCGCTTCTTCTTTTGTGACTAAACCCAATAAAAACACTTCAGAGTTTTCAGTCACTACTTTTATATCTTTAGCATTAACAGCGTTAGTTGCTAACAAGGCCGACTTTATTCTAGACGTTAACCATATATCATTACTTTTTGTACTTACGGCAGTATTTGAACCAATACGAATTTGATTATGGATAACAACGATGTCAGGTACATCTTCGATTGATTTAATCGCAAGATCGCGCAGGTAGGTATTAGGCGCTTGCCCAATTATTAATACAGAGCCGTTAACACTGATCACATGTAAGTTAGTGTTTTTTGCAAGCGCCTTTTGTTTTGCTAATTCATTGTGCGCGGTAAACTCGATACTTTGATCGTCAATTTGCTTACTAAAGCTGCGTCTATCAGCAACCATTGTTGCACCGGCTGTTACGGCAACAACAGTTGCCACAGCACAGCCTTGCAAAGCAGACACTAGCATTAATATACTGGCTATGCGCATTGATTTACTTGAAAATAAAGAGGCTTTGTTGTTAGCTAATAAAGCCATTTAGCTGTCATCCTGCGGAAAAAGGGTAGTATCTATAATTTCACATAAGCTGTGCAATACAACTAGATGAACTTCTTGGATTCTTGAAGTACGAGCAGAAGGTACTCTGATCTCGACATCGTTATCACCAAGTAAGCCTGATATGTCGCCACCATCCCCACCAGTAAGCGCAATAATTGGAATATCACGTGAAACCGCACTTTCAACGGCTTTAATAACGTTGCGAGAATTACCACTGGTAGAAATAGCGAGTAATACATCGCCATTATGTCCTAGTGCTCTAATTTGCTTAGAAAACACTTCATCATATTGATAATCATTGGCGATTGACGTAATGGTTGATATATCACTATTAAGGCTGATTGCAGGTAAACTTGGGCGCTCAGTTTCATACTTATTGAGTAATTGGGCACAAAAGTGTTGAGCGTGACCAGCAGAGCCACCGTTTCCACATGATATGATTTTATTGCCACCTAACAAACACTGAACCATCATCATACCCGCATGTTCGATCGGGGTAGCTAGCAACTCACTGGCTGCAATTTGTGTTTGAATACTCTCGGTAAAGTTATTGTTAATCTGTTCTAGCATTGAAAAAGAACTCCGCTAAATAGTGTTATTTTTAAGTGGTCTAGGTTGGTGCATTTACAGGATATGTAATCAAAAAGCATTTTTTAACCAAGTTATCTCTGGTTGTGTAATTAGCCCTTCAAGGGTTACTACATCAACTCTACAACAAGTATTGTGCACATTTAAACCAGAATGATGTAGGTAATATGTTACGCAATGTTTAATCTTCTTCTGCTTACTTGGAGAAATGGCTGCTACCGCACCACCAAAGTTATTATTTTTACGGTACTTAACTTCGATAAAAACATAAGTGTCCCCATCAAGCATGATTAGGTCAAGTTCACCGTTTCGGCAGTGATAATTTTTATCAACAGGTATGAGTCCTTGCGTGACTAGGTAGTCTTGTGCAAATTGCTCAGTAAGCTGACCTTTATCAGTAGTAGTCACAGCTGTTGACTTTGGCTTAATCCATTGCAATCGAAGTAACCTTATTTCGCTGATAACTGCCCCAAAGCAGACTACGGGTTAATATGCTGTTGTCATCAAGTTTTAAAACACCGGTTTGGCCCCAGTGCTGCAGGTATTGTGCCTGTTGCATTAAAGGGATTTTATTAATGAGTTGATAGCTATCAAAGCCCATGGCAAAAAGACGCGATAGGCCATCTGACCGTTTAGGCCATATGTTATCGCTTAATAGTGCTAATTCTGAGTTTCGTTCATTGGATAATAACCAAGGAATTTCAGTGAAGGTCAAACCGCGTAAGTCGCTGTTGGTCGAGTAGTCACCTTTTGTACTATGACTTCTTGAGCTTGCAAATACAGGGATTACTTGAGCAAAAGGACTAATATTTACCTCAATATAGGGTTTGACCAAGCGAGTTTGTTCTGGCGTACCAACCAGATAAATCATATCGATATCACGACGGTTACGGGTTTGTGTTTTAAGGGTTTGATTAACTCGGCTTTTAAGCTTATCTATACGACCCTTACTTTTATCTACTGCCAAACTAGCTTTTATATTCGCTTGCATTTGTGCGCCAGTGTCGTAATAAACTATTTCGATAGTATCGCCTGTGATACGGTGCCATTGCTTAACAAAAGCTTGGGCGATACGCTTACTGACAATATTCTTTTGGCTTAAGACAATTGGATGTTGGAAGTTTTTTCGACTTAACGTGGCTGCGGCTTGGCTCGCTTCATCTTCTGGGCGCATCGAAAGTACTGTATGCTCATCACTTAAAGAGGCCTTTGCCGGGATATTTAGCAGTAAAGTGTCGATTGCTTTTGAATTTTCTTCAGGCTTTAAGTAACTATCTATCGCCGTTTGGCTATCAATGGCGGTGATGTAGTCATTGCTCTGTGTAGTCGTAGAAGGCTGAGCTAGGCTAGTGTCTTGCTCAGTGTTGAAGTTAAATAAGTTATTGCTAGCACCTAACATATAGTCATTTTGCGACTGAGTACTTTGACTAGTATGTGTAATGTACTTATCAACATTAGATTTAAGTAAAGGGCCAATAACGTAATCAATGTTTAACGTTGAAAATTCATTACTTAAACCATACCAGTTGACCGTATTGCTATCTACAAAGTGTATTGTCTTATCTTCATCATTAGCAAAGCTAGCCAATATACCTTGCTGAATGGCAAGACCTGCAGCATGTTGCTTTCCTGAAAGTGGTAGTATTACTGCAATATTTTCAATAGGTTTTTCGGTAAGCGTTAATGTGGTTAACTGATTAGCAATAACATTTGCCGGGTGCAGTTTAAATTTATTTTGCCATATTTTAAGGTGGTATTGCAGCTGCTTATTGTTATATGAAAACTTATTAGTTAATGCGGTAAGCTCAAGCCAACCTTTACTTGCAGGTGCATTATCTTTTGCAAGCAAGCTGAGTTGCCATTGAGCTAAACGCTGAAAGTCGTGCCAAATTTGCTCTACTTGTTGCTGGTTTTGTTGACTTAAAGCCGTGAGGGAAAAAGCATGTAAGCGCGCATTTAGCGCTGCGATTGGGCGTTTTTTATCGTCAAAGGTTGCATTGAGTAAATTGTAATAACTGGCACTAAGCGCAATTTTATTGTCGCTACTGAATCGGGCAATTTTCTCTAATTCGGTATGGCTTTCAGGAAAGTAGCCTAGCGCCTGTAAGCTGCTCGCTTTGATCATGCTAAGTTGCAACTTACTCACTTGATAATTTTCAAGCTTATCATCTATTAAAGGCAGTGTTTTATCAGCAAGCCATAAAGCTTTTGGATGATTACCTTTTTGATACAGCAACCTAGTGGCGATAACCAACTCATTAATAGCAGCTTCAGCCTCAAGGGTTTTCGCATACTCAATACGTTCTTCAGCGGTTAAGCTATCGGGGGCGACTTCAAATACTTCAAGTTCAGTTGCTGGTTTAGGGGCTGGTTTGGCTGTTGGCGTTTGTTTAGTACTACAACTAGCTAGCAGTGAAAATAAAAGAGCGGGTAAAACTCTACATTTGAATACCGTTAAATACCGTGAAAAATTTGTATTTAAGGTTGTTGAAAATAACGCTGTTTTTACCACAATAAATAAATCCGTGCATATTGCTATCAGTATGGGGTTATAATAAACGCCTAAGCAGTTAGTCTCAACTAATATACGCTAATTATCTCTATGCTAAGTAAGCGCAAACTAAGTGAAGTAAGAATCCATGAGTGAAACAACCATAACCCCAGCTACCCTTTATATTGTTGCAACTCCAATAGGGAACTTAGGCGACATAAGTCAAAGAGCAATCGATGTATTAACACAAGTAGATATTATCGCCTGTGAGGATACGCGGCATACAGGTAAGTTACTTTCAGCATTTTCGATTAAAAATAAAACCATGTCTTTGCATGATCACAATGAAAGGCAACGCCAAGAGCAAGTTGCTGCTTTATTGCAAGAGGGTAAAAGTATTGCACTAGTGTCTGATGCCGGAACGCCACTAATAAGCGATCCAGGCTTTCACCTTGTTAGGCATTGTCGAAGCCTTGGCTTAAAGGTCTCTCCTGTGCCAGGAGCATGTGCAGCTATATCAGCGTTATCTGTGGCAGGTTTACCTACGGACAGGTTTAGCTTTGAAGGTTTTTTACCGTCAAAGTCAGGTGCTAGACAGGCTACATTAACAGCGCTAGCTAATGAACAACGTACCATGGTTTTTTATGATGCACCTCGTCGTGCTATCGATACTGTTAAAGATATCGTAACAACCTTAGGTGGTGAACGTTATATTGTAATAGCTAGAGAGTTAACTAAAACCTTTGAAACAATACACAGCGATACTGCTGAAAATTTACAAGCCTGGCTTGAGCAAGACCCTAATCAGCTTAAAGGCGAAATGGTGTTGATTATTGAAGGTTATAAAGCCGTTGAAAATGAAATATCAGCGGAAGTAATTCTGTCTCTTATACACATCTCCGAGCCCACGAGACCGTACTAGATCT
>OLII01000787.1_pt1 | contig 11631 bp, 13 predicted proteins | sample 1609481 | NCBI WGS metagenome assembly OLII01 (sample SAMN05416859, study PRJEB24817) | seawater metagenome | isolation source: Sea water | place: Canada:Atlantic | collected 2013-11
TCTCGTGGGCTCGGAGATGTGTATAAGAGACAGCGGCGAATCAGCTCGCCCAGCAGCCAGCCGTAGGTGATCGCGGCGTAGCCGTGGGCGGTGCCGGGGGTCCACCAGGGGGCTTCGGCGGCCAGGGTGTCGACCATGGTCTGCCAGTCGTACAGGGCTTCGGCGGGCAGCAATTGGCGGATCGCCGGCAGGCCGGCCTGGTGGCACAGCAGTTGGCGCAGGGTTACCGAGCTCTTGCCGGCCTGGGCAAATTCTGGCCAGTAGCGAGCGACCGGTGCATCCAGCGCCAGCTTGCCTTCGGCCACCAGTTGCAGGGCGGTGACGGCGGTGAAGTTTTTTGTGCAGGAGAACAGGTTGGCGATGGTATCGCTGTGCCAGGCTTGCTGGCCGTCCTTGTCGGCGGTGCCGGCCCACAGGTCGAGGACCGTTTCGCCACCGACCTGGATGCACAGTGCGGCGCCGCGTTCCTGGGGATCATCGAAAAGTGCTGCGAAGGCTTCGCGTACCGCCTCGAACTGGAGTTCGTAATGACCTTGAATCTGCACCCGTAATTACCCCGCCGTACTGCGCCACAAAATGGCTGGCATTGTTCCAGCACTGGAGGTTTTTGGGAACACCGCAAAGCCAGGCGGCCCCCTTGCGCTCTCAGGCGCCTACCGTGCCGGCATCACCAGCGGCTTGTTCAGTTGCTCCACCACCTCAAGATTGCTCTTGCGCACACTCTCCACAAACCCCTGAAACGGCACGTCGGTAATCCCCACCAAGCCGAAATGCCCATTCTCGCCATCGAGCAAACGCCCGCTGGCCGGCTGATCCAGGTACTGGAACCAGTGCACCCCCACAATCGAAGGCTCCTTCAAGGCCGCCTTGACGAAGTTCGCATAGGCCGGCCCACGGTCCTCCTCACGCGCCACTTCCATCGGCCCCGGCCCGAACGGCCCACGATCACGCGAGCCAAACTGGAACTCCGACACCAGCACCGGCTTGTCCAGCGCATTGAGCTGGGCAAAGTCGTAGCCATCCTGCGGCGTGGGTGCATACACATTGAAGCTCACCACATCACAGTACTTGGCACACGCCGCCACCGCTTCAGGCGTACTGACCGCAAACCGCCCACCCAGCAGCAGGTGATTGGGCGCATGCCATTTCAGCGAGTCGGAGATGGTCTTGAAGTAGGTCTCGGCAAACACCCGCTGGAAATACTTGAAGTCGGCCTCGATTTCCGGGTGCGCGGGGTCGGGCAGCGGCGGCTCGAAACCCGGGTCCTCCATCAGTTCCCACGCCGTCAGTTCGATGCCCCACGCCTTGGACAGGCCTTCCTGGTTGCGGTACTTGTCGCGCAGCTGCTTGAGAAAGGCACGCTTGGCCGGCGAGTCGGTGGTCAGGCGCAAGGTGCCATAGGCCAGCGCATAACGCTGCTTCGGTTCATTACCCGGCACCGCCCAGGCCAGCTCGTTGTCGGCGAAATAGCCAATCAGCCACGGATCGTCGCGATGGTCGCGCGCGGCAATCGCCACAGCACGTTCGGTGGCCATGGCAAAGCGCGGGTCGAACGGGTCGGGCATCGCACCCCACCAGTCCACCCCCGTGCTGATGCTGGTGTAGTCGCCGCCGATGGACAACGGCAGGGTGTAGGCCAGGCGTTCGCTCTGCAGGCCGTTGTCGCTCCAGTTGCCCAGGGTGTTGAAACCCCAGGCCTGCAGGCGATCCAGGCTCTGGCCCTGCCAGCGCGCCTGGTCGAACGTCGGCGTGGCGTGACCACGGCCCAGGTTGGCGGCGTAGAAGTCGAACCAGCGCCCCTTGCCGAAACCGCGCCCCTGGGAAGAACCGTTGCCGTCCAGGTTGTCGCCCTGGCCGTAGTACTGCGCCAGCGGGGTCTGCGCCTCGGGCAAGGCGGTGAACATCGACTCGCGCCCTTCCACGTAGGTGCGCCCGCCATCGGCCGCCACGGCATTGACCCCCAGCGAGTAGAACGGATGCCCCAGCGGCGTGACCAGAAACCAGCGACCCTCACGCTTTTCGGTGCGAAAGAACCCCTTGGCCTCGAATGCCTCAGCGCCAAGCAGGCCGCCGAACGTGTCCAGCTTGAGCTTGCTGCGCTCGTCCAGCCAGCCCTTGAGCTGCTGCTGCTCGCGCTGGGCAGCCGCCTTGAGCTGGTCGTCACTGCTGATCTTTTCGGGCCAGCGACCACGGGTGGACTGCCCATAACCGTCGATGAGGCCGGCATAGGCGGCCTTTTGCAGCACGTCGTCGTCCTGCACGCCAAAGCGCTCGATCAGCAGGCTCTGCGCCACCTTGGGCCTGGGCATCGACAGCGTGACCGATACCACCTGCTTGAGGTCGGCCTTGCCCTCGCTGCTGGTCAGCAGCACCCGCTGGCCCTGATGACGGAACGGCATCGGCGGGCCGACGCGCATGCCCTGGGTGAGCGGCGAGCTGGCGGTCAGCGGTACCATCACGGTCTGTGCCGGGCCGGCCGGCAGGTCGATGCGGCTGGTGAGGGTGCTGCCGTCGCTGCTGAGCACCGTCACGTCGACGCTCAGCGCCCAGTCCATGGCGCTCTGCATGCGCAAGGTCAGCGCGGTAGCGCCCGTCCAGTCCCACACCCCGGTCTGCGGGCTAAGGCGCAGGCTCGGGCGCTCCACGGGGTTGAACACCACGCGCCGCAGTACCTCGCCCTCGGCTGTCTGCTCCGCGTTGTACTGCGGCAGGCTGGCATCTTCGGTCACCACATTGACCACCGCGGCCGGGCGAACGAAGTTGAACAGCGTCTGTTGCCCGGCCAGCAGCGGCGAGCTGAACAACAGTGCAATCACGGCAGGCAGGGTACGGCGCAACATAGGGCTGGAGTTCTCCTTGATGGCCCTTGCGGGCCTTGATCTGTGCAATAGACAACGGGGCACTGCAAAGCGCTGTGCCGCTCAGGAAATTTCCCGGCGAAACGGCGGCAGCGCATTGAGGATAGCCTTGCCGTAGCGCTGGGTGACCACGCGCCGGTCAAGCAGGGTGATGGTGCCGCGGTCCTGTTCGGTACGCAGCAGGCGCCCGCAGGCCTGGATCAGGCGCAGCGAGGCATCCGGCACGGCGATCTCCATGAACGGGTTGCCGCCACGGGCCTCGATCCACTCGGCCAGGGCCGCCTCGACCGGGTCGTCCGGCACCGCGAAGGGAATCTTGGCGATGACCACGTGCTCGCAATACGCACCCGGCAGGTCGACCCCTTCGGCAAAGCTGGCCAGGCCGAACAGCACGCTGGAGTCACCGCCGTCGACGCGCGCCTTGTGCTTGTTGAGGGTTTCCTGCTTGGACAGGTTGCCCTGGATGAACACCTGCTTGCGCCAGTCGCGGTCCAGGCCGTCGAACACGTCCTGCATCTGCTTGCGCGACGAGAACAGCACCAGCGAGCCACGCGAGCCTTCCACCAGCTCGGGTAGGTCGCGGATGATCGCGGCGGTATGCGCCGGAGCATCGCGCGGGTCGGCACGCAGGTCCGGCACGCGCAGCACGCCCGCATCCACGTGGTGGAACGGGCTGGGCACCACCGCCGTGACGGCCAGCTTGGGCAGCCCGGCGCGCATGCGAAAGCGATCGAACTTGCCCAGCGCGGTCAGGGTGGCCGAGGTCACCAGGGCGCCATGGGCGACGTTCCACAGGTTGCGGCGCAGCATCTCGGCCGCCAGGATCGGGCTGGCGTTGACCTCGATATCGAACAGCGCACCGCTTTCGGCCAGGGTCAGCCAGCGCGCCATCGGCGGGCTGTCTTCCGGGTCTTCGGCGGTAAAGGCGGTCCACAGCTCCCAGTTGCCCTGGGCACGGGTCTGCAGGCTGCCGAACAACGGGTACCACTCCTCGGCCTGGTGGCTGGGGATGCCGATGCTGACTTCGGCGTCCATGCCTTCCTTGAGCAGGTCGGTGAGTCGGGTGAACAGGTCGGTCAGGCGCGAAAAGCCCTTTTTCAGTTCGATGCCCATCTCGCGCATGTGCTCGGGCACCACGCCGCCGACGAAGCGATAGCGCGGGCGTTCGCGGCCTTCCATGTCTTCGCCGGGGCGAAACTCCGCCACCTGCTCGCAGGCGCTGAACATGAACTGCTGCTGGGCCTTGATCTCGCGGGCCAGTTCCGGCACCTGCTCGATGTACTTGCCCAGGTCGCCCGGCAGCGGGTTCTGCGCCAGCAGCTTGGCCAGGTTCTTGGCGGTCTGCTCGAGCCAGTCGGCGGTCGAGCGCAGGCGGGTGTAATGGGCAAAATGGCCGATGGCCTTGTCGGGCAGGTGATGGCCTTCGTCGAACACATAGATGGTGTCGCGCGGGTCGGGTAGCACGGCGCCGCCGCCCAGGGCCAGGTCGGCCAGCACCATGTCGTGGTTGGTGACGATCACGTCGACCTTGCCCATGCCCTCGCGGGCCTTGTAGAAGGTGCACTGCCCGAAGTTGGGGCAGTGGCGGCCGGTGCACTGGCTGTGGTCGGTGGTCAGGCGCGACCAGTCCTGGTCTTCCAGGGCCTGTGGCCAGCTGTCGCGGTCGCCGTCCCATTTGTTGCCGGCCAGCTTCTCGATCATGCTGGTGAACAGCTTCTGACTGGCCTCGTCCACCTCGATGCGAAAGCCCTCCTCCTCGAACAGCTGCGCGGTGGCGGTCTGGGCGTGGCCTTCCTGCAGCAGCAGGTCGAGCTTGGACAGGCACAGGTAGCGACCACGCCCCTTGGCCAGGGCGAAGCTGAAGTTCAGGCCGCTGTTGCGCATCAGGTCCGGCAGGTCCTTGAACACGATCTGTTCCTGCAGGGCCACGGTGGCGGTGGCGATCACCAGGCGCTTGCCAGCAGCCTTGGCCGCGGGAATCGAGGCCAGGCTGTAGGCCACCGTCTTGCCGGTACCGGTGCCGGCCTCGACCGCGACCACGGCGGGCTCGCCGCTGCGGCGGCCTTCGTCGTCCACGGCGATGTCGCCCAGCACCTTGGCCACTTCGGCGATCATCAGACGCTGGCCGTAGCGGGGCTTGAGGCTCTTGGCTTCGAGAAAACGCGAATAGGCGCCCTGAATCTGGGATTTGAGTTCGTTGCTGATCATGGTGTCGGGGCGCCCGGAGGGCTGGATAAATTTTCAGTGTTTCGAATGGGTCGCTATCATACCCCGCTATTGCCCCTTGCGCCGAATGGAGTTCCCGATGACCGCCTTTGCCATCCCCTACAGCCTGCATTTGCTGGCCGCCCTGATCTGGGTGGGCGGCATGTTCTTCGCCTGGCTGATCCTGCGCCCGGCCATGGTGGCCGCGCTTGACGGCCCTTCACGGCTGACGCTGTGGGTAGAAGTGTTTCAACGTTTTTTCGTGTGGGTCTGGGTGGCGGTCGCGGTGCTGGCGATCACCGGCGTTGGCATGATGCACATGCGCTTCTCGGGGTTCGAGACTGCGCCACGTTATGTGCAGGTGATGATTGGCGCAGGGATTGCGATGTTTGCGCTGTTTCTGAGAATCCAGGCGCTGCTGCTGCCAGAGTTGCGCAAGGCGGTGAAGGCGCAGGACTGGCCCGCCGGGGCCGCAGTGCTCGGGCGCATTCGGCGCCTGGTGGGGATCAATCTGCTGCTGGGTATTGCGGTGGTGCTGGTGGCATCGAGCCGGCTGCTGGTGTGAGGTGACCGCTTCGCCAGCAAGGCGGGCTCCTGCAAAGGCCACGTTTGCCTGCAGGAGCCGACCTGGCCGGCGAAGCGGCCCTGAAGATCAGAGGCGCTGAAGAATCAGCTCCCCGTCAGCCCCGGCCGCCCCCGGTTGCCCGGGCTGCCCGGGTCTTCCCGTCGCCCCTGCATCGGTGCGGTACACCAGGCAACCCTTGCTGGCCCCGCCTGCGCCCGGCTTGCCCGGCGCACCTGCCAGCCCCGGCGCACCGCCGTCGAGCCTGACCTTGATCTGCTCGGCCGGGAAGCTGGCCGGCAGTGCCAGGCGCACCCGGCCTCCGGGCGCCCCGTCATGGCCATCGCCACCGTTGTCGCCATTGGCGCCACGGCTGGCCTGGCCCCAGGTGCAACCACCCGCCTTGCCGTTGCCACCATCGAGCCCCACATACCCCGGTGCCCCCGCGCCGCCACGGGCGTCGATGGCCAGTTCTGAAGCCTCCAGCGCCTGAATGCGCAAGCTCAGGTCACGTCCGGGCCTGGCGACCCGCTCATAGGTACCCGGCGCACCGTGGGCAGCAATCTCACTGCCCTGGCCCAACTGCGCCTGGGCCACTTCCATGCTCAGCGCATGCTCGGCCGGCACGATGGCAATGCGCGCCTGGTTGCCCAGGTGCAGCTCATCCACCTTCAATTCCACCAGGCTCGCCGGCAGCACCAGGGTGGCCGAATCCGCCACCTCCAGGCGCTGCAGGTGCACCACGCTGGCCTTGTTCGGCAGGCGCAGCACCGAGTGCGCCGCCACGCTGATTGCATCGGCCAGGGCCAACGGGCTGAACAGTGCTGCCAACAACACGACCTTACGCATGACCAGCCTCCTGGCGCGGGGCCGGTATCGATTGGATATGAAAGATGCCGACCAGCAGAATCTGCAAACGGTCGAACCAGCGATGGCTGCGCTCACGCAACCGTCCGTTGAACATCAGCACCTCGAGCACGTGCAGCACCAGCAGCATGGCCCCCGCGAGGTTGATCAGCTGGTGGAACGGCTTGTCTGCCGGCATCAGCAGATTCACCAGTACCACCCACCAGAACACTACCGTCAGGGCCTTGCCCAGCCCCCACAACGCCTTCATACCCGCGCCCCTTGTTGTTGCGTTTTCTTGTTTGGCGGCCCGCTTACGCGACACAGGCACTGCACGCCACATTACCGGCTGGCACCCTCCGGATGCCAGCCCCGATGTCGATCAATTGAGGTGCAATTCGACCCGGCGATTCTGCGCGCGGCCCGCATCGGTTTCGTTGTCGGCAATCGGCTCGCGCTCGCCACGCCCCTGGCTGGTGATTTTCTGCGGTGCCAGGCCCTGGCTGATCAGGTACTCGGCCACGCTGCTGGCACGCCGCTCGGACAACGCCTGGTTGTAGGCATCGCTGCCACGGCTGTCGGTGTGTCCGATCACCTTGATGCTGGCCACGCTCGGGTCATTGAGCTTGCCGGTCAGGGTACGCAACTGCTGCTGGGCGGCCGGGGTGAGTTCGGCCGAGTCGTAGGCGAACATCACGCTGCCCTGGTCGTTGAGGGTGATCACCTCGGGCTCAGGCGCCGGGGCCTTCTCGCTCGGCGGGTATTGGGGCAACGGGCAACCGTTGTGGCTCACCGGGGTGTTGGGCGGGGTATCGGGGCACCGGTCGCGGCGGTCGAACACGCCATCGCCGTCTTCGTCACCGTCCTGGGCAAAGCAGATCAGGCCACCGGCGATGGCACCCAGCGCCGCGCCGCCACCGGCCCAGGCAGAGCTTTCGATGGCGCCCAGGCCGCCACCCACGGCGCCGCCCAGCAGGCTGCATAGGGGCCAGGTTCTTTGGTTCAACGGGGCGCTGCCATCGCTGTGGGTGGCGCAACCGGACAGCAGGCTGGCGACCACGAGCACGGGCAGCGCAGCCTTGGTGATTACATTCATGGGGAATGCTCCTGTGTCACCGGCCAGTACCGGTCACACAGGAGTAAAGACGCGCCCGCGACACTTCACAAGCCGCGGGGCGCAAGGGCTTCAGCGATCGATGCGAATTTCCACGCGGCGGTTCATCGCGCGTCCGTCGGCGGTGTTGTTGTCTGCCACCGGCTGGGTTTCACCGGCGCCCTGCACCGAAACGAAACTGCTGCGCGCAATGCCGCTCTCGACCAGGTAGTCGGTCACCGAATGGGCGCGGCGCTCCGAGAGTTTCTGGTTGTAGGCATCGCTGCCGCGGCTGTCGGTGTGCCCGGTGACGCTCAGGCGTGCGCTCGGGGCTTCGGCCTTGAGGCGCGTGGCGATCTTGTCCAGGCGCAGTTTGTCGGCCGTGGTGAGCCTGGCCGAGTCGAACTCGAACAGCACATCGCGGATCACGATGACCTCTTCCTTGACCACCACGACTTCCTCGACCACCGCGACCGGCTCCGGCGGGCAGCCGTTGGCATCGACCTGAACGCCACGCGGGGTGCCCGGGCACTTGTCACGGCTGTCCGGTACGCCATCACCGTCTTCGTCGCCGTCGCCATGGGCCCAGCAGTAACCGGCCGCCAGACCGCCGCCGAGCAGCGCGCCCCAGCCGGCCCAGCTGGAGCTTTCGATGGCGCCCAGGGCGGCACCGCCAACGCCCCCGACGGCGGCACACTTCGGCCAGTCGGTTTTTTGCAAACCTGCACAACCAGTCAATACGCTGGTTAGCAGAACCAGAGGCAATGCTGTGCGAACTATGCTCATTTTGTCGCGTCTCCTAGGGGGAATCGGTGCAAAACCGATGCTCTGGGAGTAAAGACCGGTGATTCCATCTGCGCCAGCAATAAGCCATGGCGCTTTGCGCGTGCCTCTATGCCTTGCGTCCCGGGCCGGCTAGTCTTGACGCATTACCGAGGAGCTTCGATGACTGACCGTTTTTCTTCGCGCACGCCCCAGCAGGCCCTCGCCGCCCTGCTGGAGCACCATGCCCCGCAACGCCTGTTGCTGGTGGGCACGTCGTTTCCGGCACTGGAGGCCTTCGCCGCCGCGCACCCGCAGGCGCAGATCGCCGTGGCCCGCCCCGGCGCGCTGCCGGCCGAGCTTGCCGCGCAGCGTTTCGACCTGGCGGTGCTGGTGGACTGCCTGGAACACCTGAGCAACCAGCAGGGCCTGCAACTGCTCGGCGGCATTCGCAACCTCAACGCCAGCCGCGTGGCGGTGCTGGTCGACCTTGCGGCCAGCGGCTGGCGCGACACCGACTTCTACGCACTGGCGCTGCAGGACAGCGAGCGTTTTCAACGTGACGAGCAGGTATTGAACCTGTTCACCTATGATCTACGTGACTACAAACAGGTACCCGACTGGCTCAACGCCAAGTTCTGGGCCAACCCGCAAAATTTTGGAAAGTACTGGTGGTGATGCAATGAGTGTCTCGGTTTGCCCGTGCGGCAGCGGTAACCTGCTCGATGCCTGCTGCGGGCATTATCATGCCGGCCACCCGGCGCCCGATGCACAGACGCTGATGCGCTCGCGCTACAGCGCCTATGTGCTGGGGCTGGTGGATTACCTGATCAAGACCACCCTGCCGGTGCAGCAGGCCGGGCTGGATCGCGCCGGCATTGCCGCCTGGAGCGCGCAAAGCACCTGGCTGGGCCTGGAGGTCGAGAGCGCCGAGGTGTTCGGCGGCCAGCCCGATCACGCGTTCGTCACCTTCACAGCGCGCTGGCACGACAACGACGGCGAGCACAGCCACCGCGAGCGCTCGGCCTTCGTGCACAACGGCGGGCACTGGTACTTCATCGACCCCACGGTGGGCCTCAAGGCCGGGCGCAACGACGCCTGCCCATGCGCCAGCGGGCAGAAGTTCAAGAAGTGCTGCGCCAGCTACATGAGCCATTAGTCATGACCACCTGCGCCCGTCGGCTGCTCATCGGCCTGCTGCTGATGAATCTGGCGGGCTGCGCCAGCTGGTGGGGCGGCAGCTACCAGGACCCCGGCGTGCACCTGGTGCGGGTCGAGACAGTAAAGGCGCGGCTGATGCAGCAGGAGTTCATCCTGCACTTTCGCATCGACAATCCCAACGACAGCACCCTGCAGGTGCGCAACCTGCATTACGCGGTGTACCTGGCCGACCTGTTGCTGGTCGAAGGCGACCACGGCCAGTGGTTTCGGGTGGACGCGCACAGTCGGCGCACCATCCAGGTACCGGTGCGTACCAACCTGTGGCGCCAGCTCAAGCCCATCGCCAAGCTGCTCAAGCGCCCCGATCAGGCCATCCCCTATCGCCTGGAGGGTGAGCTGAGCACCGGATTATTCTTTGCCCACGACCTGCACTTGTTGCGCAAGGGTGAGATAATTCCCGCCGATCTCATTCCGGAGTAACCCTCGATGACCCAGCAACCCCACGTTCATGGCCCCGACTGCAATCACGATCATGACCATCACGCGCATGATCATGACCACGGCCATGTGCATGGCCCGCACTGCAACCATGCCCCTCAGGAACCTGCGCGCAATGCCCTGAAGGACGTTGGCCGCAACGACCCTTGCCCATGCGGCAACGGCAAGAAGTTCAAGAAGTGCCACGGGGCCTGATGCCTCCCCTGTGGGAGCGGGCCTGACCCGCTCCCACACACGTTGCGCCTCGACATCAAGCACAGTTCCAGCAGACGACCATCAAACGGAGCGTGACCATGATCGACCTGTATTACTGGACCACCCCCAACGGCCACAAGATCACCCTGTTTCTCGAAGAGACCGGCCTGCCCTACACCCTTCACCCGATCAACATCGGCAAGGGCGAGCAATTTGCCGAAGACTTTCTGAAAATCGCCCCCAACAACCGCATCCCGGCCATCGTCGACCACGACACCGCCGACGGCCAGCCGCTGTCGCTGTTCGAGTCCGGGGCCATCCTGCTCTACCTCGCCGAAAAAACCGGGCAGTTCATCCCCAAGGACCTGCGCGGCCGCCAGGAGGCCCTGCAATGGCTGTTCTGGCAAATGGGCGGCCTGGGCCCGATGGCCGGGCAGAACCACCACTTCAACCGCTTCGCCCCCGAAAAGATCCCCTACGCCATCAAGCGCTACGTGGACGAAACCGCGCGCCTGTACGGGGTACTGAACAAGCGCCTGGCCGACCGACCATTCGTCGCCGGCAACGACTACAGCATCGCCGACATGGCGATCTACCCGTGGATCGTTTCGCACACCTGGCAGCAGCAGAACCTGGACGACTTCCCGGCCCTCAAAGGCTGGTTCCAGCGCATCCAGGCACGCCCCGCCACACAACGCGCCTACGCCCTGGTCGAGCAGATCAACCCGCCGCCAGCCTGAACCACGACAAGGCCGCGCGGTACTTTGAAAATAAAGCCCGCGCCCCCGCTTGCATGGCGTGATCGCGCTCACTAACGTAGCGCCTTTTAGCGCCATCCCCTGCAGGAGCCTTGCCCATGGCCTCGCCAGCCCTTTCCCCCGTTTTACCCCGGTTCGGCGTCGCCGCGACCCTGCTCGGGCTGCTCAGCCTGGGCGGTTGCCAACTGGGCAACCATCAGGACAGCGTCATCCCCACCAGCGGCGTGCAACCGCTCAAGGGGCTGGCACAGAACGTCTCGGTGCGGCGCAACGCCCTGGGCATGCCGCTGATCGAGAGCAGCAGCTTCCACGATGCGCTGTTCACCCTGGGCTATGTGCACGCCGGCGATCGCATCGGGCAGATGGTCGGCATGCGTCTGCTGGCCCAGGGGCGCCTGGCCGAGATGGCCGGCCCGGATGCGCTGGAGGTCGACCGCTTCATGCGCGCGGTCAACCTGAAAAAGAACGCCAGCGACCTCTACGCCGACGCCTCGCCGCGCCTCAAGCGCTTCTTCGAGGTGTACGCACGCGGGGTCAACGCCTACCTGTTCCGCTACCGCGACCGCCTGCCGGCCCCGTTGGCCCAGAGCGGCTACCGCCCCGAGTACTGGAAGCCTGAAGATTCGGCGCTGATCTTCAGCCTGTACCTGTCTCTTATACACATCTCCGAGCCCACGAGACCGTACTAGATCT
>OLII01000788.1_pt1 | contig 11619 bp, 7 predicted proteins | sample 1609481 | NCBI WGS metagenome assembly OLII01 (sample SAMN05416859, study PRJEB24817) | seawater metagenome | isolation source: Sea water | place: Canada:Atlantic | collected 2013-11
CGAGATCTAGTACGGTCTCGTGGGCTCGGAGATGTGTATAAGAGACAGAGTCAGCACCGAACGCTACGCCTTTAGACATACGAGTATGTGAGTCACCACCTATGATGATTGCACGATCATCGATAGTGATGTCGTTCAATACTTTGTGGATTACGTCAGTCATTGAATGGTAAACGCCTTTCGGATCACGTGCTGTGATTACGCCGAATGCGTTCATGAATTCCATTAGCTTAGGCGTGTTAGCCTTAGCTTTGTTGTCCCATACAGATGCTGTGTGACAACCAGACTGGAAAGCACCATCAACGCCAGGATCGATAGTAGAGGCCGCCATGGCTTCCAGTTCCTGACAAGTCATTGGACCCGTTGTATCTTGGGAACCCACGATGTTCACTTTAACGCGAACGTCAGAACCTGTGTGTAGAGGAGTAGAGGAAGCAACACCGACTGCATTACGGTTGAAGATTTTTTCAACAGCAGTCAGGCCTTGGCCTTCAACAGAGATTTCTTTAGAAGCCGCAAATACTGTTGGCGCTTCAATACCCAGTGTTTCAGCTGCGAAAGTTTGAAGTTTCTTACCGAAAGTCAGAGCGTAAGAACCGCCGGCTTTCATGAATTCAACTTTCTGAGGAGAGAACGCATCAGCAACGTCAGCTACTTCTTTATCGCCATTGAAAAGCTTTTTAGTAACAGTATCGATTGTAAGAACAGTACCAGTAGCAACTGAGTAAGCTTCTTCTAATACGTTGTCGCCGTTAGCATCTTTAACAACGTTGCCGTTAGCGTCTACTTTCTTAACCCAGTTTTTAAGGTCAAGACCGATACCGCCGGTTACACCAACAGTGGTTAGGAAGATAGGTGCGATACCGTTAGTACCAGCAACAACAGGTGCGTTGTTGATGAAAGGGATGTAAGGAGATGTCTTCTTACCGGCCCAAAGTGCTACGTTGTTCACACCAGACATACGAGAAGAACCAACACCCATTGTGCCTTTTTCAGCGATTAGCATCACTTTTGCATTCGGGTGTTTTTTACCTAGAGCCACGATTTCTTGCTGAGCAACAGGTGTGATCATGCACTGGCCGTGCAATTCACGGTCGGCACGTGAGTGAGACTGGTTACCAGGAGAAAGAAGGTCAGTAGAGATGTCGCCTTCAGCCGCGATGTAAGTCACTACGTCGATTTTCTCGTCGATTTCAGGAAGCTTTGTGAAGAACTCAGCAGCTGCGTAGCTTTCTAGAAGGTCTTTAGCAATGGCGTTGCCAGCTTTAAAGGCATCAGCTAGGCGAGATGTATCTGCTTCGTATAGGAATACTTGAGACTTAAGCACTTCGCCAGCCGCTTTAGCGTTAGCGTCGCTCGATAATGCGATGTCTAAAAGCGCTTCAATAGAAGGGCCGCCTTTCATGTGAGAAAGTTGCTCAAGAGCGAACTCAGCACTGATTTCTGCAACCGTCTCAAGACCTAAAACGATGTCTTTTAAGAACGCAGCTTTAACCACAGCAGCAGGAGTTGTACCAGGCAGAGTGTTGTAGATGAAGAAGTTTAAAGAACCTTCACGGTATTCATTACCAGTGTCTTTAATCTGAGCAATAAGTTCAGCTACTAGTGCAGCGTCATCAATTGGTTTTGGGTTCAGGTTAAGGTCGTTTTTACGAACCTCAATTTCTGCTAGGTATTCTGTATACAAGCTCATACGAATCTCTCACTCAATATCAAATTAACCTGTGACTTTCCGCCATCAGGTGTCAGAGCACCGAAGCGCCCTAACTTAAAAATAACGGCCGGATTATAAGGTAGATAGCGTTATAAATTAAGCTAAGCCTAGTCTCTATTGGCCATAAACCTAGCGAATCTGACTTATAATGGTTATTGATTTAACTTATTCTGGTTAAAATTTGCCCATCGCCAAGCTGCAGCCCTTATTTTGCACCCCCATGGCGAAGTGGGGGCTTTTTCGGTGCATGAAAACGATTATTAACCAGCCTTAATTAATATCAGGATCAATCGCCCACGACTCTTTAAATCTCGCTTTTAAATGAGAATGATTAACCTTGGGGCTGTATTTTGGGGGGCGACCCATAAGTGTAATATTGGCGAATTTACCGGTGTACTTTGTGGGTATTAATTGGATTTGATTAGGACAGATTAGCCTGACGACTTTAAGCCTAAGCTCAGAAGTACACTTAGAGCAGGTTAGCTATGAGAATGTTTAATTTAGTTTTAAATGGTTTGTTAAAGATTGTTCATGGCAGCTGATAATGTAACTAAAGTAGCCTAGATGAGTTATCTTTTATGATGATAAAAGACTCAAGTCCTTGGGTATAATCAGTTTAAAACCCAGCCCCGCTTGTGTATCTATGATCTCAATAGAGCCCTTTAATATTTGGCTGGTTAAATTAAACACCAAGTACATACCTAACCCCGTTTTCCCCTTTACGCCTCGTTGGGTGGTATAAAATGGGTTAAATAGAGTTTGTTTATTTTCAGCGCTTAACCCTATGCCATTATCCTGGTAAATAATTTCAATCTCGTCATGGGTCTGTGTGGCTTTAATAAAAATTTGATTGTCGCGATGACTTTGAAAAGCGTGATCAAGGCTATTGGTGACCAGTTGTTCAATAACTTCGCAGATAGCTTGAGCTTTGTGGTTAATACAAAGCGCCGGCTCACATTCTATGGTGACGTGAACCTTTTGTTGATCGATTCTTTCTTGTAGAGGCACTATAGATTGATTGATGAGTGTTAATAAATGGCTTTCACTTTGTTCATAATCGGTTTTTAAAATGGTACTAATTTTAAATTGCTGTATTAGTTCGCTGACTTTCGCAAGATTGGTTTCAGTAAAATCCAAGGACTCTAGCTCTTGTGTAATGGCATCTTGAAATAAATCACGGGTTAAGGTTTTTTGGTGATAGCCATCACTTAATCGTGACACTAAATCTCTGATGTGACTTAAGGCAGTCATGGAACTACCAAGAGGTGTATTTAACTCATGACAAATGCCCATAATTAATTGCTCCATAGAAGCCATTCTTTCTTTAATAGCTTGCTCCCTAAGAGTTTCATTTTCTTTTCGTTCACTAATATCAATGAGTGATCCTTCGTAATGAGCAATACTCTCATCGCTGCCTTTTGAGGGGCGCATAGAGAGTGACACCCATAACACTTTGCCATCCTCACGTTTTAACTGCTCTTCAAAGTCAATAATTCGGCCATTGAGTTTCATAATCTTTAATAATCTCTCTGGCATTTTCGGGTCATGGGCCAATAGTGCAATATTGTCAGCAATAGGAGATGCCATGAGAGATGCGTTAGAAGGGTAGCCAAGTATTTGTGTGAAGGCGCTATTGACTGAAATTAGCCGGCCGTTTTTTTTAACTTGGAAGTTGCCCGATAACGAATCACTGTACAGGTCAGCGTAGCGCCTAAGGTTTTTAATATTTTCTTTTTGGGCGAATAAACTCTCCTTTTTAGCGGTATCTATGCGTTGTGCCAACGCCAGTGATAACACCACCATTTCAATAAAAAAGCCTATTTGATAGGCGTGCTGGGTAAAGAAATTGGTGGGCAATAAACCTAAACTTTTTAAATTGTTGCTCATTATTCCCACACTAAAAAGCAGTACAGCCACTGTGAAGTAAATGGCAGAACGATCTCCTTTTAGGGACAGATGCAGACCAATAACCAAAGAAGAGCCATTAACGATAAGGGCAAAAATAACCTCTACCGGTACGATAATGTAGTAAGGCAAAACGATCGCCAATAAGGGCAAGGGTAAAGCGCAGTAAAATAAGCCTAAGAAGTACTGGCGATACCAGGTTTTAACTTTCAATATGTTTAACAGCTCAAACATGAACATTAAACTGGTGGCTTGAATGAAGGCATTAAAAAACGGAAAAACCAATGTGTTTAGGTGTGGTGTTGATGGCCATAATGCTTGAAACGCAAAGCCATCATAGCTGTTGGATACGACCATCATGGCAAAGGCATTCACCACATAAAGAGCGTAAAGCCGGTCGCGAATAGCAATGTAAATAAACAGATTGTAAATTATCATCAGCCATAAAATGCCCGATACCCAACCCCTCAAAAAGATACTGTCATTATTATGATCAACAAATACTTCATTAGATGAAAACAATAACGGCACTTCCAACGCCCCTTGGCTTTCAACGCGCAAATATACACTAAGGGTTTGTTGGGCTTTTAAAGGGTACGCAAATACAAAATCAATATGGTTCACTGCACGAGTGTCAAAGTCTCTAAGATCACCTGTTTGGTAAGCTTTATAGGGGGTGTTGTTGATAAAACTGTAGTGATCTAAGAAATCTAACAGGGGGTAGGGGATGTGCAAAACGTAATCGCCATCTTGTTTGGCTTGTACGGTGAACTTAAGCCAAAGACTGGCATTTTGAAAACCAAAGTTAATGGCATTTCCAGTGATTGGTTGCCAACTCTTGGATTCCATAACTCGTTCTATATCCAGCGCCTTAGATGAATCAAACAGAAAGTCCACTTCTTGAATGAGGTGATAATAACGAGAATCATCTACTTGTATGGTGCTATTAGCACAACTTAATGACGGCAGAAATATCATTAAACATGTTGTTAGCCACAGGGACTTTACGTTCACGCTTTCTCCCAGGGCTTAACTTAAGTTTATCTGTTTAATAATAGCATAGCGGTGCCTTGGGTAAGGAGGGACAGATGCTATTTAAGGCGATGTGTGTAGTTTGTTTTTTATCTTTAATAAGCCATACGCTGCCTGCCCTAAGGTCGAGCCATGATGGCGCTAGTGGAATACCCCAGCGTGGGTTGTGTTTTTTTGGTATCTTGCTGCTTATTTAATCTTTAGGGGGCAAGTCATGGCTTATGAAATATTAGTGGGGCTTGAAGTATTAGATAATGAAAAATATCGCCAATACCGAGCGGCCATGATGCCAATATTGGCTCAATATGAAGGGGCGTTTGGCTATGATTTTACAGTTAGTGGAGTGTTAAAATCGCCCACTAAAGAGCCAATTAATCGGGTGTTTACCCTATGTTTTTCTAATGCTAACAAAATGGATAGTTTCTTTAGTGACACAGAATATCTAAAGGTTAAAAAACAATATTTTAATCATTCTGTGGGCAGTACCACCATTATTTCAAGCTATGAAAAGCAGTGAATTAGCGCGTTCTCACAGTGATGTTGAAGCTGTACGTTTGTCTGGCAAATAACAAAATCAGTGATTGCTTGGTAAGTAAAAATTACATTATGATCCTGCGCGTGCAAATTCCTTAAAGGCAGTATGGCACCATCAATAAAAAATAAGAGCAATACCTCATGGACCAATTAGACACAGCTCTTATGGGAGCATTTACAAGCTATCGTTTGAGTCAAAATGATGGCGAGCCTCTATACGAGTATTTACTAAAATATAAAGGCAATACCGCCAAGTTACGGGCGATTCAAGAAAAGTCTTTTGCCATGGTGGGCGAATATTTACAGCGCCAACCCACCTTTGATGCCCATGCATTTGGCTGGCTTGAAACCCTTATTAACGCCCTTGAAGACATTAAATGCAGTGAGGATTCTCGCCACAATTCATTAAGGCGTTAACCTATGACAGCTTTATAGAAAATGAGCATTATTTACATGGGTAATGTGGCAACGTAGCAGGTTTATACAAGTTCATAGTCGCTTCAAAGAGTAAGCTTGGTTCATCTTAATTAGGAGGTGACCATGCCATTTTCTTTAACTCAAACACAATCCCAACCTCAGTCTTCCTATCTTATTGCTACCCCAATGCTGGACTTTGAAAACCCTGCCATTCAAGCACTTATTACTCAACAGCAATGGCGTAGTCTAAGCCCTTATGATGCCATTGGTGCTGCGTATGACTATGTGCGCGACCAACTGGCCTTTGGTTACAATAAATCCGATACCTTAAAAGCCAGCGCCGTCTTGAAAGACGGTTACGGGCAATGCAATACCAAAGGAACGTTATTAATGGCGTTGCTGCGGGCCTTAGGTATTGAATGTCGTCTTCATGGCTTTACTATCTTTAATGCCTTACAAAAAGGCGCCATTCCCAACTATTTATTTGCCTTAGCCCCTAAGCGCATTATTCATAGTTGGGTGGAAGTAAAGCTCAACGATCAATGGTTAAATCTTGAAGGCTATATTATTGATCAAGCCTATTTAGCTCAGGTACAGGCAACTTTTGCAGGTCAATGCCAATCGTTCAGTGGGTATGGCATTGCCACTACCTGTTTGGCCTCGCCCAATGTGCATTGGCAAGGGCAATCTACCTACATTCAAAAAGAGGGCATTGCGGATGATTTTGGGCTTTATGAACAGCCCGATGCGTTTTATGCCGCTCATGGCTCCAATTTGTCTGGGCTTAAGCGCTGGTTGTTCGCTTATGGTTTACGCCACCTTATGAATATGAACGTAAAGCGCATTCGCCAGGGAAGAGGGCTGAAAAGCCATTGATGAAACCTAAAAACCAATAAAATCCTTTTCTTGACTGTTTGGTCAGGTTATATTGCGCACGCCTATAATAATCGTGTTAATAACGGGCAATTTAGTGCAGTTTCAGCCAAAGCTGCTTGAATTAAAAAGTGTTCACTTTTTAAACTGCAAGATAATTTGTAACAGTCTAAACGTCTTTTGGTGTTGCATTATTCACTTATGAATAATGAACCCTAGATGTTATTAAACCCCAGAGGAGCTTATGGTAGATCAGGTCGGTAACAGCGAAGAACTTCCGCGCAGAAAGTTTATTAAGCAGTGTGTGGTAGCTGGTGTAACCCTGTATACCGCACCCTTGGTCTTGTCATTAAATGAGGCAGTGGCGCAAGCGTCTAGCTCTAGCCAGGTTCTGGGGTATAAAGCCCCCAAATTTCGCCTAGATGGCATTGCCAAGGTCACAGGCCAAAAAGTATATGGACGTGATTTTCGCGCCCAAGACATGGCTGGTTGGCCAAAAGAACAGGCTTATGGGTTTGTAATACGAGCCACCAAGGTAGATCACACCTTTTCTCATGTAGATTTAACCGATATTCCCGAAAACGCTCAGCCATTTAAAGTGATTTTGGCCGAAGATTTAGTTAAACAAAAATTAGAATTACCGCCATTTTTTGGCAATGACATGCTGGTGGCTAAAAATGCCGCGCCACAGTATTACGGTCACGCGGTGGCCATTTTATTATTTGAAAACTTCGACCAATTTAAAGCAGCCAAATTAAAAATTCAGTTTAACGATAATGTGGTGCGTTACGGTAAATCCACCAAGCCGTTTACCAGTAACCCTTATGCGGCGTGGCGCATTGTTCGTGAAGAAGGTAAGCAGGGTGCTACAGGCAAGGACAAGTACTCACCACTGCAAGATGGGTTATTTTTCCCAAGTTACCAGCGTCGCATGCCAGTTTGGGAAGGGGATCCTAATCAAGCGGGCAGTGTGAGTGAGCGTGGCTTGTATTATGGCAATGAAGTGCAACACAAAATGCAAAAAAATGCCGATGATTGGCTAATCATTGACGAGCAATACACCTCGCAAAGTATTGACCCTATGATGATGGAACCAGAAGCCTTTAACGGTTACTGGGAAAAAGCCACTAAAACTCTACACGTAGTAGCCACCAGCCAGTCTCCTCATGATTACCAAGAGCAAGTAGCTGAAATTTTAGCCCACAGTAAAATGGGTCATTCCATTAAAAATATTGTGGTGCACAGCGCTTATGTGGGCGGTGCCTTTGGTGCTAAAGATCATTCTATTTTTCCTTATTACGGCACCATCGCCGCATTATTTTCAGAAGGTCGTCCTCTTTACTTAGCCAACGATCGGTTTGAGCAATTCCAATCAGGCTTAAAACGTCATCCATTTATCATGGATAACAAATTGGCCTTTGATAAAAAAACCGGTCAATTGCAAGGTCTGCACAGCAAAATGAATTTAGACGGCGGTGGACGCAGCAACTTTAGCAGCGCCATTGCCATGGTAGGGGCCAGTGCCATTCAAGGTATTTATTATTTACCTCGTAATGACATTCAAGCCACTGCCCACCAAAGTAACAACGTTGACTGCGGTTCCATGCGGGGTTTTGGTACATTGCAAACCATGTCGTCCATGGAAATGATGCTTAATGAAGCAGCGCAAAAATTGGACATGGACCCCATTGAGTTGCGTGAAAAAAATATCATGAAAACGGGTTTTCGCAATACTCAGGGCGCCATTCCTAATGGTGAATTACGTTACGGTGAAATTTTAGAAAAAGCCAAGCAACACACCATGTGGACGCAACGTGCAGCGCGTAAACAAGAATTTGAAAAAAATAACCCGCACATGTTATTCGGTACCGGCTTTGGTATTGCCACAAAAGATTATGGCACAGGGGCCGCGGCTCCTAGTTCTGCAGTGCGCATTAGCCCTGAAGGCAAAATTGAGCTAGACATTGTCTTTATGGAAATGGGCACCGGCACGCAAACTTCACAAGCGGTATCGGTAGGGAAATTCTTAGGGTCTACTGCACACCAGGTGAATCTTGCCAAAATGGATAGCTGGGCTGCGTTAAAGCAATTTCAAACCGATAACCCATATATAACGTCTCAGGCGCGTCAAGATGAGATGGCTCAAAACCCGCAATGGACGCCCGTGGTGGCCATGGCTTCTAGTGCTTCCATGTCATCTTATTTTCAAACCCATACCAGTCATGGCGCCGCCCGTGTTTTATACCGCTATGGTTTGTGGCCAGCGGCGCAACACATTTGGAGCGGGTCCACTATCAAAGTGGCCAGTAAACGCATTAGCTTTAAAGATATAGATAAGGCCAAATGGAAAAATGAAATGCTCACCATGCCTGGTAAGCCAGCTTTATCTTTAGCGCAGTTGGCCGCGAAAGCACACGAACTAGGATTGGTAACCGGCGTAATGACCCACGCGTTTAACCGCTGGTCTTGGGCCGATGCGCAATTTAGTATTTTAGGCAACAAAGAAACCCTAGAGCTAGATGGTTTAGCATTGCAGTACGGCAACGGCGCCGATAATCGCCGTAAAAATTTAATGAAGAGCCATGGCTATCATTTAATTAACCGCCAGAAAATGAATTACCCGGCCACGGCCATGAATAACGCCATGGTGACCTATTACGCCCCATGCGCCACTTTGGTGGATGTGGCCGTTAACAAGGGCAATGGCAAGGTCGCGGTGGTGAAAACCCATTCATGGTTAGATTGCGGTACGCCTTTGGTCAGCAAGTTAGTGGAAGGGCAAATTGAAGGAGGCGTGGCCATGGGCATTGGTCATGCTTTGTTTGAAGAGCTGCCTCTAGGAGAAGAAGGTCCGGGCACAGGCCAATGGAACCTAAACCGTTACGATTTAGCTAAGGGTAAAGATGTGGGGGTTTGGCAACATACTCATACCTTGCTTGAGCCTTTAAATGAAAATACCCCAAGCAAAGGCATTGGCGAAGTGGTGATGATTCCAGTGGTACCAGCCATTGCCGAAGCAGTTTATCAGGCTACTAACGTACGTTTTAGGTCCTTACCCATCACCGCCAAAAAAGTGAAAGAGGCCTTGCAGTCATGATTAAAAAAGTGACCAACATGCAAAATACTAATTATGCCTTTTCAGTTTTAAAAACCCAGAAAATTAAGGGGTTGAAGTAATCATGAGTCAAACCATAAATATGAACATCAACGGCCAACAAATTGGCCCAGTTGAAGTTAGCGATCACACTATGATGATTGAGTTTTTACACGAAAAACTTAATTTAACCGGCACCAAGTTTGGTTGTGGTGCAGGAGTGTGTCATGCCTGTGTGGTATTGGTTGATAATGACGACGGCACCACCAGTGTGGAGCGCAGTTGCATTTCTGGTGCGGGTTATTTTGATGGCAAAAAAGTACGTACCGTTGAAGGGCACGCGAAAACCAACGAGCAAGGAGAAGTAAGTGAATTGTCTCCTGTGCAACAAGCGTTTTTAGAGCATTACAGTTTTCAATGTGGTTGGTGTACATCGGGTTTTGTAAATACTGCCACGGCCTTGGTAGAAAAACTCGCTAAGAACCCTATCAATAAAGACCAGGTAGAAAAAACCGTTGAAGATGCGTTGCAAGATAATATTTGTCGCTGCACCGGTTACGTAAAATATTATCAAGCGGTGAAAGAATTAATTCTAAAAACCCCCGGATTAACGGTATAGGAGGCCACATGAAAAATATAAAAACTATGTTTGTATCGTTGGCTTTTTTATTAATGGCTGCGCAGTTTTCACAGGCTCAAACCACCAACCAAGAACAAATTGAAAAAGGTAAATATCTGGCGGTAGCAGGTGACTGCATTGCTTGTCACACCGCACCAGAAGGCATGCCGTTTGCTGGTGGCTTGCCCATGCACACACCCTTTGGCGTTTTGTACAGCACGAATATTACCCCAGATAAAAACACCGGCATTGGTGAATACAGTTACGAGCTTTTTCGCCAAACCATGCACGAAGGTAAAGGCAGCGCAGGGCATTTATATCCTGCTATGCCGTACACCTCCTATACCCTGTTAACGGAAGAGGATACCCAGGCTTTATATGCTTACTTCATGAGCTTGCCTGCTGTAAACCAAGTTAATCGCGATAATGAAATTGCGTTTCCTTTTAACTTGCGTTTTGGTCTTGGATTTTGGAAAACTTTATTTGCCAAAGATACTGAGTTTGCAAAAAATCCCAATAAAAGCGTGAACTGGAATCGTGGTAATTATTTAGTGAATGCCCTTGGCCATTGTGGCGAATGCCATACCCCAAGAAATTTCACCATGGAGCTTGATTTAACACGCCCCATGCAAGGCAATGTGATTGCAGGATTTGAAGCCAGTGACATCACATCTGATCGATTAAAAGCACAAGGCTGGACAAAACAGGATTTAGCTTCGTTGTTTAAAAATGGCTACAGTGATAAAGGCACCGTGTTTGGTGAAATGTCCATGGTGGTGTACCACAGTTTAAGTCGCCTAAATGATAGCGATATGAATGCGGTAACCAGCTACCTGCTAGACAGCGATAACCCCGTTGAAGCCAAACCTTTTATTGCCCGCACACCAGATAAAAAAGCACCAGGGCATAAAACTTATGTGAATATGTGCTCAGGTTGTCATGGCTTGGAAGGGCAGGGTAAACCTAAAATTGCCCCTGCCATGCAAAGCAATGCGACCATTAATCGCCCAAGTTTATACAACAGTGTGGCTGTACTATTGCGTGGTATTCCAAGCCAAAAATACAATGCCACCACGGCTTACTACGCCATGGACAGCTTTGAAGAATTAACCAATCAAGAGATGGCTGATTTAATAAACTACATGCGTCAAGCATGGACCGATGAGTCTCCAAATGTCACTGCCGATCAAGTGTCGCGTATTCGTGATGAATTAGAAGGGGATGGTTTGATTGGAGTGGGGTCTGGGCACGCTGAGTTTTAATCTAATATAAGTCCGTTAACAGAGTACTCATAAAACGAGAGCCGCCATTTGAATTTTTCAATGGCGGTTTAATGAAATGGTTCCCCTCGCTTTTCAGCGCTAAGCTGAGGAGTAAGTATCCTTAAAGGAGAACCATCTCATGTCCACCATTACAGTTCTTGGAATCGAT
>OLII01000791.1_pt1 | contig 11603 bp, 9 predicted proteins | sample 1609481 | NCBI WGS metagenome assembly OLII01 (sample SAMN05416859, study PRJEB24817) | seawater metagenome | isolation source: Sea water | place: Canada:Atlantic | collected 2013-11
GAATGGACAAGAAGGCATCTTTAAAAAAAGCACAAGCGATGCTGGATAAAGTTGCACTATTAACAAGAGCTAAGCATAAGCCTTCGGAGTTGTCTGGAGGGGAAAGACAAAGGGTAGCGGTTGCACGGGCTTTAATTACCGACCCTGCCTTGGTGCTTTTAGATGAGCCTACGGGCAATTTAGATACGAATACTGCAAAAGATGTTCAAGGGTTGCTAAAAGAGCTAAATGGGCAAGTGAAGACGGCTTTTGTGGCCGTTACCCATGACTTAAATTTTGCAGCGTTAGCTCAAAAAAGTTTTCGATTAGAAGGCGGAGGACTAAACGAGATAGTGGAGCCACAAATGGCTTAGTTAAAAATAGCCCCTCAAAGCGCCTAATTAAAGGCGCTTTTGTTGGCGTTTTTTCCAGCTTCTAAGTACATTAAATCGCCAGAATAGGCGTATTCCCACATAGCCTATGGATGAAAAAATAACTGCACATAACAGCGAGCCAAGAATTAACGGCTCCCAAATAGCACCTAGCTCTGTTAATGCCCAATCTACTGATAATTCTATTTCAAAAGGACGCTCTGGAATTCCGAGCACTGAAGCCCCAACTTTATAAGTGAAGTAAAAAATTGGTGGAATAGTGAGAGGATTACTAATCCAAACTAGGCCCACTGAAATGGGGAGGTTGGAATGTATAAAAACACCTACTGCTGCGGCGGCAACCATTTGAAATGGCATGGGCATAAACGCAAAGAAAATACCCACTAAGAATGCTCTTGAAACTGAACGGCGATTTAAGTGCCATAGGTTGGGTTCATGGAGCATGGAGCCTAAAAATTGCAAAGAGGGGTGTTGTTGAATAGTCTGAGGGTTAGGGAAAAGTTTTTTTAATGCTTTTTTGGGCATACGGCTCTCAGATGTTGATATTGTTCATTTAAGCGATTGATTGCTTAGTCATTACTGCCATCGTGAGCTATTAAGGGAATCTAAAGTGACTCTTTTAAAAAGTGGCATACAATCAAGGCGGTAATTATGCACGGATTGCATGGGACTTGCTAGCGATGAAGAGTGCCCTATTGGTTTTCAGTTTCTCGGTGTTGGTGTCTAGTATTTGGCCTCTCATTACCCTTCTAATTTCTCCTTTTCTGATTTTGTTTTTCGCTTTGTATAAAAATAAGTACTTGAGCTTAAGTTATGCCTTTTTATTAGGTGCTATTTGGGTGGGGTGGCATTGGAGTGTTGTGAATAATAGCGCTTTAACTCTGGAGCAAGGACGGCAGAATTGGCAGTTAACAGGCGAGGTGGGTCGTATTTCAAAACAAAAAGGTCGCCTTGAGTTTGATTTTTACGCGCAGCGTCCTTTTGAAAAATTAAAAATTAGTTGTTATCAGTGTCCATGGAATATTGAACGTGGAGATCAGTGGTCTCTTGCTCTTAAATTGAAACCCTTCTCTTCATTTTATAATCCCGTTGGCTTTAATTATAGGCGGTGGATGCTGGCTAAAGGCTATACAGCCTACGGCTCAGTGGATGTGAAACGCCCCTATAATAATAAGTTAACGCGTGATGCTTATTCTTTGGCAAAGCAAATAAATATAACCCTATCAGAGCCTCGCTTCCCCATTTTAAGGGCGCTTTTATTAGGGGATAAAAAAACATTGCCTGCTAATTTTAAGCGAATTATTAATGGTTCTGGTCTAGGGCATCTGTTTGTTATCTCCGGGCTGCACGTGGGTATGATGGCGTTGGTGGTGACATTGCTACTTTCTTGGCTGCAAAAAGTGTTTTTATTAAAGCATTGGGTGTTTGGGCCTTTCTTTAGTGTGATGGGAGGGTTCTTAGCAGCTGTATTTTATGCCTATTTATCTGGGTTTAATGTCCCAGTAATACGTGCCTGTATTATGCTCTTATTTATATTGCTAATGCTTTTGAGGGTAAAAAATCGACACATATCTCAATATCTATTTTTAGCCCTCTTATCTGTTATGTTTATTAAGCCTCTGGCATTTATGGAATTGGGGAGTTGGCTGTCGTTTGTCATTGTGGGGGCGTTGATTTTTGGCATGGGGGTAAAAGGCAGCTGGTTTGGGCAGCTTTTTACGGCGCAACAAATCGCTTTTTATTCAGGGGGGAGCATTTTATTGGTCGCAGGTATGGGTCTGGCTCCTGTTGGTTTTCTTTTAAATTTGGTTTTTATTCCTCTTATTTCCTTCTTGGTATTGCCTGCTGCTGTATTGGGTCTTGGATTAGCTCTGATTGGATTTGAAAACTTCTTAATCATTGTTGAATTTGCTCTTGGTGAGATATTAGAAGGCCTTTTGAGTATTGAAAAAGTAGTCACTTGGGCGCCAGCCATTCATGAAAACAATAAAATATTATTATTGTTTGCTTTACTGCTTTTTATTTTTCCTAGGGCGTTAAGGTTTAGGACGGTAGCGATAATTTTGCTGGTGGTGGCGCTGGCTCTTCCAATACAGCGTCCTAAAAAGGGAGGGTTTACTTTAACTGTACTGGATGTAGGGCAGGGAAGTGCGACATTAATAGAAACGAAAAACTTTAATGTGTTGGTCGATACTGGTACACGATTTATGAATGGCATGGCCATGGTGGATTATGTTATTTCACCACATTTGAAATTTCGAGATATTAAGCACCTAGACATATTGCACATCACCCATGCTGATATCGACCATTCAGGTGGGAAGGCACTTCTTACCGATATGAGTAAAGCGTTGGTGGAGCAGGATTCATGTGACGCTTTTAGTTGGGTGTGGGACGATGTTAAATTTGAGCGTTTTAAAGCACAAGAGTATGAGGCAGGTAATAATGGCTCCTGCTTGTTGAGGGTAAGCGACTCAAAGGGGCGCAAGGTACTAATGACTGGGGATGTTGAAAGGGAAGCTGAGTATGCCTTGGTGAAACAGGGAGCACCTTTACAAGCTGATGTGCTGTTGGTGCCACACCATGGAAGTAAGACATCCTCCACCCTTACTTTCTTGGATGCCGTGAGCCCCAATATGGCTATTATATCTGCTGGGAATTTGAACCATTATGGTCACCCACACTCTGAAATTGTTCAGCGCTTGAACAGTAATTCCATAGAAGTTTATTCAACTGCTTCACATGGAGCGATACAAGTTGATTTTGATCCTAGACAAGAGAGCCTAAGTGTTTCAACATACCGCCCTATTTTTAAGTAAGCGCATAATCGTTAGGAGATGTAGGTGAAAGAATTGGTATTTGCTGGCGGTTGGATGATGATTCCGCTTATTTTGGCTTCTGTTTTGGCAGTGGCTATCTGTATTGAGCGTTTTTGGACACTACAGACTGAAAAAGTGGCCCCTAAACACCTTTTAGCCCAAGTGTGGGTATGGATAAAAAATAACGAATTAGACGGCGCGCGTTTGAAACAGCTAAAACAAGATAGCCATTTAGGGGCTATCTTAGCGGCGGGTCTAACCAACTCTAAGCATGGGCGTGATATAACTAAGGAGGCCATTGAACAAGCAGCTTCTATTTCTATTCATGAGATGGAGCGTTTCCTTAATACTCTGGGGACTATATCGGCAGTTTCACCTCTAATGGGGTTATTGGGTACAGTGTTCGGCATGATCTCTGTATTTAATGAAATCATGGCGCAAGGTACTGGTAACGCTGGTGTGTTGGCTGGAGGCATATCTGAGGCGTTGGTGACCACGGCAGCTGGTATGTTAGTGGCTATCCCCACGTTGATTTTTTATAGAATTTTTCAGCGCCGCATTGAAGAAATAGTTGTTTTTATGGAGCAAGAAGCGGTGAAATTGGTGGATGTATTACACGGTGATCGTGAAGTGGCTGAGACCCCAGAGGGGAATTAACCGTGAAATTTAAACGCCAACATAAAGAAGAGCTTAATTTAAACCTAACGCCTTTAATCGATATCGTATTTTTATTGTTAATTTTTTTCATGGTGACCACCACGTTCACCAAGGAAAATCATTTAGCCATACAGCTACCAGAAGCCCAAGGGGAAGTGGTAGATGCGCCTGATAAACTCGTTGAAGTGATTATCGATAAAAATGGGCAGTACAGTGTCAATGGTCAACGTTTAGTTAGTGCTAAATTAATAACACTTAAACAAGCCATTGAGAAAGTTTCCCAAGGGGATAGAGCATTGCCTTTTGTTATTACGGCCGATGCTTTAACACCCCATGAATCTGTGGTTAGGGCCATGGATGCAGCCGGCCAATTGGGGTTTTCCCGATTGAGCATTACCAGCAAACAAGCTAAATAAATAATGAATACACCAGAAACTTCCGATTGGGCGCTTTATAAGCGCCTGCTCACCTATGCGTTCCAGCAAAAAGGCATGTACCTGATTGCTATGCTGGGCTTTGCTCTTTATGCATCAACGGCACCTATGTTAGCGCACTTGATGGATTTGATAGAAGAGGCTTATGAAAACCCAACTTTTGATACTAGGATGCTTCTTGTTGGGATTATTTTAGGGATCTTTGCTTTAAGAGGGTTAGGGAGTTTTTTAGGGGATTATTATTTGGCCTGTGTCGGCAGGGGGGTTGTACATAAATTGCGTACCGACTTGTTTAATCGATATCTTTTATTGCCCAATCAGTATTTTGATCAAAATGCCAAAGGGCACATTATATCTAAGATCACCTTCGATTCTGAGCAAGTTTACGGATCTATTACCAATGCAGTAACCAGTTTAGTGCGTGAGGGTCTCACTGTCATATTTCTGCTGGTTTATATGTTTTATATGAACTGGAAGCTTACGCTTATCTTTTTTGCAGCTGCACCATTTATTGGCTTGGTGGTCAGTAAGGCCAATGGCTATTTTAAAAAATACAGTAAAAATGTACAGGGCACTATGGGCCGTGTTACGCAGGTGGCAGGGGAGGCGATTAATGCTTATAAAGAAGTTAAAGTGTTCTCGGGTCATGACTATGAAATAAATCGTTTTAATGATGCAAGTAGTGCCAATAAAACCCAAACCATTAAATTTGCCCGTGTAAAATCCATAAGTGTGCCTGTAATGCAATTGATTGTTGCCACTGCTATTGCGGCTTTGGTATGGGTGGCGCTTGACCCAAGGGTAAGTGGTTCTATGGATTTTGGCGAGCTGATGGCTTTCATGACGGCGGCCAGTACGTTGGCAAAACCCATGCGTACGCTTGCAGGAATTAATGCATTAATACAGCAGGGTGTGGTAGCGGCAAGAAGCATTTTTAAGGTAGTGGATCATCCAAAAGAGGTGAATGAAGGCACTAAGTCAGTTGGTAGGGCTGAGGGTGATTTGCAAATTAATCAATTAAATTTCAAGTACTCAGGCAGTGAAGAATGGGTATTAAAGAATCTTAATTTATCTATTGAACCAGGTAAAAATATTGCTTTAGTAGGTAAGTCAGGGAGTGGTAAATCAACCATTATTGGCTTGCTCACGCGTTTTTATGATTACCAGCAAGGAGATATTTTATTAGATGGCAGCGATATAAGGGATTACGACCTAGATAACTTGCGCCGCCAAGTGGCGTTAGTGAGTCAGGGAGTGACGCTGTTTAATGACACGGTTTACAATAATATTGCCTATGGTGCTTTGGCTGAAAAATCTAAGGAAGAGGTGTACGAAGCTGCAAAAGCTGCTCATGCTTTGGAGTTTATTGAGCAGATGCCGCAGGGAATGGAAACCCTTATTGGTGATGACGGTGTCATGCTGTCAGGTGGTCAGCGACAAAGGCTAGCCATTGCTCGTGCGATTTTAAAAGATGCCCCAATTTTAATCTTAGACGAGGCGACCAGTGCTCTTGATACTGAATCTGAACGCTATATTCAGCAGGCACTGGAAGTGCTAATGAAAAATAGAACCAGCATCGTAGTAGCGCATCGACTAAGCACTATTGAAAAAGCGGACACCATTGTTGTATTAAATGATGGCGAGATAATAGAGCAAGGTAATCACTTAGAGCTTCTAAATAAAAATGGCGCATATAAGAATCTTTATGATATGCAGTTTAGTGTTTAGTAATAATTATTGCGTTTTTAAAAGAATAAACCGCATGGGAGCAGGAGTGTGTTAGAGCGTTTATTTATGCTCTCTTGGTATGGGCACTTTCAATGGACTTGGATATTATTTCCTATTAGCTGCCTATTCTATTGTGTAACTAGGTTAAAACGTACTCGTTTTCTAAAAGCGCAAAAGATTAAAACTAAAGTGCCTGTGGTGGTGATTGGCAATATCACTGTGGGAGGAACGGGAAAAACACCTCTTGTTCAAGCATTGGTCGAGCACCTTAAAGAAAAAGGTTATAAGCCAGGGGTTATTAGTCGTGGCTATGGTGCCAGCATTCAAAACTTTCCCCATTTAATTTCTTTAGAGGACAGGTGTGAGCTAGTGGGTGATGAGCCTTACATGCTGGCTCACTCGCTAAACGTCCCGGTTGTGATTGACCCTAAAAGAAAGCAAGCTTTAGAAAGGGTCATGGAATTAGGAGTCGATGTTGTCTTAAGTGATGATGGCATGCAACATTATGACTTACCTCGAGACATAGAAATTTGTGTGCTTGATGGGGTTAGGATGCTTGGTAATGAGCAACTATTGCCTGTAGGGCCGTTAAGAGAGCCTAAGAGTAGGTTGAATGAAGTGGATATGGTGGCATTAAGTGGCGTTAAGGGTGGTGGAAATAAATTTGATTTTTCACCTGTTGGTTGGGTAAATGTGAAGTCTGGTGTTCATGTCCCTGTAAGTGAATTGAATATAGAGAAAGATGCATTGGCAATTGCTGGTATTGGTAACCCGCTTAAATTTTCAAAATCCCTAGAAAAAATTGGAATAATTAGACCGCTTAAGGCTTTTGCTGATCACTATGCGTATGAGTCATCTGATTTTATTGAAATTCCAGGTCAAGTCTTAATGACGCAAAAAGATGCGGTTAAAATACAGCCATTTTCTCGAGAAAATATGTGGTACCTTAAAATACAAGCGGGTTTGTCTGATGAGTTTTTCGCTGAGTTTATGAATAAATTAGAAAATTGTTTGGAGCGCTAAAATGGATAAGAAGTTACTTTCATTGTTGGTCTGTCCTGTGTGTAAAGGGACGTTGAAGTGGGATAAAGAAAAGTCTGAATTAGTGTGTAAGCCTGATGGGTTAGCATTTCAGGTGGAAGACGAAATACCAGTAATGATGGCCGATAAAGCGCGAACTTTAACGACTGAAGAAAAGTTAGCTAAGTAGTTTTTAGGGATAATATAGAAAAGGGTCCTCAGGTTTCCCCTTGAATCGGACTTCAAAATAGAGTTTTGCTGTATTGCTGTTGCTTTCTCCTACGGCAGCGATCAGTTGTCCTTTTACTACGCTATCCCCTTCGTTTGCATAGTTTGTGTAATTATTTCCATAGACACTTATGATGTCATTGTCATGCTGGACTAAAATTAAATTCCCGTAACTGTTAATGGCATTTCCACTATAAATAACTTTTCCTTTGGCAATGGCAATAACTGGGTCGCCTAGTTGGGCAGATATTTGGACACCGTGCTTGTGTTGACTGTATTGAAGCCCTTTTGTGATGTCTTGTTTTTCAAGTGGCCAGGAGTACAGTCTTTTCTTTTGGTCTGCATCACTGGTGCTAGTGTTAAAATTTACTGGTTGATGGGTGTCTGCAGTTTTAATTGAAGGGTTGCGTATAGCTGTTTCATTGGGCAAAAGCTCTCTCATTGCGAGTGCAACACTTGTAAAAACAAGCAGCGCTAAAATAAATGTAAGGGCTAACTCTTTATAACCAATGTGGTGCTTGAGTGCGTGATGGAGTATTACCTCTAATTGGTTGATTCTTTTGTCGAGTATCGCCACGCGGTTATTAAGGCCCATCAAAAAGCGGGCGTTACTGTTATTTTCCTTTTTTTGGGAAAGTTGTTTTTGTACGGCGCTTTCATTTTTAACCAGTTTGGGTCGGCTATTCATGTTGGCTTATCTAATTGAGTTTAATGGTTATTATGTAAGCATATAATTTGCCAACTCTGTTTTATGTCTAAATAGGCATTTGTATTGCTTTAAAAGTGTCTTTTGCGGCAAGTATTAGCCGTAAATAGATTTGGATGATTGATTGTAGTTTATAAAAATTATTAGGAAGGCTGTTGGTTTTGAAAATAGAATCGTCATATTCACTACTAAATTTTAATACTCTAGGCATAGACGCTGTTGCTGAGTTTTTTGCACAGGCAGCTTCGATTGATGAAGTGAAAGAGTGTCTGGCCTTTGCTGTGGCTAATCAGCTTTTAGTAAAGATACTGGGTGGGGGTAGTAATGTTGTCATGGCAAGTTACGTAAATGGATTGGTGCTTAACTATTCAAATGCTGCATTGCAAGTAGTCAACGAAACTGCGACAGACGTAACGATTAAAGTGGGAGCTGGTTATAACTGGCATGAGTTCGTGTTGTTTTGTCTGGCTAAGGGCTGGTTTGGTCTTGAGAACTTGTCTTTTATTCCTGGAACGGTAGGAGCTGCCCCAGTTCAAAACATCGGGGCTTATGGTGTGGAGGTTAAAGACTTCATAAGTTCAGTGCATGGTGTTCGCTTGCCTGATGGTGACTCATTTATGATGGCAGGAGAATCTTGTGGGTTTGCTTATAGAGAAAGTTGCTTCAAGCAGGAATTAGACGGCAAAGTGCTGATTACAGACGTGGAATTTACGCTTTCTAAAAAGCCTTGTGTACAAGTGGCTTATTCACCGCTTGATAAGATGGCCAGGGAAAGAGGTTTGCCTACACCTAGTGAGTTGTCTGGCTGGGTGGTACAGGTTAGAAAAAGTAAGTTACCAGATCCAAATGAATTGCCAAATGCCGGTTCATTTTTTAAAAACCCAGTTATCAGTGATGAACAGTTTCAGGAGTTAATTAAGCGTTTTCCTAAAATGCCTAATTACCCTCAGGAGAGTGGTGTTAAGTTGCCTGCTGGCTGGCTGATTGACAACTTAGGAATGAAAGGGCATTCCTTTGGTTTGGTCCAAATTCATGCTTTGCAAGCACTGGTGCTGATAAATAATGGAGGAAGCTCTGAAGATGTATTGGCGGCAGCTAGTATGATTAAAGAATCAGTGCTAAAGACCTATGGGGTGCTCTTGGAGCAGGAACCAAGATTGTTTTGTTAAGGTGGGGTTTGATTTAGGCAGAAAAAAAGGGATGCATTGCATCCCTTTTTCGTTCTAGCTAAGCTTTCGCTTAGTTTGAATTCTCTTGGCCTTCGGCCAGTCTTGCTTCTTCAAGCTTGCGGCGTTTTATTTCCCTAGGGTCATTAGGTGCGCGTTTAACTTTGGCAGGCTTGCTTTCAGCGGCTTTTGCTTCAACAGGTTTGGTCTCAGCAGTTTTAGCTTCAACAGGTTTAGTCTCAGCTGGCTTAGTTTCAGCAATTTTTGCTTCAACGGGCTTGCTCTCAGTAGGCTTGGTTTCACTCGTTTTCGCTTCAACAGGCTTAGTCTCAGCAGCTTTTACTTCAACAGGCTTGGTTTCAGCCGTTTTGGCTTCAACAGGCTTAGTCTCAGCAGCTTTTACTTCAACAGGCTTGCTCTCAGCTGGCTTAGTTTCAGCTGCTTTCGTTTCAACAGGCTTGCTCTCAGTAGGCTTAGTCTCAGTAGCTTTTACTTCAACAGGCTTAGTATTGGCTGGCTTGTTCGGTGTCCCGCCATTGTTGCTTGCCTTTCCTTCGCTAGCCTGGGCTTTATCTTTTGTTGTTGGCTTGCCGGCTATTGGGCCTTTTTCATTTTCAATTTTACGAACCACGCCTTCGTCTAACTTAGCAGGCTGTTGATTACGATTACGGCGACGGGCATTGCTACCGGTGCTTTCATCGCTATTCTTACGTGTCTCGGTGCGATTGTTGCGAGATTCATTGCGATTGTTACGAAGCTCGTTACGATTATTTCGAGAGTCGTTTTTGCTTTCATTGCGAGGCTCGTTGCGAGTATCACGGCGACCTTCGTTACGGTTATTCTCTTTATCGTTACGTGTCTCGGTGCGATTATTCTCGTTACGGCGATTTCGATTATTGCCTTGATTCTGGCGATTGCCATTACGATTATTGTCTCGGCTTTGAGGTTTGTTACGATTTCCTTGGTTTCTATTATTGTTTTGAGGTTTGGCAGGTGCTGTAACAGCAGGCTTAGCCTCTTCGGTTTCATCGTTAAATATCGAGCTAATGGCGCTTGATATTTTACCAAAAAATCCGCCGCTCTTTTGTGGGGTTTTAGGGGTTTCTTTTTCTTTCTCTACTGTGCGTGGTGCAGGTGCTCTTTCAGATGCAATTGCTTGTACGGCAGCCGTTTCCTTTTTAACTTGGTTTGAACTTTCCTCAGCCAGCTCTTGTTCATACTTGATTTCAAAGCTAACAGGCTTTGCCTGAGTGTCGTCATTTCGCATGCGCGAAACTTCAAAGTGTGGCGTCTGGAAGTTTGGATTTGGAATGATTTGCAAAACGGTATTATGACGCTTTTCAATGGCAGAAAGGTCATGGCGTTTATCATTGCTTAAGAAGGTGCTGACTTCTAAAGGTACAACTGCTCTTACAAGCTCAGTGTGGTCTTTAGCGGCTTCTTCTTCAATTAGGCGTAATAAAGAAAGGCTTAAAGAGCGCATGTCGCGAACAATACCTGTTCCTACGCAACGTGGGCATACATGGCCGCTGGTTTCCCCAAGGGAAGGACGTAAACGCTGGCGTGACATTTCAAGTAGGCCAAAGCGAGAGATTCGGCCAACTTGAACTCGTGCTCTGTCTATTTCAAGGGCGTTTTTAACGCGGTTTTCAACGTCACGTTGATTTTTGTTGCTTGTCATGTCAATGAAGTCAATTACGATCAGGCCGCCAATGTCGCGCAGGCGTAGCTGTCGTGCAATTTCATCTGCCGCTTCAAGGTTTGTATTGACCGCTGTTTCTTCAATGTCAGCACCCTTGGTCGATCTAGATGAATTGATATCAATAGAAATGAGCGCTTCAGTGGTATCAATAACGATTGAGCCACCAGACGGCAGTTTAACTTCTCTTTGAAAGGCGGTTTCAATTTGCGCTTCAATTTGGTATCGGCTAAATAAAGGCGTGCTGTCTTGATATAGGTTTATTTTAGACTCGTACTGGGGCATAACCTGTTGCACAAAGCTAAGGGCTTCTTGATGAACAGATTTATCATCAATAAGCACTTCACCAATATCTTGGCGAAGATAATCACGAATAGCACGAATAACTACATTGCTTTCTTGAAGAAGAAGGCATGGTGCTTGGCGGCGATCATTGGCGCCCTTAATGGCGTCCCAAAGCTGACTTAGGTAATCAAGGTCCCATTGAAGGTCTTCGCTAGAGCGCCCGATACCGGCAGTGCGCACGATAACGCCCATGTTGTTGGCTACGGTCACATCGCGCATAGCATCACGAATTTGATTGCGTTCATCGCCTTCGATGCGACGAGAGATGCCGCCAGCTCGAGAGTTATTTGGCATTAATACCAAGTAACGACCCGCAAGGCTGATCATGGTCGTTAAAGCTGCGCCTTTGTTGCCGCGCTCTTCTTTGTCTACCTGAACGATGACTTCTTGACCTTCGCTGATCACATCCTTGATATTTGGACGGCCAGAA
>OLII01000792.1_pt1 | contig 11588 bp, 9 predicted proteins | sample 1609481 | NCBI WGS metagenome assembly OLII01 (sample SAMN05416859, study PRJEB24817) | seawater metagenome | isolation source: Sea water | place: Canada:Atlantic | collected 2013-11
ACGAGATCTAGTACGGTCTCGTGGGCTCGGAGATGTGTATAAGAGACAGAGACTTACCTTTAGAAACAGAAAAGAACGTTGCTGGTGTTGCTATATTGGCTTTACTAAATAAAGTAGATGCGAAATGTGGTTTTGAAGTAGAAATCCATAAGAATATCAAACCTGGTAGCGGAATTGGTAGTTCTGCAGCAAGTTCTGCAGGTGCAGTCTTTGGAGTCAACAAATTATTGGGTGAGCCATTTACTTTGCAAGAATTAGTCCCATTTGCTATGGAAGGAGAACGCTTAGCCAGTGGAACAGCTCACGCAGATAATGTGGCTCCTGCCCTTTTAGGTGGTTTCACATTGGTTAGAAGTTATGCTCCCTTAGATATCATTAAAATTGATGCACCCAAAGAATTATACGCAACAGTTATTCATCCGCAAATTGAAGTTAAAACATCAGATTCTCGTTCTGTTTTAAAACAAACTGTTAGTTTAAAACAGGCCGTAACTCAATTAGGAAACCTTGGTGGATTGATTAGTGGTTTACACACAGAAAACTACGAATTGATTGGACGTTCTTTACATGATGAAATTGTTGAACCATATCGTTCAATCCTAATTCCGGAGTTTGAAAATGTAAAAAAAGCAGCGTTAAATGCTGGAGCATTGGGAAGTGGAATTTCTGGATCTGGTCCATCAATATTTGCATTGAGTAAAACAAAAAAAAACGCAAAATCTGTAGGGAAAGCAATGGCCTTAGTATATAAAAATATCGAAATAGATTTTGATGTCCATGTATCTAAAATTAATGCAAAGGGAATAAAAATACTTTAATAATGTCATTCCGAACGAAGAAAGAGGAGGAATCTCAATAATTGAAATCAAAATCAATAAGATTGCCACGTTACACTCGCAATGACAAACAAAAAAATAAAAAAAATGAACTATTACAGTTTAAATTATAAAGCACCAAAGGCTTCTTTTAAAGAAGCAGTAATAAACGGATTGGCACCAGATAAGGGGTTGTATTTTCCAGAAAGCATCACACCTTTACCAAAGGGATTCTATAAAAACATTGAGTACTTCACTAACGAAGAGATTGCTTTTGAAGTAATCAAACAATTTGTTGGAGATGAAATCCCTGAAAAGAAACTAAAAGAAATCATTAAAGAAACGATCAATTTTGACTTCCCTGTAGTTCCTATTACAGAAAACATCTCAACTCTAGAATTGTTTCACGGACCAACAATGGCATTTAAAGATGTTGGCGCACGTTTTATGGCACGTTGCTTGGGCGAATTTAACAAAGAAAACAGAGAACAAACCGTATTGGTTGCTACTTCTGGAGATACTGGTGGTGCAGTTGCCAATGGATTTTTAAATGTAAAAGGTGTAGATGTTGTCATCTTATATCCAGATGGAAAAGTAAGTGATATTCAAGAGAAGCAATTGACTACATTAGGTCAAAACATAGCTGCTTTAAAAGTTGATGGCATGTTTGACGACTGTCAGGATATGGTAAAAAAAGCATTCCTTGATACAGATATTAAGAAAACATTAACCTCTGCCAACTCAATTAATATCGCACGTTGGCTTCCTCAAATGTTTTATTTCTTCTTTGCTTATAAACAAGTAAAAAACAAGAAAAAGGAAATTGTATTCTCCGTTCCTAGTGGAAATTTCGGAAATATTTGTGCAGGAGTACTCGCTCAAAAATTAGGATTACCCATCAAGCATTTTGTCGCCTCAACCAATGTAAATGATACTGTTTCAGAGTATTTGAAAGAGGGTACTTACACAGCGAAGCCGTCCAAAGCTACCATTTCAAATGCAATGGATGTTGGAAATCCAAGTAACTTCATTCGTATTCAAGAACTCTTTGACAATAATTTTGAAGACTTAAAAAATAACTTCTCTTCGTATTCATACACTGATACAGCTACACGTGAAGCCATGGTTGAAATTTATAAGCGGGCTACATATATTGCTGATCCTCATGGAGCTATTGGATACCTTGGTGCCAAAGACTATTTGAAAACAAATGCAGACGCACAATGTATCTTTTTAGAAACAGCCCATCCCGTGAAGTTTTTAGATATTGTTGAAGAAACATTGCCTGTAAAAGTTGCGATTCCAAAGCAAATTGAAAGCGTATTAGGCAAAGAGAAGAAATTTCATAAAATTAAAACTTATACCGAACTCAAAAACTATTTGAACACCTAAGCATGCAAGTCAATGCATACAGATGATGTTCATAAACACAAGTAGTTCGCAACAAAAAAAGTCGTTATGAACAAGCTACTATGATGCAAGTATGAGCGGGATATTTCTAATATTTTTACTATTTTTCAAGCTCAAAACCGAATCTAATGAAAGTATGTATTGCCGAAAAGCCAAGTGTTGCAAGAGAAATTGCCAATATACTCGGTGCCAATACAAAACGAGATGGGTATTTTGAAGGAAATGGATATGCGGTTACTTACACCTTCGGTCATCTGTGTACTTTATTAGAACCGAAAGACTACAAATCGCATTGGAAAAGTTGGGATTTGAATAATTTGCCGATGCTTCCAGAAAAATTTGAAACCAAAGTAACGAGTAATGATGGGATTCAAAAACAATTCAATATTGTAAAATCATTGTTCAACAAAGCAACAGTTGTTATCAATTGCGGAGATGCAGGCCAAGAAGGAGAATTGATTCAGCGTTGGGTCATCAATCAATGTAATTACCAAGGAGAGGTGCAACGTTTGTGGATTTCTTCACTAACTGAAGAGGCCATTAAGGATGGTTTTAAAAATTTACAAACTTCTCAAAAATACGACAATCTATATTACGCAGGCTTTTCAAGAGCTATTGGAGATTGGTTATTGGGCTTAAATGCCACACGTCTCTACACAGTTAAATTTGGCGGTTATAAGCAAGTATTATCTGTAGGACGGGTGCAAACTCCCACCCTAGCTATGTTGGTCAATCGCTTTAAAGAAATTGAAAACTTTAAACCACAACCTTATTGGGAATTGCAAACCACTTACAGGAATACAAATTTCAATTATGAAGAAGGACGCTTTCTAAAAAAAGAAGATGGCGAGCTTCTTGCTCAAAAAGTCAAAGAATCAGATTTCGAAATCTCATCGGTTACAAAGAAAAAAGGAAAGGAATATGCGCCAAAACTATTTGACTTGACAGGATTGCAAGTATATTGTAATAACAAATTTGGATTTTCGGCTGATGAGACCTTGAAAATGGTTCAAAAATTATACGAGATGAAAGTAGTTACATACCCAAGAGTAGATACTACTTTTTTACCAAATGATGTCTACCCCAAAATTGCGGGGATTCTGGGTAAATTAACGGATTATAGTGCGCTAACAGCACCATTACTGGGAGCTAAGATTAAAAAATCGAAGCGTGTTTTTGATGATAAAAAAGTCACAGACCACCATGCCATTATTCCAACGGGTATACAAAGCAATCTGCAATACAACCAACAACAAGTCTATGACATCATTACCAAGCGTTTTATTGCTGTATTTTATCCAGATTCTGACGTATCCAATACCTCAGTTATTGGAAAAGCTGCTACTGTTTCTTTTAAAACAACCGGAAAGGAAATCATATCAAAGGGATGGCGTGTTGTTTTTGAAACTGAACAAACTAACATCAAAAAAACGGGATCAGAACAAGCAACCTTGCCCTCTTTTGAAAAAGGAGAAAAAGGTCCACATGAACCCTCTTTTCTTGAAAAAGAGACCAAACCTCCACGTAATTATACAGAGGCAAGCTTACTTAGAGCTATGGAGACAGCCGGAAAACAGGTAGATGATGACGAAATGCGTGAATTAATGAAAGAGAATGGCATTGGAAGACCCTCTACGCGAGCTAGTATTATTGAAACCTTATTTCGAAGAAAATATATTGAACGTAAAAAGAAACTCGTACTCCCCACATCTACCGGGATTCAACTGATCGAATTGATAGACAATGAACTCTTAAAATCTGCCGAGTTAACAGGGCGTTGGGAAAAGCGACTCAAAGAAATTGAACGCGGCGATTTTAATGCTGGTACATTTATAAAAAATATGAAGGCGATGGTTGATCAGTTGGTCTATGAAGTGCGCTCTAACAAATCAAAAGTTAGAATTTCTCATGAAAACGCTCATTCAAAGTCAACGCAAGCGCCAGAAAAAGCAAAGAAGAAATCAAAAAAAGAGGTGGCTGGAAAAAGCTGTCCGAAATGTAAAAAAGGATACCTGCGAAAAGGTTCTGCTGCTTTTGGTTGCTCTGAATACCAAAAAACCTGTGATTTCTTGATGCCTTTTCAATTTTTAGGAAAAAAGATTTCAGAAAATCAATTGATGCGCTTATTGGATAAAAAATCAACAACCAATTTAAAGGGCTTTCAAACCGAAACTGGCAAAGTAGAAGGTTTGATTCGTTTTGACGACAATTTTATCTTTAGACTAGAACCAAAAAAAACAGCAGAAACAGCTAAAAGTAGTACCGCAAAAAAAGACAAAATGACTTGTCCGAAATGTAAAAAAGGAACCGTACTAAAAGGAAAAACAGCCTACGGATGCTCTGCATATAAGACCGGGTGTGATTTTGTATATACCTTTGAAAACATCAAAAAGAAAGCCAATGGAAAGCCGCTAACAAAAGAACTGGTCGTAGAAATTTTAAAGACATCATTCTAAAAAAAAGTACCAAAAAGACATGCAAAGATATGCGTTATGATGCGGGAATCGTATCTAAGTACAGCTGTTCTACTTTTCTGCGTGCCCATGGCGTTCTTCTCAAAAATTTCAAACTCGACTTCACCGATGGATTGCTTTGAAAACAATTGATATCTATGAGTTCTCCGAGTGTATCCCAACCATAGGTCGCATGCAAATAGGTTACAATATCGGCTAATTTGACACCATGTAAAGGGTTGTTTGGTTGTTCTTTACTCATCTCTTCTCTCAATTTAAACTATGCAAATAAACTGCACAGTTATAGTTTCTTCTACCTTATTTATTCATTATTGCGCCTACAATACACTGGAATAGTGTACTACTGCAAATCTAGTTTAGACGCCGGGACCACAACTGCTTGCATCATGCGCTTCAAGTTGGCCGCCTATTTGTACATTTGCTCACATTAAATATACGATTATATACATCCATTATTGGGTCGCCCAAGTTCCTATATACAACCAAATATACATGTAATTCTAGTAGCATTACCCTTATAATTGTTGAAATTTCAATACATTAGCGGAAAACTTGTAAAACCACTAAATCGATTGAAAAATAGAATGAAAAATACTGCATTAACACACGTACACGAGGCTCTTGGTGCTAAAATTGTTCCTTTTGCTGGTTATCATATGCCTGTTTCTTATGAAGGGATTAATATAGAGCACGAAACAGTTAGAAAAGCTGTTGGAGTTTTTGATGTCAGTCATATGGGAGAATTTCTAGTCGAAGGACCGCATGCACTCGCTTTGATTCAGAAAGTAACCTCCAATGATGCCGCTACACTGGCAGTTGGAGATGCTCAATACAGCTGTTTCCCCAATGACAACAATGGAATTGTAGATGATTTAATTTGTTATAGAATTAAAGAAAACACCTACATGTTAGTGGTTAATGCATCCAATATTGAAAAAGACTGGGATTGGATTACTGCACATAATAAAGAATTTGGAGCTGACTTAAGAAATGTTTCTGACGATTACTCTCTTTTAGCTATCCAAGGCCCAAAGGCAGTTGAGGCGATGCAATCATTGACATCGGTTGACCTAGCGACTATTAAATTTTACACCTTTCAAATCGCTGATTTTGCTGGTATGGAGCAGGTTATTGTTTCAGCTACAGGATATACAGGGTCAGGTGGTTTTGAGATCTATGTAAAAAATGAAGATGTCGAAATGCTTTGGAAGAAGGTATTTGAGGCAGGTGCTGACTTTGGCATCAAACCAATTGGTTTGGCCGCAAGAGACACCTTGCGCTTAGAAATGGGATACTGCTTGTATGGCAACGATATTGATGACAGCACCTCTCCTATTGAGGCTGGTCTGGGTTGGATTACAAAATTTTCGAAAAACTTTGTCAATTCAGAAAACTTGCTTGCACAGAAAGAAGCAGGAATTACGCGAAGATTGGTTGCTTTTGAACTCACAGAAAGAGGGATTCCAAGACAGGGTTATCCTATTGTAGATGCTGATGGAAATAGCATTGGTCAAGTTACTTCAGGGACAATGAGTCCTTCTTTAGGAAAAGGAATTGGACTAGGCTATGTAAACAGACCGCTTACAAAAAGAGGATCGGAAATTTTTATTCAAGTGCGTAAAAAAACAATTCCTGCTGTGGTGGTAAAATTACCTTTTTACAAAGGATAAATATAATAGGAAAAACGTCATTGCCAATGCTCACAAACTTTCAAACTTAGAAAGAGGAACTCTGGCAATGACGTTTTTTTTTGTTTTACAAAATTGATACTATTTCCTAAATTTATTTCTTCTTACGATTTCTTTTAAACGTTGCTTCAAGTCATTACCTGCATCGTATACCATTTGTTCATTTGATGGGAATTGTACAGCTCTCAAAACAATCATATCTAAAAATGATTTTCGCAATGCACGCTTGTCTCCATTATAAGTGGCATAGTCGTGTTGAAAAACAAACTCACTCTTGATTGGAAAGGTGCTCAATAGTTGGTTCGTAGCTACATTTGTATACGCTACTTGTCCTATCACAGCAGCTGATTTAAACTGTGTAAATTGAAAAACTTCACAGCGAACATTGATCATGTTATCTACTTTTACTTTATTTCCTTTGTCATCAATCACTTGATTGCCATTTTTGTCTAGTAAATATTTCCAACCATCTTTCACCTGTCTTTCTTTTACCAATTGTTTTTCTCTGATCTGTTCAGGTGATATATTGATGTTTCGCAGTGTCAATTCCAACTTGAAATCATAAACCAATACCTTTGCTTTTACACTGTGATATACCGTCCAAAAATCATCGAATCCGTAGGTATCTATATTCAATAAATCTTTTAATAGTCGTTTTGGAATTATTTTTCGAGTCCTATTTTTTACAGAAACTAGCACATAATCTGTACCTCTCTCATATGCTTCACGCATCAGACGTCTGACATCTCTATAATCTGGATTTATTTTTTCAATGTAGGATAACTCTTCATATGCCTTCCTATAGTCGAGCTTTTGATTGTTCTTGAATAAAGTTTTCACCTCGGCATACAGCACAGCCGAAAGTTTATTTTTCGCTACAATGATATCCGAAGAATAATCTTTCATCTTAAAGGAAGCTTTTCTTCCGTTAGACATGTTGCGTAAAGGCAATAAAGGCTTGATCATTTCCTGCCTGTAGTTCAATGCTTGATACAGGTTAAAGATTTGCTCAAAACTTTGAGGATTCCCATCTTTCTTAAGAAATTCAATGCGCGATTCTTCTTTCTCAACCACCTTTTTAAAGGCTTCCTCTAGCATAGGAACATAAGGCTGATGTCCTTTTTTGGTTTTACTCTCCCTGAGATTTTTGACAGCCAAACGAATCGCTTTGTCGTAGTCACCAGAATTAATAGCTTCCTGTGTTGTTTTAACACTACTGCATGCAGTAATAAGCAACACTGCAAAAAGAAATGAGGTAATTTTTTTCATGATTGGATATTTATGGTTAAGCATGCAATTAGAATGCCAAAATCACCTATTTTACTTTTTTTACAGGTCTTTCTAAAAAAACAAAGCTTCTTAGAATTGTGCAGTCTTTTTTGCCATACTACTCGTAAAGAAAGATTGAAAATACTCAAAATCTTTCTCTTTATTGTCTGTTGGATGATAGGGTTCAGATAGTTTTACTTGTTTCTTTCCGTAATCAATAGTTGCCATTACTACAGGAACCTTCGCTCCTTTCGCAATATAATAAAACCCTGTTTTCCATTTGTCAACTTTTTTCCTTGTGCCTTCGGGAGACAAGGCCAGTCTAAACTGCTCTTTTTCATCAAATACCTGCACAATCGCCTCTACTAAATTGTTACTCTTAGAACGATCTACAGGAACTCCACCTAATTTTCTAAATAAAAAGCCAAACGGTCCTTTGAATAGTGAATTCTTACCAATAAAGTTGATCTGTATGCCTGAAGTATTCCTTGCCAAAACTCCAATCGGAAAATCTTGCCAACTTGTATGCGGTGCGGCAATAACAACATATTTCTTCAATTTCTTTGGAAAATCATTGACTAACTTCCAACCCATCAATTTGGTAAATATAAATTTTGATAACATAGGTTACATTTCTATTCAAAGATCAAAATTACGACTTTTTTTTAGGTACTTACCGAAGCAGAATCATAAAATTTTGAATAACGTTTGTAAATCTAATCGGGTATTTTTGTCTACAACCATCGCGAGTATGGAGGCGCGGGAAAAAACGGTTTTTATAAACTCTTGTATGAGCAGATTTCTGGGAGAATTGAGCATAAAAGCGATTAAAACAAGCCCTAAAAAAATAAATTGGTGGCAATTGGCATCTTGTAATACATAAATGTTGATATCTTTGTAATAGACCTTATATGAAGAATCCTAAAATATATAGTCCTCAAGAAAAGTACTTGTGCGATTTGTTGGCACAAAAGAATATCAAACTCAATCTATGCCTATGACAACCTTTATTATTTCTATTATTTCTGCGGCCCTTGGTCTGTTATTGGGTCGCTATTTTTCCCAATTAAAATTTGAGAAGTCCACTGCAGTATTAGAGGAAAGGCAACGTTTGTCAGATACCCAGCAAGCAGCTTTAGAGCGAAAGTTGCAGCACGCCCTAAATGAGAAAGAAGAAACGAGAACCGAAAAAGAATTCTTGCACATCGAAAACATCAAACACATCGCTGAGAAAGAAAACCTGCAACTTAAACTTGCAGAAAATAAAGAGGAAGTCACAAAGCTCCAAGAAAATTTTACCCGAGAATTTGAAAACCTAGCGAACAAAATTTTAGATGAAAAGTCGACCAAGTTTACGGAACAGAACAAACAAAACATACAACGCATCTTGAACCCGCTGCAGGAAAAAATAAAAATATTTGAAGATAAGGTGGATCGAACACACAAAGAGAGTATTGATTATCATGCGGCCCTGCGACAGCAAATCATTGGATTGAAGGAAATGAATCAGCAGATGAGTAAGGAAACAATCAACCTTACAAAAGCACTAAAGGGAGATAACAAAGCACAAGGAAACTGGGGAGAACTTGTATTAGAGCGTGTGTTGCAAAAATCTGGATTAGAGAAAGATAGAGAGTATTATGTTCAGCAAAGCTTTACCACAGATGAAGGTAAGAGAATATTGCCAGATGTGGTTATTAATTTGCCCGATGATAAGAAGATGATTGTAGATTCTAAAGTTTCTTTAACAGCATATGAGCGATTTGTAAATGCAGAAAATGACAAAGAAAAAGAACAGTTTCTAAAGGAACATCTCACTTCAATAAAACGACATGTTGATCAATTAAGTGAAAAAAAATACGAGGATATTTATAAAATAGACTCTCCTGATTTCGTGTTACTTTTTGTCCCTATTGAACCTGCTTTTGCGATTGCTTTGAATGCTGATAATTCGCTCTACAACAAGGCTTTCGAAAAGAACATCGTCATTGTAACTCCTACAACCTTGTTGGCTACATTGAGAACCATTGATTCCATGTGGAATAATGAAAAGCAACAACGCAATGCCATAGAAATAGCGAGACAAGCTGGGGCTTTGTATGATAAATTTGATGGGCTTTTAAAAGACCTCATCGGAATTGGGAAAAAAATTGATGCCTCTAAAACCGATTATAATGCTGCCATGAATAAGTTGGTTGAAGGAAAAGGAAATTTAATTTCTAGCGTTGAAAAAATTAAAAAATTGGGCGCAAAGGCGAAAAAATCGCTCCCCGATTCTATCATAGAGAGAGCCTCAGACAACACAGAATTACTGTAAAGCAGGTTGCTCTTTCTATACGCCATATGGTAAAAGCGAGCAATGATTTGCTGTAATCACGGTGCAATAACAAATATTTTATAAGGTCATAAAAAGGCGTCTTGAACAATATTCACTTCACAAAAAAAGCAGCCAATTGGCTGCTTTTCTATCTTTTGGCATGTCATGCGTTACATCACAAATAAGCGTCTAGCACTCATCATCTCTTCTACACGTTCTGCGATGTCGGCTAAAGCCTCGTCATTTTCATGATGTTGAATGGCTTCATCGATAAAATCAACAACTTGTTGCATGTCTTCTGCTAAGAGACCACGCGTGGTGACTGCAGATGTTCCAATACGAATTCCCGAAGTTACAAAAGGACTCTTATCATCAAAAGGAACCATGTTTTTATTTACCGTTATGTCTGCTTTTCCAAGAGCTATCTCTGCATCCTTTCCAGAAATCCCTTTATTCCTTAAGTCAATTAACATCATGTGATTGTCGGTTCCTCCCGAAATGATATCGTAACCTTTCGCTACAAAAGCAGCTGCCATCGTACTGGCATTCTCTTTGACTTGTAATTGATATTCTAAAAATTCATCTGTCAATGCCTCTCCAAATGCAACTGCCTTCGCAGCAATCACATGCTCTAGTGGCCCACCTTGATTTCCAGGGAATACAGCCGAGTTTAGCAATGTAGACATTTTCTTTAGTTTTCCACTTTTCAGCTTTTGACCAAATGGATTTTCAAAGTCTTTACCAATCATAATCATTCCTCCTCTTGGTCCTCGCAACGTTTTGTGCGTTGTTGTCGTTACAATATGACAGTGAGGCATTGGATCATTTAAGATTCCTTTGGCTATCATTCCGGCTGGATGGGAGATATCAGCCAATAACAAAGCACCTACACTGTCTGCAATTTCTCTAAAACGTTTAAAATCTATATCTCTCGAATAAGCCGAAGCTCCAGCAATGATCAAATTTGGTTGCTCTCTTTCTGCAGTTTCTTGAATGGTGTCGTAATTTAGCACACCAGTCTCTTTTTCCACTCCATAGAAAGAGGTTTTGTATAATTTTCCTGAAAAATTCACAGGAGAACCGTGGGTTAAGTGTCCACCATGCGACAAGTCAAAGCCTAGAATTTTATCACCTGGGTTCAAACAAGCCGAAAAAACAGCAGTATTGGCTTGTGAACCAGAATGCGGTTGCACATTCACATAGGCCGCCCCAAATAATTCTTTTGCCCTGTCAATGGCTATCTGTTCAACAACATCTACAATTTCACAACCACCATAATAGCGCTTTCCTGGATATCCTTCTGCGTATTTATTGGTTAAAATAGAACCCTGAGCTCTCATCACCTGATCACTTACAAAGTTTTCTGATGCTATTAACTCCAATCCATTTTGCTGTCTTTCTTTTTCGTCTTCAATAAGATCGAAAATCTGATAATCTACTTGCATTGTTCTATATTTATAAAGCATTAATAAAAGATACCCAAAAGTACTAAAAATCATTTTTCCAACTTGTAACTTTCTAGTATATTTGATGAAATTTTAATAACATTGGTTGATAACCAGTATAAGAACTGTCTCTTATACACATCTGACGCTGCCGACGATCTACTCTGTGT
>OLII01000793.1_pt1 | contig 11578 bp, 4 predicted proteins | sample 1609481 | NCBI WGS metagenome assembly OLII01 (sample SAMN05416859, study PRJEB24817) | seawater metagenome | isolation source: Sea water | place: Canada:Atlantic | collected 2013-11
CGTGACACCCAGCACAGTGCTCGGTGTAATCACTGTAACCGGTGTGAAAATTAAGTTCACCACAACTACCATCGCCTATGTATTGTTCTACTTTAATGGTGACGGTGTCAGTGTTCTTGCCACCGTCTTCATCGATGACGGTCATAACAAAAATAATGTCGGTGTCTTGCGCGTATTTGGGCGCGGTAAAACTGGCACTGAGTTTATTGGCGTTGTTAATGACCAGGCCGCTAGCACCTGATTGAACTGACCAAAGAACACTGGCGATGGTGCCGTCATTATCACTGGCGGTGGCTAAAAGCGTGACGTTACTTTGTGCTTGAACCGTTTGATTACTCCCTGCATCCACGGTGGGTGCCGTATTATCATTTCCCACCGCATTAATGATAATGCTAATTCTGTCCTTGCTGGTGGCACTGTCATTGTCGGTTACGGTGAGTTCAAAAATCAGTGTTTTTTCATTGGCACTTTCAGGGGCGGTAAAGTTGGGTTTTGCTACATCATCGGCACTGAGGCTAACACTGTCTCCCGATATTTGTTGCCATTGATAAGTGCTAATTTCGCCGTCTTCATCAACGCTGGCGAGCCCATTTAATGTCACGGTATCGCCGCTATTAACCGTTTGATCAGGGCCAGCATTGGCACTGGGTAATTCGTTGGCTTCCAACCCACAAGCGGCCATATCAAATACGTAATCTATGGCTTCAAAGGCGCAATCGCCCTCTTCCCCACCACTACAACTGCTTATATTAGAAGGAGGCATCGAACTGATGGTCTTAGAAATTAAGCTCGAAAAACCATTGCTAATATCAATAATGCCACCAGCGCCCCCTTGATTAATGTCGCCGTGACAACTTTGACATTGCACTTCGTAATTATTTTTACCTGCATGGCTGCTTAAAATGTCGCAGTCTACCGCTGCTGGTGCCACGGTTATGGTTAGGGTATCAAAATCGCTATCGCCGGGATCATCAATGACGGTCACTTTAATGATCAGTTCTGTTTCTTCGCGATAATCTGGCGCCGTAAAACCAGAATTAATTAGATCATTAGAATTAAGCGTTAACGTTTCGTCACCCGATATGACTTGCCAAAAATAACTCAGCGCATCGTTGTCTGCATCACTGGCCATGGCCATTAATGTGACGCTTTCACCTGCGCTTACAGTTTGGTCTGTACCTGCATCTACTTGCGGGCGAGTATTTCCAATCACTTTTGCATCCAAAACGCTAACCATGATTGAGTCTTGTTGGCTTAGCCCACCATCATCGGTAACCGTTAAAATAAAATAAAGGGTTTCTCCCAATTCTAACGAGCTGGCCGTAAAGTTTGCCGCGCTTGAACTGGCATTATTAATGGTCACCTGGGTTTCGGCTGCTTTTATATCCTGCGTCCATTGGTAAATTAAAGTGCCATCATCGCTACTGGCGGAAGCATCCAAGATCACTTCACTGCCAGGCTCAACCGTTTGATCACTTCCTGCGTTTGCAATCGGAATTTGATTTTCATCACTGGGCTCGACAATACAAGTTTGAAGTTTTAATAAATAATCACCTACCTCTTTGGCACAGTCTCCATCATCACTGCCAATACACGCGCTAGGCGCACTGGGGGGCATCGTATTAATATTTCTAGTGGTCAAAAGGTCAAGGGCATCAACTCCTGAGTAGTTAGAAAAATCAATTTCAACGCTACCGTTACTGCCCATGTCACCATGGCAACTTACACAGGTGGAACCGCCTAATTCTTGTTCGTAAAAAACTTTGCCTTCATGGCTGGCAAGATCCTCAACACAACTGGTATCAATATTTTCTAAATCTCTCCCACTGACATCAAGTTCACTATATTCGCGTGAAACATCACAGCCGCTGACAATAATCGCCATGAGGCTATATTGTATAAATTTTATAAATCCAAGTTCTCGCATGACCTTCCTCGCTAGAAAAATTTTGTGCTGCTCAAGATAAAATAGAGCAGCTTTTTATTAACGTTTACTGGGCTGTTATTTGATAACTGTACTGATGGAAATCAAACGTCCAGCGATCATGATTTTCAGATGGGGTTTGTGCGATCACTAAAAACAGGGTTTGCCCGGTCTTGGCTTCTACACTTATTTGGGATACCTGGCCGTGCTTAGCCACCGGCATAGATATATATTCGCGAGTACCCGCTATGGCATCGTAAACCACCACTTGGGTTCTGAATTCAGAAAATTCAAGGTTATTTTTATCGTGACGGAATTTAATGTCGTAATTGGAATTTTTATTCACGTCTAATTTAATAACATTGTGACCCCAATTACCCGGCAATACTTGCGGACGGCTGGCAATCCAGTTTCCTTGTGTACCTTGAGTACTGTAAACAGCCGCATATTTAGCATCCTGAATATCAGGGTGATTCATGAAATAACTTTCTGAGTTAGTCACCATATCATTGGTATTATAACTCCAGTATTTATCTTCGTTGGCCCAGTAAGAATCTGAATAGGCATGATCATAGGTCACCACATGGGCAGCGGCTTCTAAATACATATCGCGCCAATCAAGTCCAACATCATTGAATAATGTGGTAAGACCCTTAGTAAAATCATGACTATAATCTACGGTATTCCACAACTTACCGGCAAATTTTGCGCCGCTCACTTCTTGTACCAAGTAAGCCCATAACGGATAAATGGCATATTGGCGCCCGCCAACACCGTTGGCCATCATATCTTCTGGCGCAAATCGATTGGCTGCAAGGTCACCTTCATCACGCTGGGTAATTCTATCAGGGCCCCAGGCTTTATCTTGCTTGGTCCAAATTGGAAGGTGAGGGACTTGAGTAAAGGAGGTCATACGACGATCATCCATGCCTTTACCTAACCAGTCAGCCGCCCACTGCGCCATGGATTCTGTTAAAGGTTTATAACCGCCATCTCCCCAATAAAGTTTTTTAATATTGCCTTGAAAGCGATGAAAGTCTTCATGGTTGGCATGTTGGCCACAATCTTTTACCGATAAGAGGCTATAATCTTGTTTACAATAAATATTGCTTGAATAAAAATAACTTTGACGAATTTGAGAATCATGCTCATCAGTTAATATGGCGCCATTTTTAATGTTTTCGCCATTGCCATTATAAAACTCAAAAAAGTCCCCATGGCGATACATGCCAACATCCAGTAAGTAAAATTCATGGAGTTCATCTTTAATAAATACAGTTTGACGTTTTGCTCCATGCCCTTGATAGTTTTCACTGGCATCATCCTGACCTAACCACCAAAAACTGCAGTAATAAACCCCACACACATAACCGGTATCGCTATAAGTCCCTTCTTCATTATCTGCATCTAAGCGAGGCTGTATTGACGGTGATGGTGTAAGCGACAACATTTTCTCATCACAATCACCACCCAATTCTTTTAACTCAGCTGCGCTTAATTCACGATCATAAATACGTAAATCCCAAGCTTTACCCGAATACTCACCCAGTTGAATGCTATCGGCCAAAGCTTTTAAGTTATTGGTACTCAATGAATGGCTCTGGGCATAGCCGTTAAAAGTAGAATTAACATTCTCGCCTACGGAAACCGCAAAGTGATTACAACTGCGACTTTGCACACGCGCCTGAGTATTTTCTATGGACAGGGTATTGCCTTCGAGTGTTTCAAAGTCCACCTGTACACCGTCAATTGTATTGACTAAGGTAATGGCTTCACTGCTAACAATATTTCCATTGGCAATATTAGTAGGCTGGTAACCCCAATCAATGGCAGCGGACTCATCGGGGGTGGTTAAGTCAGCGTGGGACGCCATAAATTTAACCGATAATGTCATTTGATCCATCCCTAAAGATGCATCGGCCAGATCGGTGGTAAATGAGCGTTCAGTTAAAATGTTACGACTAATTTGCTGTTCTTCTGTATAGCGTGGGCCCGCCATGCTTACATCAAAACGGTTAGGAGAAATATCTTGCTCGGTTAAATGAGTGGGTAAATGTAAAAACAAATTATCACTGGGGCCGCTGCTAATTTGCTCGCTAGCAGGAAATGGTTCACACAAATTATCGACACAGGCATTGCCATTTTCACAACTGCCACAGGCAATGCTGCCATCTTGACCATCTGAAATTTCACCGCACTGGGCAAAATTTAATTCACAATAACGACTATTATAATCACTACTGCCAAAAGACTTACAGGTATTGTCACCACCACACATACTGCCAATGCCACAGGTACCACAAAATCCCAAATTACCACTGCCATCTATTACGGTTCCGCACTGTGCACTTTGAGAAGAGCACACATTTTCTGAGCTAAGCGGTGTGCCATAATCGGTATTGTCTTGCTCTACATTTATAGTGACGCGATCTACCGAGCTAGCACCCAATTCATCGGCGGCAATTAATTCAAATACTAATGTTGCCGCTGTATTTGGAGCCGTAAAGGCAGCGCGAATATGATTCTCACTGACTAAGTTAACCTTAGGGCCACTGACTTGTTGCCAACGTACATGTAATGGTTCGAACGGATGAGCCAGCTGCTTATATTCATGATCTTCATCAGAGTAATTACCGGTCTTTGCTCGGTATTCATCCGTTTGAGTTTCCCACAGCCACTGATGCTCTGGCGATTTATCGTCATCAAAAGAATCCCATGCACTTAACTGAACCACTGTATCGGTTAAGACAGTTTTATCTTCGCCCGCATCCGCAACCGGTGCTTGATTGTCTAATTCATTATTAACAAATACGCTCACCCAATCTTTATGACCGCCGCCCTGATTATCTGTCACGGTTAAGCTAAAGATTAATTGCCCTGAAAAATCTGGCGTACTGAATTGCGCTTGCGCACTGCGGCTATTTAGTAAGGTAACGGCCGAACCAGATTGCTGCTTCCATTTATAACTGACAATGGTGCCATCGCTATCAAACGAGGCTGAACCATTAAGTGTAATCGTATCGTTTGCAACGCCAAACTGAGTGGCGCCGGCATTAGCCTTGGGAGGTAAAGACTCATCAGCTAAGACAAAAATACTCACCGTATCCTGCCCCATCACGCCGGTTTTATCACGAGTGCGAATTTCAAAAATTAATTCACCGATAGCATCAGGTGCCACAAATGAAGCCTCGTTAGTATCGGCATCGGTCAGCTCTACTGACTCGCCTGAGAGCTGTGTCCATTGCGTAAAGTTAAGGCCATCGTCAACACCGACCGAATGCCTTCCATCCAGAGTGACTTGATTACCGGCATACACCCATTGATCTATACTGGCGGTTACGTAGGGTGCAATATTATCTTCAGAGTTAATTTGAACATTAACGGTATCGCGATCGGTATTGCCTTCGTTATCTATGACCGTTAATTCAAAGCTAACCATACCCAACTGAGTGGGGGTAATAAGCTGGTTTATGCTTTCATCATTTTCTAACGTGATAATTTCATCTTCATCATGGCTAATTTGTTGCCATTGGTATTGCGCAATGTTTCCGCCTAAGTCAACAGAATAAGCCGCCGACAAATTTGCAGACTCACCCAAGGTTATAAATATATCGGTACCGGCATTGGCCACAGGCTGGTTATCTTGCGCGGCAATCACGGTCACTTTTGCACTGTCGGAATCCGTATTCCCTTCTTTATCTGTGACCGTTAACTGAAAAACTAACTCACCTTCTGAAGAGGGAGTTGTGAAAGAAACTTGATTAGATTGCGGTACCGATAATTCAACTTGCTCACCGGACAGTTGTGACCAGCTAAAAATTAGATCACCTTCTCCAGTGGAACCAGAACCATTTAAAGTAATTAGACTAGAAGGCGCTGCTAGTTGATCAATTCCCGCGCTTGCCTGAAGAGCAATTGGTGCCTGACCATCATCTGGCACATCGGGATCAGTAGGTAAATCGCCATCATCGGGGTCAGCAGGTAAATCACCGTCATCAGGGTCAGCAGGTAAATCACCGTCTTCAGGGTCAGCAGGTAAATCACCGTCTTCAGGGTCAGCAGGTAAATCACCGTCATTTGGATCATTCGGTAAATCACTATCATCAGAATCGGGCTCTTCACCCCCAATCACGTCTGCGTTATTAGACGTATTAGACTCGCTGGAACCGCCACTGCATCCGACCACAAATAACATGCTTGCCAATAGAACAAAGTACATTGGCCAAGTAGATTGTAATTTTGAAAATCTCATAAATGGCTCCACGCCAACACCTGACTGAATTTAGTCATATTTAAAAATGAACCCCATAAGGGTTAAACTCATAAAACTTGAAAGAACATGCTCTCGAAACATAAATTCGAGTTACATTTATTAACAAGCTATTTTTTAAATAGTTTAATGAGATTTTCAGTTCTTTAATAACCAATAAATGATAACTGGTTTGAGTTTAAACGGTGCAAGACGCGCAAAACGATACCAAGGTGCGCGCACTGCACTTGCAGGTGAATAAAGCGAAAAAAAGCAAATATAATCGTCGTTACAATATTACTGACATGGCTGAGTAAACTATTTATCATTGAGCGTAGTGAACATAAACGTTACGTTATTTAGGCCTGCTTTAGTTTAATTCGCAGAAGACTCAGCACCCATAGGCTATAATGAAGGTTATAATCATAAAATAACCCTAACTTTGGATAGACTACATTGACTTACGTAAAGAGTTGTAATTAGGCATGAAGAAGACACCTACCTTGGCTAACTATGTGGTTGTGCCCTTGATTGAATACTGGCAAAAACTAGGATGCAGCGAGACATTAATTCGTACACAAATGGGTGAGCATTTTAATCATTTACATGCACCCAATTATCGTATTCCCGTGCAGTTTGTAACCGATTCTTTTAGGGCTGTGGCCAAAGAATTGAATGATCCGCTAATAGGCGTTAAATCGGGCCTCAACCAGAAGCCCCCCAATCTAGGCACCTTAAATAATCTATTGCAAACCACTAAAGATCTTAGGCAAGCAATACAAATGGGTACACGATTCTTAGAGATTCTCACCCAATCTTATGACTGCAGTTACAACGAAGACCAATATGGTGCCACCATTCGATTAAGAGTGAAACCTGGAATTGATATAAGCCATTACCAAATAGATTTAACATTAACTATGTTTTCCTGGCTCGCCAGTGAGATCTATAACGAACCTGGGCTTATAATGTACTTTAAACATAATCCAGATATTGAAGTTCAAAAAGAATACCGAAAATCACTCAAGCTCGAAGTTGTCTTCAATCATGAATTTAATGGGTTTTATGCACCACAGGCAGCTCTAGACACAAAAATTTCTATGCTGCCTGACAATGTCTTTAAAAGGCAGTTAAACATAGTCCAAGACGAATTTGATTCTGTCGAGGGCAATAACAACATTATTGAAATGGTGAAAGGTAAAATTCGTAACTCCAGCCAATTTTATAAGATTGATCTAAATGAAGTATCAGAACAACTGCAAATTCCGTCACGCACTTTGCAATCTCAACTTAAAAACAAAGGCACCTCGTTTCGGGAGCTAGTCACATCGGTACGACTGGAGATAGTGGAAGACATGGTTGCCCAGAATAAAGCAATACAAGCGATAGCAGAAAAAACCGGCTATACCGATACCAGTGCTTTTTATCGGGCTTTTAAGGGGTGGACAGGTCAAGAGTTTAAAGAATATTTCTCAGTAAAAAACAACCTGTAGGCAAGTTAGTCACGTGAGGTCACGTGAGGTCACAAAACATCAAAACACTTCCTCTAAAAATATGTACACCCTAAATTACACTTTGTTACACAAGTGGTGAGTACATTCACCAATGTGCAACAGCTCTTACCGTGCACCACATTAAACTTTATTTTCTGGGAAAATATACATGGCGAACAATGCAGTAGATAAAATATTGACCCGCTTAATCTGAAATAGGTGAACAATGCACCTCAACATTTTTGGACATATGCTATTATCTCCGCTTCGATTGACAGACTGTTTTTTTTCCTGTCAAGATCAAATAACAACAACTGTGACGCTTCTCTCGAAATAACGGATTATGCTATCTGCCATATTCTGGCTGACTTGAAGACTAACCACGATAAGTTATAAAAAATCGCTTAACTGATAGTCATATTATTTTGAATTCGGAACTTCGGAGAAAACCACATGAAACACCCAGCAACCGCTGCCAATTACGTCGTTGCACCCTTGATCAAGTACTGGCTAAAACTGGGTTGTAGTGAAGAACTCATTCGCGCGCACATGGGTGAACATTTCGATCATTTATATATCCCCAATTATCGCATTCCCGTTCAATTTATTAATGCTTCGTTTAAGGCGGTTGCCAAAGAATTGAACGACCCACTAATAGGCGTTAAATCAGGCCTGAACCAGAAAGCACCAAACCTCGGCTCGCTGATGCCCCTACTTCATACTGCACCCAATATTCGCCAAGCCATGCAAATGAACACACGATTTATAAATATGCTCACTCAATCCTTTGACTGCAGTTACAACGAAGATAGCTATGGCGCAACCATGCAAATTGCAGCGAGACCAGGGGTTGATATTAGTAACTATCAAATAGACATGACACTCAGTATGTTTTTCCGGTTTATCGGCGACGCGTATGGCGAACCTGGGCTAATTATATTTTTTAAACACTGCCCTAATATTGAAACTCAAAAAAAATACAATGAACTACTTAACCTCACACTGGTATTCAATCATGAATTCAATGGCCTTTATGCGCCGCAGTCAGCGCTTAACAGTGAAGTTTCTATGATGCCCCATAGGGTTTTCAAAAAACATCTAGACATGGTCCAAGAAGAATTTAATTCAGTAGCTGGTAATAATGACATTATTAGTATGATGGAAAGTGAAATTCGAAATTCCTGCCAACTTAATAATATTGATCTTAATAAAATATCTCAGCAACTTAAAATTCCCGCACGAACACTACAATCTCGACTTAAAAACCAAGGTACTTCGTTTCGAGAATTAGTCACCTCAGTGCGATTGGATATAGTGACACTCATGGTCGCCCAGCATCAATCAGTACAAACCATTGCTATAAAAACAGGCTACAAGAACAGCAGCGCTTTTTACAGAGCTTTTAGGAGTTGGACAGGCCAAGATTTTAAAGAATATTTTTCAGTGAAGATATAACGAGAATTACGCTAGCTGAAAAATATTAGTGGTTTTATACATTTAAAAAAACGTCACACCAAACTGCTATTAAACTCGGCTATATACATACCCCATCACTTTCATAAATAATCCCAGTCACTTCATTACGATAACGAGTGTGTGCTGCATTTTTGATAGTAGGCACCTCCAATAACTGGGCCTGCGATTTCACCCAATCTTTTATAAAACTAAATTCAAAGTGAAAGTATTACAAGGGCACTAATAATCCCTAAGTCTTTTTCACTGCAAACTTAGGGAAGCACTTCTATCAAATGCTCTACTGCTACTTTCTAATTACTGCTACTTTCTAATTACTGCTACCTTCATATGCAGCACCTGTCTGTACAAAACTGTCATCCACCACACCAAACGAACACAATGGCCCATACGGGTAACCCTGCGTGTAGTAATAACCATAGTTTCCATAAGCGTCGACCATGCCATTACATTCATCTAAATCCCCTAAGCCTTCCTGGTAATACCAATCCTCTACAAAGATGCCTCTATCATGGGTAGCAATAGGCGGCACAGGGTCACTGGAACCTGCTGGCGCGACCCTTTCTGATGTATAAGTAGTCCAGCTGGATTTGGCTTTTCTAACCACATTTTCTTGCCCGTCGTAAAAGTAATGTCCATATATAGGAAATCCATCAGGTGCAAATCCAATCACTGGCGAGCCACTAGGATCGACAATACTGCTGGGTGGGTTTTCCAAGTCCCCTTCTTCTACATTCGACAAGCTTTCATTGTCACCATGGTAATGATATCGGCCATCAAATGGGTGACCTGTGTATTCGTCTAACACTACATAGTCTGGGTTCGCCGCTGGCACCGCATACCAATCGGCAAATAAACCACATTGATCACGAGTGCCTAAACCAATTTGTAAAGGCGTGGTAAATTCAGTGTTATAACAAAATGCCGAATCAACATCCAAATCCACACCATTTAACATTATGCCATTTAACGTCAAGCTGCCGCCTACCTTGCGTACATAACTGGCTGTACTAGTTTTCACTGGCTGGCGTGGCACCTTTAAAACATACGCCAGTGAATTGGCTGCCACCTGTGACGCAAAGTTAGTTCCCGTTGTGGTGTTAGCCCCCACATCGTGATTAGGAATATTATTGCTGGTAAAAATACAATAATCGGCTTCGCTACTAATAATCAGGCTACTGGTAAAGCTTGTGCCTTGCTGGATATCCAGAATATCTGAATAGAAACTGCCTTCATAGGCTGCACAGTCCGGATTTCGATTGGTAAGCTTGGTATAACTCATATCTCCTTGAGGATTTGGCGTTAAATTATTATCAGGCAAGTCATTATTTGGAACCTCCCCCACCATTACGATTTCATTGCCCTCATATATAAAAGACACCGGAGACTGGGAATTTTCAATAAGAGCAGCCCCATTAAGTTCATGGCAATCCACAATAATATTCGCTTCGCTATTTTCCTTGTGCACAATAAAGCACTCCCCAATGCCATTATTGTTCATATCCATCAACGCTAGTCCGTACGATTGAGTACTCCATAAAGTCGAGTCTGGCAGCTGCTCGGAGGTTAAGAATTGTGGCGCTGCAATATTGTTACGAGTCAATTGGAGTAATACCCCTGAGTTTGACTCTGCATCCACCAGTAACACATCACTTTTTCGGCTACCCACAAAATCACCAGAATACACTGACAAATTTAGTGCTTGGCCAAAAGCGCTAAACAAACACACTATAAAAATAAAAGCAGTTTTAAACATAATCCCATCCTAGAATAAATTAAACATTCATATACAAGCTATATTTCATAGTAAGCGCCCATCATTCACGATTACTATATTTAAAATATTGGTTCGTTCTAAAATTCGTTATATTTTCATGCGGCACACTCCCTTGTAAATTAGTACGTACCATGACGCTAATCCACTATAGAGTTAAGTTGTGTTAAGTCTTAAAAAACTAAGATTAATATGTGATGAAACTCACACCAAAAAAGAACAATCAACCCATAGGTATTAGGCAGAAAAAGCAGCTTTATATTATTTATATCTAAATTAAAATCATCCTTTAAAACTCATAGTCACACTTTAAAAACCCATCACGAAAAACACAAAATATTTACGTGATCTGTTGTAAATTCTTACTTAATAAACCTATTCTAAAGTACCAACAGCTAAAGAGGTTCCAATCACTATGGACACGGCATTGCAGTTAAGTATGGATTTAGACAATGGCATTGCCTTCCCTCATCACGAAGCTTTACAAAAGCTGCAACAATCAGAACTTGTTCAGACACTTACAAGTGAGCTAGTAGAAAAGCCGCTCTTCTATATTTGGAGGATCATAGCGCTAAGTGAAATCCCCTACGCTCAACATCTTGATTACACAAAAAACCTAATTGATAGAATATTCGAAAAGCTTTCAACGCCTTTTGGCTTCTCTT
>OLII01000795.1_pt1 | contig 11574 bp, 13 predicted proteins | sample 1609481 | NCBI WGS metagenome assembly OLII01 (sample SAMN05416859, study PRJEB24817) | seawater metagenome | isolation source: Sea water | place: Canada:Atlantic | collected 2013-11
TACACAGAGTAGATCGTCGGCAGCGTCAGATGTGTATAAGAGACAGGTGCTGATGTGTCGGCTGCCCGGCGCATGGTGCTTGCGGCGGGCTGGTACAAGGGGAGTAGAATTGCCTTTCACTACGCAATCACGGTCTTTACGGCGATGATCGAGCCTGATTCGGCTTCCCTCCCTGATGCTCCCCACCGCCAGGAGGAGCTTTTCCCCATCCGTGAAGTGGCGCGCCTGACCGGCATCAACCCGGTCACCCTGCGTGCCTGGGAGCGCCGTTATGGGCTGATCCAGCCGGTGCGCACCGAAAGTGGGCACCGCCTGTATTCCCAGGCCGACATCGATGACGTGCGCAGCATTCTGGGCTGGATCGAGCGCGGCGTGGCGGTGAGCAAGGTCGGCAAGATCCTTGCGCGCAACCAGGCGACTCAGCAGCAGGCCCCCTCGGCCCAGGCGCCCGGCACGCAGGCGGACTGGAAGCAGTGGCAGGTGCAACTGCGCCAGGCCGTCAAGGCATTCGACGAGAGGCGCCTGGAGCAGGTGTACGGGCAGGTCTTCGCCAGCTATCCGCTGGTGGTGGTGTTCCAGGACATCCTGATGCCGGTATGGCACGACCTGTGCGCGGCCGGCGAGGCATTCGGTGCGCAGAGCGAGTGGCTGTTTCTCGATGGTTTCCTGCGTGCCCGGGCCTTGCAGCGCCTGCAACTGGCCCGCGAACAGCAGGAGGTAAGCGTGGTGCTGGCGGCGATGCCAGGGCATTGCCGCGAGCTTGAGTTGCTGGTGGCGGCCCTGATGCTGGGCAGCAGCGAGGTGGTGATCAGGGTGTTGGCCGTGGGGCAGCCGCTGGAAGAACTGAGCCTGGTGTGCGAGCGCATGGCGCCGCAGGCACTGGTGCTGTTCTCCAACCATTCACCGACGGCCGAGCTGCCCAAGCGCTTGATGCGCCTGGCCCAGGGCCTGGATTGCCCGTTGCTGTTCGCGGGGGAGGCGGCGGAGCTGGCCCAGGATGCGCTGATGCGCTCGCAGGTGGCGTGCCTGGGCAGTGAGGGGCGCTTGATGCGTCGGCGCCTGCAGCAGTACCTGGCAGAGCACCTGGATACCTGAAACCCCTTCGCCGGCTAGACCGGCTCCTGCAGGCAGTTGCAACCCTGCAGGGGCCGGCCTTGCCGGCGAAGGCCGCGCTGCGGTGTTAATCCGGATGCAATTCGGGATGCGCCAACCGGTGCTGGCGCAGGATGTACTGGCGCAACCGCTCGATCTCTTGGGGCTGGTGCTGGCTCAGCCGATACGCCGCCAGCCCGTCGGCCGTCTTGCGCTGCAAGGTGCCCTGCAGGTTGATCGGCGCGTCGGCCTCGGGGCTGAACCACAGGTTGAAGGTCTTGGGCGGCTTGCGATTGCGCGGTACCTGCACCAGCACACCGCGAAACGACATCTCGCACACCTTGAGGTCGGTGCTCAGGCCCAGCTCGTCGTCCAGCGCAACCGGCGGCTCCAGCGTGAGGCGCCAGGGGCGCATCATCGGCCCGTCTTCATAGATGCTCGGTGCGCCCAGTTGCAGGCTCACCGCATGGAACTCGTCTTCCACCAGCTGCAGCGGAAAGCTCATCTGCTGGTTCTCGAAATTCGCCTGCAGGGTCACCTGCTCCTGGGCCACCAGCCGGGTCAACAGTTGCTGCACCTCGCTGCCGCCATCAAGGCGCAGGCTGGAGGTGACGTCCGTCAGGTTCAGCTGTGGCGAACGGTGCATGGTCTGAATGAAATCCAGCTCATCCTGGGTCAGGAGGGCATCTGATTGCATGGGCGAACTCGGCAATTTCAATCGGGAATCATTTCTTCGTGGGTGATGGACAACGATTCGCTGGCTTTGTTAAGACCGTCCGTCGGGTTTCTGCGCGTCGAGCAGGGCGTACGCCCGGGCCAGTTCCTGCTCCAGTTCCAGCACCCGCTGCTCGGCGGCCACCTGGCGGCTCACGTCCTTCTGGATACCGATGAAGTACTTGAGCTGGTCGGCCTCGTTGAACACCGGGGTGATCGACAGCTCGTTCCAGAACGGCGTGCCGTCCTTGCGGTAGTTGAGCAGCACCTCCCGGCATGGCTGGCCGCTGCGGATGGCGTCGCGGATGCGTGCCCGGGCCGCAGCGTCGCGCGGCTCGCCCTGCAGGAAGCGGCAGTCGCGGTACAGAATGTCGTTGGCCGCGTAGCCGGTCAGGCGTTCGAAGGCCGGGTTCACATAGATCAGGATGGTGTCGTCGTCGCCTTCCTGTTCGGCTACCACGATCCCGTCGTTGGAGGCATCAATCATGCGTTGCAGCAGCTTGGCGTTGATCATCGTGTCGAACCGAATGTGAAAGGGGCACCCAGGCGAAGGATTCTAGTGGATTGCCGAGCGGTCGGCATCTGCATGCGGGCCAATTGCCAGCGTCCGGTACCCGCATCAGGTGGTAGTATCCTACGCTTTTACTCAGCTTCGGGATTAGTTATGAAAGTTGCCATTCTTTCCGGCTCGGTCTACGGCACTGCCGAGGAAGTTGCACGCCATGCCGCCTCGCTGCTCCAGGCGGCGGGTTTCGAGACCCTGCTGGCCAACCGTGCCAACCTGCAGGACGTTCAGGGCTTTGCCCCGCAGGCCTTTCTGGCGATCACGTCCACCACCGGCATGGGCGAGCTGCCCGATAACCTGGTGCCGCTGTACAGCGAGATCCGCGATGTGCTGCCAGGTGCCTGGCGCGGCTTGCCCGGTGCGGTGATCGGCCTGGGCGACTCCTGCTATGGCGACACCTACTGCGGCGGCGGCGAGCAATTGCGCGAGCTGTTCGCCGAACTGGGCCTCGACGAAGTGCAGCCGATGCTGCGTCTGGACGCCAGTGAAACCGTCACCCCCGAAACCGACGCCGAGCCCTGGCTGGCCGAGTTCATCGCCAGGCTGCGCGGCTGATCACAACGGTTGCGGGCGCTCGCGCAGCAGCGCCAGCCAGGCCTGCGCCGCCCGTGACAGGTAGGCGCCCTGGCGCCAGATGAAGGCGATGTCCCAGCGCAGGTCGCTGGGCTCGCTCAAGGTCACACGCACCACCCCCGGCCGTTCCAGGCCCCGCGCCACCACCCGTGGCAGCAACACCACGCCCTGGCCTGCCGCCACCAGTGCCGCCAGAAAATCCGCCTGGCCGCTGCGTCCGCCTTCCTTCGGGGTAAAGCCATAGGCCTGGCAGGCCGCCAGCAGGCGATCATTGAGCACGAAGCTGCGCTGGTACAGCAGAAACGGCGTGTCGGCCAGTTGCCCCAGGTTGATGCTGCCGGCAGTGGCCAGTGGGTGGGCTACCGGCAGCAGCGCATCCAGCGGTTCGTTGCAGAAGGGCTGGCACTCGAAGCCCGGTGTGGTGGGCGTGAGGCTGCCGCCCAGCTCCAGCTCGCCGCTGCGCACGGCGTGCTCCACGTTCAGGCTGCCGCCTTCGAGCAATTGCACGGTGATGTTCGGGTAGCGCCGCCGGTACTCGGCGAACAACCCGGCAAACAGCGCGTCGCTGCCCAGCAGCGGCAGCCCCAGGCGCAACTCGCCCCGCGCCAGCTGGCCAAGGTCGTCGAGTTCGTTGTGCAGTTCCTGGCGCAGCCGCAGCATGGCCTCGCCGCGGGCCAGCACGATCTTGCCGGCGTCGGTCAGGTGCAACTGCGAGCCATGGCGATCGAGCAGGGCCATGCCCAGGTCGTGCTCCAGCTGCGCCACCTGCTTGCTCGCGGCCGACTGGCTGATATGCAGGGTCTGCGCGGCCTGGGTGAAGCCGCCGCGATGAACCACTTCGACAAAACTGCGTAGCTGCTTGAATTCCATTGCCTGAATTCCATTATGGAATGGAGGCCAGTCTAACAATTCGCTTTTTGCATGGGCAGCGGGATTTTAAACTGCAGGCCTCAGAGGACCCCTTCGATGACTGCCGTTTCATTCAAGAAATTTTCGCGCCTGCTCGCCGAACTGGGCGTGCTGCTGGTGCTGTACCTGCTCGGTTGCCAGCTGTCGGCCTGGCTGCACTGGCCGATCCCGGGGGGTGTGGTGGGCATGGCGCTGTTGCTGCTGGTGTTCGCCACCGGGCGGGTCAAGCCGGCCACCCTGCAGACCGGCGCCACCCTGCTGATGGCAGAGATGCTGCTGTTCTTCATTCCGGCGCTGATGAGCCTGCTCGACTACGGCCCGCTGCTGCGCAGCGAAGGCTGGCGCATTCTGCTGGTGATTGGTGCAAGCACGCTGCTGGTGATGCTCGCCACTGCCTTCACGGTGGAGTGGGCGTGCCGCTGGAGGCTACGCCATGACGCTTGAGCCGATGTCGCTGTTCTGGCTGGCGCTGACCCTGCTGGCCTACCTGGGCAGCCGCTGGCTGTACCGACGTACCGGGCGCTACCTGCTGTCGCCGCTGATCCTGGTCCCGGTGGTGCTGCTGGCGGTGGCGGTGCCGTTGCACACCGGTTACGCCGAGTACGCGCGCAACACCCACTGGCTGATGTCGGTGCTGGGCCCGGTCACCGTGGCCTTTGCGGTGCCGATCTGGCAGCAGCGGGCGCTGCTGGCACGCCACTGGCCGGCCCTGTCGCTGGGCATGCTGGTGGGCAGCGCGGCGTCCATCGGCAGTTCGTGGGCCCTGGCCCATGCGTTGTCGCTGGACAATCAGGTGAGCCTGTCGCTGCTGCCACGTTCGATCACCACACCCTTTGCCATGCCGCTGGCCCACGACCTGGGCGGTGTGCCGGAACTCACCGCGGTGTTCGTGATGTTCACCGGGGTGCTCGGTGCCCTGATGGGCGGGGTACTGCTCAAGTACCTGCCCTTGCGCACGCCGCTGGCACGCGGGGCGCTGTTCGGGGTGGGGGCGCATGGTGCCGGGGTCAGCCGAGCCCATGAGGTGGGCGGCGAAGAGGGCTCTGTGGCGGGGCTGGTGATGGTGCTGACGGGCATTTTCAACCTGTTCATGGCGCCACTGTTACGTCACCTGCTGTAAATATTTACTGCCCTGACCCGATGGGCCAATAAGCTGGCTGGCAATGCAACACCCGCCATCGAATCGCGCCTCTAGACTGACCGGCAGCAGAGCACACCCATGTGCCGAGGTGATTGCAATGACCGCCGCCAACCCTTTGCCCGACAACGCGCTGCCCCCAGGAAGTTGCAGCCCCGAACCAGGACCTGCGTGATGCCCCTCGCCGAGATTCCCTTGAGTGTCTGGCGTACCCGTGGTCGCAGTTTCACGTTTCGCCAGCAATCGATTCGCTACTGGAGCGCAGGGCAGGGCGAGCCCCTGCTTCTGCTGCACGGCTTCCCCACCGCCAGCTGGGACTGGCACTACCTGTGGCAACCCCTGGCCCAGCGCTTTCGCGTGATCGCCTGCGACATGCTCGGCTTCGGTGACTCGTCCAAGCCGTTGCACCACACCTACAGCCTGCTGGAACAGGCAGACGTACAGCAGGCCCTGCTCGAACACCTGCAGGTTCAGGAGCCGGTGCACCTGCTGGCCCATGACTATGGCGCCACGGTGGCCCAGGAACTGCTGGCCCGTCACCACGAGGGGGCGGCCCAGGTGGCCAGTTGCGCGTTTCTCAACGCCGGCCTGTTCCCGGAGTGCCACCGTGCGTTGCTGGTGCACAAGCTCCTGCTCAGCCGGCTTGGCTGGCTGGTGGCGCGCTCGTTCGGGCGCGACGACCTGGTCAGGAATGTCACCCACCTCTATGGCCGCAGCACACGCCCCAGTGAAAGCGTGCTGGATGACTGCTGGAGCCTGATCGCCTCCAACCGCGGCAATCGCATCCTGCACAAGCTGGCAGCCTATGTACCCGAGCGCGTCACCTGGCGCGAGCGCTGGGTGGCGGCCTTGCAGCAGTCAGGCGTACCGCTGCGTCTTATCAATGGCGCCGCCGACCCGGTATCGGGTGCGCATGTGGTGGCGCGCTACTGCGAACTGGTGCCCCAACCCGACACCGTGACCCTGCAGGGCATCGGCCATTATCCGCACACCGAGGCACCGGTACAGGTGCTGCGCCACTACCTCGCATTTCGGCAGCAACCCCTGCCAAGCCTGGCGCACAAGGTCGCCTGGTCCTGATCATCCCGCTGCCTTATTGCCTGCCATTCAGCGTCCGCCCGGTTGATTGTCCGGGGCTGGGCTCTGGCTGACACTGGCTGCCATATTCCTTGCAGTTAACGGAGTGCCGAGATGACCGAGTCGATTCGCCTGGATGAAAAAGTAGTGATTGTGACCGGCGCTGGCGGGGGCCTCGGGCGTGCCCATGCGCTGCTGTTCGCCCGTCATGGTGCCCGCGTGGTGGTCAACGACCTGGGAGGCTCCACCCATGGTGAAGGCGCCAGCGCATCGGCGGCCGACCGTGTGGTGGCCGAGATTCGCGAGGCGGGCGGCACGGCGGTGGCCAGCCATGACTCGGTCACCGATGGCGAGCGTATCGTCCAGCAGGCGCTGGACACCTTCGGCCGCGTGGATGTGCTGGTCAACAACGCCGGCATCCTGCGGGACAAGACCTTTCACAAGATGGAGGACAGCGACTGGGACCAGGTGTACCGCGTGCATGTGGAGGGTGCCTACAAACTCACCCGCGCCGCCTGGCCGCACCTGCGCGAGCAGAACGCGGGGCGGGTGATCTTCACCTCGTCCACCTCGGGCATCTATGGCAATTTCGGCCAGGCCAACTACGGCATGGCCAAGCTGGGCCTGTACGGGCTGACCCGCACCCTGGCGCTCGAGGGGCGCAAGCACGGCATCCTGGTCAATGCCATCGCCCCCACCGGTGGCACGCGCATGACCGAGGGGCTGATTCCGCCGCAGGTGTTCGAACAGCTCAAGCCCGAGCTGATCAGCCCGCTGGTGGTGTACCTGGGCAGTGATCGCTGCCAGGACACCGGCGGGCTGTACGAGGTCGGTGGCGGCTGGGTGGGCAAGGTGCGCTGGGAACGCAGCCTGGGGGTGGGCTTCGACCCGCGCCAGGGCATGAGCGTGGAAGACATCGCCGCAAGTTGGGATGCCATCGGCGATTTCGAGGGCGCGGTGCACCCGCAGGACAGCCTCGAGGCGTTGCAGCAGATGATGGCCAATCTGCACAGGCACGCAGGCTGAACCGGGCAGCACAAATAAAAAAGGCCGCTGCAAAAGCAGCGGCCAAGCAAGACGTAGATCAAGGAGCTTCAAAATCAACGTCGGTGAACCTGAAGGGGGAGGGTTCAACGTGTCAGGTGGTTACTCTAGGGGGAGAGGATTAACCTGACATTAACCGCCAAACCATCGGCCCAGCGCCTGGCGAAACCGCGTTTCGCTGCAAGCCCGGCCAGCATAGCCAGCCCCCCTACCGAAAAAAATAGACGTTTCGGACATTCACTGTTGCAAAGTGGGTAACAGTGCACCAAAACAGGTCACTGTGGTTCATAGCCCATGCGCCAGCTGATTGCCTGCGCCGCCGCCTGCAGCTGCTGCGCCGCCGGGCCCTGTTCATCGGCATGGAAAATCGAGGTCGGGCCCACCACGGTCAGCACGGCAGCGATGTTGCCCATGGCGTTGAACACCGGTGCCGACAGCGCATCCACCCCCGGCATCAGCAGGCCATGCACATGGTGCAGGCCGCGTGCGCGGATCTGCGCAAACAGCGCTTCGTAGCCTGCGGCGTCCTGGCCCAGGGCAAGCAGTTCCTGGTCGCGCAACTCGATGGTCTCGCGCTGAGGCAGGTAGGCCCCGAACACCAGCCCGGTGGACGAACTGAGCAACGGCAGCACCGAGCCGATCTGCGTCACCACCGTCACGGCGCGCACCGCAGGTTCGATGTTCACCACCGTTGCGCCCTGGTTGCCCCACACCGCGATAAAGCAGCTTTCATTGAGCGCGTCACGCAGCTGTGACAACGGCATGGCCGCCACTTTGAGCACGTCCATCCCGCCCAGCGCGGCCAGGCCCACGCGCAGGGCTTCACGGCCCAGCCCGTAGTGGTTGGTGGCCGGGTTCTGCTCGGCAAAGCCGCTGGCGATCAGGGCCTGCAGGTAGCGATGCACCTTGCTCGCGGGCATCTGCACATGCTCGGCCAGGCGCGACAGCGAGGTGGCCGGCGAGAGCTGGGCCAGCGCCTTGAGAATGTCGGTACCGACCTCCGCCGAGCGGACCTTCTGTTTGCCGTTGCTGTCGGCGGTGCTGGTTTTGCTCATGGGAAAGGGGTCCGTGTTGACAGGTGGGCGTCTTTATAGCTTGACGGGTTACAGGTATCAAATTACGTTATGCGTAATCAGTTTACGATAATAATAACGCTACCTGACTGGAGGCTCGATGAACGTCGATTCCACTCCCGCCCTCGCTTACCAGAGCGGCTTCGGCAACGAATTTGCCAGCGAGGCATTGCCCGGCGCCCTGCCGGTTGGCCAGAACTCCCCGCAAAAAGCCCCGTATGGCCTGTATGCCGAGCTGTTTTCCGGCACCGCATTCACCATGGCGCGCAGCGAGCAGCGGCGTACCTGGCTGTACCGTATCCGGCCATCGGCACTGCACCCGGCATTCGAACGCCTCGAGCGCCAGTTGAGCGGCGGCCCGCTGGGCCCGGTAACCCCCAACCGGCTGCGCTGGAGCCCGCTGGACATCCCGGCAGAGCCCACCGACTTCATCGACGGCTGGGTGGCCATGGCGGCCAACTCGGCGGCGCAAAAGCCGGCCGGCATCAGCATCTACAACTACCGCGCCAACCGTTCCATGGAGCGGGTGTTCTTCAACGCCGATGGCGAACTGCTGCTGGTCCCCGAGCAGGGCCGCCTGCGCCTCGTCACCGAGCTGGGCGTGCTGGACGTGGAGCCGCTGGAAATCGCCGTGCTGCCCCGTGGCCTGAAGTTTCGCGTCGAGCTGCTCGACAGTCAGGCGCGTGGCTACATTGCCGAAAACCACGGCGCGCCGCTGCGCATTCCGGACCTGGGCCCACTGGGCAGCAACGGCCTGGCCAACCCGCGCGACTTCCTCGCGCCGGTGGCCCACTACGAAGAGCAGCAGGGCCCGGTGCCGCTGGTACAGAAGTTCCTCGGCGAGCTGTGGGGCTGCGAACTGCAGCACTCGCCGCTGGACGTGGTGGCCTGGCACGGCAACAACGTGCCGTACAAATACGACCTGCGCCGTTTCAACACCATCGGCACGGTCAGCTTCGATCATCCCGACCCGTCGATCTTCACCGTGCTCACTTCGCCTACCAGCGTACCGGGCATGGCCAACATCGATTTCGTGATTTTCCCGCCGCGCTGGATGGTGGCCGAGAACACCTTCCGTCCACCGTGGTTCCACCGCAACCTGATGAACGAGTTCATGGGGTTGATCAAGGGCGAGTACGACGCCAAGGCCGAAGGCTTCCTGCCCGGCGGCGCCTCGCTGCACAGCTGCATGAGCGCCCACGGCCCGGACGCCGAAACCTGCGCCAGGGCGATTGCCGCCGACCTTGCACCGAGCAAGATCGACAACACCATGGCGTTCATGTTCGAGACCAGCCAGGTGCTGCGCCCGACCCGCCATGCGCTTGAATGCCCGCAACTGCAGGCCGACTACGACACGTGCTGGGCCACCTTGCCGAGCACCTTCACCCCGAATCGGAGATAACCATGAACCAGTCCGCCATTGCCCGCAGTTGGGTCGAGCACGCCAACGGGCATAGCGATTTCCCGCTGCAGAACCTGCCGCTGGGTATCTTCAGCCGTGGCAGCGACGAGCGTCGCTGCGGTGTGGCCATCGGTGACGCGATTCTGGACCTCGACGCGGTGCTGGCCGCCGGGCTGTTCGACGGCCAGGCCCGCAATGCGGTGCAGGCCACCCGCGGTGGTGCGCTGAACGCCTATTTCGCCCTGGGCCGTGAGGCCCGCGTGGCCCTGCGCGAGCGCCTGCTCGAACTGCTGGGTGCCGACAGCCCGCACCAGGCTGCGCTGAAGCCGGCCCTGTACCCGGCCGCCGAGTGCCAGTTGCACCTGCCGGCGCGCATCGGCGACTACACCGACTTCTATGTAGGCATCGAGCACGCCAAGAACGTCGGCAAGCTGTTTCGCCCCGACAACCCGCTGCTGCCCAACTACAAGTACGTGCCGATCGGCTACCACGGCCGTGCCTCGACCATTCGCCCGTCGGGTACCGATGTCCGTCGGCCCAACGGCCAGACCCTGCCCGCCGGGCAAACCGAGCCGAGCTTCGGCCCGTGCGCGCGGCTGGACTACGAACTGGAGCTGGGCATCTGGATCGGCCAGGGCAATGCCATGGGCGATGCCATCCCGGTAGCGCAGGCAGGCGAACACGTTGCCGGCTACTGCCTGCTCAACGACTGGTCGGCCCGCGACATCCAGGCCTGGGAATACCAGCCGCTGGGCCCGTTCCTGTCCAAGAGCTTCATCTCCACCGTGTCGCCCTGGGTGGTCACCGCCGAGGCGCTGGAGCCTTTCCGCTGCGCCCAGCCGGCACGCCCCGAAGGCGATCCGCAGCCGCTGGCGTACCTGCTCGACCCGCGTGACCAGGCGGGTGGCGCGTTCGACATCGAGCTGGAAGTGCTGCTGCTGACCGAGCGCATGCGCGAGCAGAACCTGCCGGCGCATCGCCTGACCCTGAGCAACACCCTGAGCATGTACTGGACCGTGGCGCAGATGGTTGCGCACCACAGTGTCAACGGCTGCCAGTTGCAGCCAGGCGACCTGTTCGGTTCGGGCACCCTGTCGGGCGCCAAGCCTGGCCAGTTCGGCAGCCTGCTGGAGATTACCGAGGGCGGCAAGGTGCCGATCGAACTGGCCAGTGGCGAGGTGCGCAGGTTCCTTGAAGACGGCGACGAGATCATCCTGCGCGCGCGCTGCAAGCGTGATGGCGTGGCGTCGATCGGTTTTGGCGAGTGCCGCGGCAAGATTCTGCCGGCACATTGAGAGGGTACGAGCATGGAACTGTATACCTACTACCGTTCTACCTCGTCGTACCGCGTGCGCATTGCGCTGGCGCTCAAGCAGCTGGATTACCAGTCGCTGCCGGTCAACCTGCTCAAGGGCGCGCAGCGCGAGGCCGAGTTCCTGGGGCTGAACCCCCAGGGGCGCATCCCGGCGCTGCGTATCGACTCGGGCGAGCTGCTGGTGCAGTCGCCGGCGATCATCGAGTACCTGGAGGAGGTTTATCCACAGCCTGCGCTGTTGCCGCAGTCGCCGGTGGCGCGGGCGCAGGCGCGCGCCGTGGCGGCGTTGATCGGTTGCGACATCCACCCGCTGCACAATGTCAGCGTGCTCAATCAGCTGCGTGAGCTGGGGCATGACGACACCCAGGTGAACGCCTGGATCGGCCACTGGATCACCCAGGGGCTGGCGGCGGTGGAGCAGATGATCGGCGAGGCGGGGTTCTGTTTCGGCGATGAGCCGGGGCTGGCGGATGTGTACCTGATCCCGCAGGTGTATGCGGCCGAACGGTTCAATGTGGACCTGTCGGGCTGGCCACGGATTCGCCGGGTGGTGGCGCTGGCCGGGGAGCATGATGCGTTCGTGCAGGCGCATCCTTCGCGTCAGCCGGATACCCCCTGATGGCCCTGTCTCTTATACACATCTGACGCTGCCGACGATCTACTCTGTGTAGA
>OLII01000796.1_pt1 | contig 11571 bp, 4 predicted proteins | sample 1609481 | NCBI WGS metagenome assembly OLII01 (sample SAMN05416859, study PRJEB24817) | seawater metagenome | isolation source: Sea water | place: Canada:Atlantic | collected 2013-11
CGAATGTATAACTTAGCACCAGGATAATAAGCAGATGGGTCTAGGGAGTTGGTGGTTAACGTGGTTTCGTTACTCTCAACATCACGACTAACAAACGCGAAAGGCGTGCCGGCATCAATAGCCCCTTGCTGGCCATTTTCTTCGCCCACTTGCAATTCTTCACCACAAGCCGCTAGCAAAACCAGCAAGGTAGACACAAAGAATGTACGTGCGAAAGATGTTAACAAACTGCTCATGTGGCAGTGCTCCAATTTACTATTGGATCTATTGTCTCAGATTGGGAATTTTCAGAACGTCAGCATCGTCACAGTACTGCATATTAATGTAACTAAAGACACAAAAATGATACAAACTGTGATGAAGTTCAAACCAAAATTAAACGTTTATTAGGTGGGAAATATGCTAATTAAGTGCTTCTAAAAAATTGAAAAGCTGACTAATTACCACTTTAAAATTATCACATTTTTAAGTGGTGATAACATAAGGTGATGACAGTATGTAAGTACCTGCTCTCAGCCGAGAGCATCATTTTTAAAGTGTATGTAAGTGCTTCCTTGCACTTTTATTTCAAGTTTTCTTTATTCTTTGTGTTAAGACGGTAAGAAATCGAAGGTGTATTCGAAACTGCCTGATTCAACGTCTTCCTGATGACTCCATAGTCAGAAACTGATCAAGATTCACTCAAACCACCAAAATAATTCCTCAGGAATGACTACATTTACAATTTAACCAATCACATTCTAGCTGACTTTAAATAAGGCTATAACAACTAGTCAGCAAGTCGGCAGCTAAAAAATGTTAGTTTAAGCCATACGTAATATTAACTAAATCAAGGTTAATATATTACTAACTTGATTAACTAGCCTCGACAGCCTGACAACAATAAATATGACCCGCTCTCTACTTCGCCTCACTTTTTACTTTCAACTTAATAAATAGCAACCTCCCAATAAATATAGTTAAAAATATAAAGGGGACTGTTGAAAAGGGATAGTCAGTTTCCCCTGTTGTTACTAATTGAACCACCAAAATAATCAAGATAATCGAGGGAAAGAGCATCAAAAAAAACCCTAACACTCTAAATAAATTTTTAATCGTATTAAAGTAAGTTTCTGTTAAATTCATTATTAATTCCTCTTTATTAAATTACTGACACTCGCAATCATCTTCAAAGGTTCGTGAAGCAATAGTGAAGCTAGTTGTATAACCACCGCCCAAATAAGCACCAATTCCAGCTCCAATTTTAGGAATGATTGCGCCAGAAATACCTGATGGTGTATCTTGTGCTCTTTCATCACCCCAAACCCATACTAAAAAGTCAATAAATCCAGTTCCAGACCACTCATCACTTCCAGTACGACTAACACCATATGAAACACCAACACCAGCAGCGGCTTCTTCGTATCGCTTAGTTGAAACATCTGAAACTGGTAAAGGGCCATCTGATGTTGCATAAGATTCAGATAAGCCAGCACCAGCATATAATCCACCTCCAATTAACACATTTAGAGAGCCACCAAAAAATAATTGATAACACCCAACTGCAGTAAGATCGTCAGGTATCGATACCCCTATTTGACCCGAAACACCAACGGCAGGAATTATGAGAGCAAGCAATGCCCCACCACCAAACGAATGCTGAGTCGCTAGTCCTAATGCATCGAAATACGTAACCGGATTTCCACCCACATAAGCATAAGTATTCAATCCACCACCCAAACCAATGGGGTCACTCTGTATATAACGCCCAGTGGCCGAATCATAATCCCTAAAATAATTATAATTAAATCCAGTCTCTGAATCTGCATACTGACCAGGAAAACGCAATGATGTATCCAAGCCCTGCATAGTACCTGGAACATTCAAGTTCCCCACTACAAATTCATTTTCAAAGCCTTCACCATACGGAGCCAGGTCTGATTTCCAGGTGGCAATGCCATTAATATCGGTCATCACTCTAGGGGTTCCATTAATGTCATTATGGAAAAAGAACGTAGGTTCGGCTACTTCCACCGCAGTAAAGCGGCTTAAATCCAAAGAGGCGTTTAAGGCAAATGCTTCAAGCGCTAACTGAGTGGGCACACTGGCTTGGGTGGTGTCCAATTCTACCCAGTTAACGCCATCGTTGCTGCCGTAAAGGGTAAAGTCATCTCCCTTACGATCCAGTTTAGCCCAACCATACTGGTTTACTATTTGCGTTACATCCCCTTCCACTGTGGTGAACTCTATTCGCTTATCTTGCTTAAGGGGTATGGCAATTTTTTTATCATAATAAATAGGCAGTGGCACTCTACGAGTATCGGCCGCCATTGAAAAAGTAACAAACGATTCAGCATTGGTGTTACTGGTTTCATCGGTTAATGAAAAACCAATTTCAGTGGCACCACTTTGAGTGCTTCGACCATTTAGTCGTAAAATTAACGTCAAGGTACCATCACCATTCATAGTGGCTTGATAGTTTTCTGAAACCCCCGGTTCCGCTTCTAGTAATTCACGCTGCTCTTCGGTTAACGGATTACCATCACTGTCATGCCATAAGGGTTTATCCGATCGTAAACTGTTATCAAATAAGGCTAACGGCTGGCCATACAAGTACACCCACTCCTTTATGAGTTTGCCTTGGAAATCGGTTTCGGCAATCAACTTGCCATCCTGTCCGTAATGGGAATCAACACTGGCTTGCGTACCTTGTTTTTTAACTCTTTGCCCTAATGCATTATAAGAGTTCAAAGCCACCTGCTGATTATCCTGTATCACTCTATATAATCGATTGGCGTGATTATAATCATAGGTTTCACTCACGTTATTGCCTGCTACTTCTCGGCTACGAGTGGTTAAATTGCCTGAAGCGTCATATCCATAGGAGGTTTGTAGCGTCGGTATTTGAGCACTTGGATTTTGCGAATCCTGGCTTAAATGACGATAATCCATTTGTGTCATATAACTAAGTTGATTAGCACTGCCTGACTTTAGGAAAATATCATCCTGCGTCCAGGTGTTTGTAGCCAAAGTACCCTGCCCTTGTACATAATAACTTTTAAGTAATGAGCCACCAAAGCGGCGTGAGCTTAAATTCCCAAAGCTATCATAATCATAGGTCACCGAACTTAAAATATTCTGGCCACTGCCTTGATCTATAGGTTGTAGAGAAGATTCATCAATAGGCCAGTTTGCTCCCTGTAAACGACCTCTATCATCGTAATTATATTCAACACCCTGCTCATGAGCCATTTCACCAAAGGCAAAAGCCAATTGATCGGCAATCGTATAATGGTAACGCGCCCACTGGCCATTTTGAGTTAAGCGGTAAGATTGATCATAATCAAAGTCACTTGTTATGCCGTTGCCATATTCAACATGGGACATGGGGCCAAAAGACTTGTATTGAATATTATTGACTAAAGATTGAATGCTACCCTCTTTGTTTTCTTGCAATGATTGCAATCGACCCTGAGCATCATAGCTGTAATCCAATACGCGCCCTGATGGATAGGTCATGTGAGCAAGCTGACCATAAGAATTATAACGATAGCTCACTTGGTAGGCATTGGACTCTATGTTGTAGACGTGGTCTAGCAAATTACCCAAATAATCAAACTGGTAACTGGTGGTGCCACTGGCATCTTCAATACCCGTTAACTTTCCAACTCCGAAATTTCCGTTTTGTTGATCATCATAACTAAATACTTGATTCTCTTGGGCACTGGTAAACTTCTTATCTGTCATACGGCCTAGAGCATCGTATAGCAATGTTTCGCTGATTCCGCGAGCATCTGTCTTCTTGCTGACCAAGGCTGAGTTGTAATCATAGTGATAAAAGAGATTACCTCTATCCGAGCTTTGTTCTTTTAATACATCACCAAAGCCATTAAACAAATAAGCAGTTTGCCTTTGAGTGTTGCCAAGAGTTGCTTGCTGTGTAACCGACTTAAGTTGATTGTATTCATATTCATAATGAACATTACTGCCTTTAGAAGTCAGGCCCTGGGGGTAAACATCGGTTAATCGATTAAACCAGTCGTATTCGCGATGAGTCACTGACTCACGTACAGAATCTAAACGTTGGGTTTGTTCAACCACATTGCCGTTATTATCATATTTAAACTTAACCCATTGGCCATTGGCTCCTTCAATTCGCAAAGTACGCCCCAGTTCATCCGGTACTCGAGTTTGTTGAAATTGAATTTGGCCAGAGGCATCTTTTATGGTTTGTGTTAACCAGCTACCATCCAATGCGGGGGCCGTTTCGTAACGCTCGCCAAGTGTATTTACTCGAGCCGTTAAATAACGGGCGCTGTTATATTCATAAGTTTCATAGTCTTCATTTATTTTGGTTTTCTTTTTAAGCTTACCGTTAGCATAATACTGGTAACGCTCAGTTACTTGCTGCCCCCCTTTTGAAATAGTCAGTGCCACAGGCCAGCCACGGTAGTTGAATTCATGATCGGTACGAACACTGTTTTCATCAATCACCCAATCCAAAGCCGTATCAGAACGATCATGGCCAAAGCTACGGGTGTGACCTAATGCATTAACCAATTGTGTGGTATTGCCGATATTATCGTAATGATAGGTAGTGGTATCAGCTACATCTGTTCTGGGCCCATCTATGGTCATCGTAGCAATGCGAGAATCGTCATAATAAGTGTAATCATAATGCCATATACGATCAGAAAATTCGGTTTGTAAACCAGGCTCACTGGCAAGCGGTAATGTTGACGATTTAGTAATGCCCTTTACAAAACCGTTAGTATAATAGTCATAATTAATGGCTAAACCTGGCTTGGTAACTACACGGGGCTTGGGCAACGTTTCATGCCAAAGGGTCGTTTCTGTGTAATCAGGTGTAAGGCCTGTATAGTTCCCCCCTGCCCCTAAATTATCAACCCAATAGACTTTAGTAGAAGTCGTTAAGCCTCTATCATTGTAAGTAAAGGCACTCACATTGCCATTCCAATCAGTTTTATCTTTAACCCAACCATTGGTGTAATAGTGAGTCGATTGACCCGTAGCAGCACAATTAGCCGAGGCATGCCCTTCTATTGAAGTGGTTTTTAATATGCCATCGATTGATCCATAATTATAGGTAGTCCGTTTACCAAAGGCATTGGTGGTAATGGTTTGCGTATTATTGACAAACTCAATATTCACATTTTCAAAGCCGCTGCCATTTTGAGAGCCCTCTCCATGGCCACTGTAATTAGCACGGCCATAACTATCATAACCCCAAGAAGCAAAACGCTGGTCGGTTTCATCGGTAATACCGGTTAACGCATGGGGGAATTTAGCCAACTCATACAAGTAGTTTTTAACACCCGCCATATAGCTTCCATCTATTTCAATAGATGGATAAGTAATACTCACTAAGTGTTTTTCTGCACCGGTAAGATCAAAATCGTAACCATAAGAATACACTTGGTGATCTGGTGTGGTAATAGACTTAATAAAGTCACCGTCATAAGCAATGGTGAGCGTTCTAAGGGCATCATCTTGAATTAAGGTTAATTTATCACTGCTATAGAAATAATTATGGCTATAACCGTTTACCGTAGTAACCCGAGTAATCTTACCCTGACTGTCATATTCTTCGCGGCTACCATCTTGCAATGAGTAGATCCAACCATTGCTAATAGCGACTAGACTATTCTTAGAGACAAGGCTTGGACGGCTGGAAACCCATTGACCTGCCACCAAATCAAAACGCTCCACTGAGCCACTCATTTTACGAATGACTGCGGTTTGATTATTATTTTCAAAAGTAATATTCTGATCTAAATTACTAGCCCAGTTAGGGCCAAATAACCCTGTACTGTAAGATTGGCTGTTATATACCCGTTGAATGCTTAATGGAAAACGACCATTAGTGGAAAAATCCAACTCCCGCTGCATCTTGTTGCCGGTTTGCAAATTAATAGGGTTACCTGCAAAATTTTGCCCTTCACCGCAACCTTCTTCATCACCCAAGTTTTCATCTATTTCATCAGGGGATATTTCTATCGTAATGCTCGCCTCACCAGAAAACTCTTCACCATCTAATGGAATTACTTTCGCAGTAATCGTGTGTGTTCCCACACTCAAGTTATCTTCGTTAATTTCATTACCCGAACCCAAGTCATAATCAACGTTTGAGCGCCAAGTAATATTATTTAGCTCACCATCATATTGAGCCGAGGCATTAAAATAGATTTTTTCATGCTTTAAGAAAAGATCATTCATCACCGGCGTAATTAAAGTCACTGTGGCAGGGTCTTTGGCTTCTAATTGAATGGATTTTATTTCAGATTCACCGTCATTGGAATCCTTAACCGAAGCATACACAGTATACATTCCCGCTTCTGGCGGTGTGAACGAGGCATTTTTTCCTTGGCCAAGGTCAACATTGGCGCCACCATCGAAAGAATACGCCCATTGTATGTCTTCACTTATCACCAGGTCGTTTTCTTCCAAATCGGTGGCATTACCTACTAGATCAACAGACCTTCCGGTGGGCACCAATTTTCCAGTATTAGGAGAGGTAATAAAAACTTCTGGTAGGGCATTAATTGTTAGAATAAAGGTATCGGTTGCCGTTCTCGTTTGACTACTACCAGAGGAAGTCGCGCTCAAGATCGCAGTTATAGTATGGGTACCCGGTGGTAAACTTGATGTATAGAACTTTCGACTATTTGAATTTTGTAGGTCAGTATCAAGGAGATTCGACCGCCATTTAATTTCACCAATAGAAACATTGGTATCTGCTTTTAAAAATTTATTTTCCCCTTCATGAAATAAAGCAATATTTTCTTCGGATTCAATTTTAATTGTTGGGAATTCGTAGATATGCACTGTTACTCTATCTTTTTGTCCTTCACAGCAATTAGCCCCCTCAATCACCTTTACACCGTCTGAATCTTTCGCATCCCCATCAGCGCGAACTACCAAGAGAATTTCATGAGTTCCTTTAGGTACTATATTATGGGCGAAATTTGAGCTTCCTTTATCAATGTCATAGCTTTCATCATAATACCAACCTACTTCCACAATACTTGACCTATTAGTTGTCTCCCTGTGAGTTAAATAGTGAATTGAATCTCCTACAAAATAAGTATCATTATTAACTGGTTTTAATATCTCTGATGTCACTAAATTGGCATTTCTAAACCTCTGATCAGTCCCCCTCCCTTCCATACTGATTACATTCCGCGCTTCATTCCAATCTATATAAGCATAAGTACTTCTATTATCTGAGGTTATTTTACAGGAACCATTATCAATGCTAGCAAGAGAATTTTTAACGATGCACCTTTTAGAAGAGTCCAAATCACATAGAGGGTTCTGACAGGATGTACCTAGTGAGACCTGTTCCCTATAAAAGTCTTTAAAACTATTGCACCTATCTTTTGTAGCATATTCGGTAGTCAGCCATATTTCTTCCTGTGCACACGCATCTGATACAGCACTATTAGCAACAAAAAAACTCAGCATTATCACTAAAAAACTCACAACCGGAAAAAATTTCAGGCGCTCAACAACAGTTCTAATAAATAAAAGACAATACAAAAATAAAGCTCGCATAAAATCTCACACTTAAATGAAAAATAAAATTATAAAGATATATTATATTAAGTGCAGGCAATCAAATAAGGTAAGAAACTGAAAGAGCTTCGTAAATCCATCCAATGGACTACAACAATAGAGAATGCATTCTCTATTTAGAATAAACTTAAAATAAGTATCTAATAAAACTTTTAATGCTCCGAATGCGGAGCATTAAGGAATTCCAAACTTATGGATTAGCAGTTAATTCTAACAACTCACACTGGTAGGATTCAGAAAACTCATCAATACGAACATTTACCATGGACTCAGATTTTTGCGCACTGATTAGCATGGCGTAAAACTCTTGAAAAGCTGGAACCGTTTTAACCACTCGAATAGCATTTCCTTCCACTAGATCACAAGGCAAACGACTTTCATCACCACTGGTGGTAAATATTAAATCACCACTAGCACTCATTTTAATATCTTCAACTAATACGTCCGAACACTTATCAGATCCGCAATCGGCAAAAAGTGAACTACTCAAACTCATGACCGCGCATAAAACAAACAATTTTTTCATTTTATTTATCCATTTTTAATAAAATCGGCTGAGGATATTACGATTCAAATTTACATTGTCAACAATACTTTGATTATTTATCATTTTATTTACTTGATAACTACAGTATTTTTTAACAAAAAATTAATAACATTTTAATTTCATTAAAAAATATATTTTCACACAAAACAAATCTTGGTACTTATTAACTAGTAAAGATTAGTTTAAGAACTGCTTCAAACGATTAACTGATCGATATCAATTTTCGCCATCAAACAAATTAAATCACACCATTGTATTAATAAAATTCATTTGTTAGTGTGCCGCGCCTATTTTTCATTTTCTTTACAAGGATTAGTTTTAATGAAAAAATTATTTCAATTCCTCTCGATAGCTCTACATTCAAATAAAAGAATTTCCATACCTTTAATTGTACTTTTTTCAAGCAGCCCAAGCTTTTCGGCCAACCAAGCATCTTGGACAGAGCAACCTTTTAACTTAGGTCGGCTCCATACCTGCGCCCAGGGCGTAAATGATATTTTTTGTTGGGGATACGATGCAGATGTCAGTGGTAATGCCACAGATGTGCCCTCTTTAGAAAACGTACAGCAGTTAACATTAGGCAGTTATTTTGGTTGCGCCATTAATGGCACTAGACTTAACTGCTGGGGCAATAATGATTATGGTCAAGCAGCCCCCCAAACTCTGAATAATGTGATAGAAGTTGCTGCGGGTAGCAGCCATGCCTGTGCTTTGTCACAAGTTAATCCATCGCAAAATCAATTAACTTGTTGGGGGGATAATTCTGATGGAAAAATTACGATTCCTTCCGGGCTTAATAACCCCACTCAGCTAAGTGCGGCTTACAATCATAGCTGTGTAATTGATGGCGCCACCGTAAAATGTTGGGGCCGTGATTCTTACGGTGAAACAACAAACAAAACATTAAATAATCCTACTCAAGTAATCGTAGGTGCTTATGCAAACTGTGCTTTTGATGATGACGGTGTTACCTGCTGGGGGCGCGAAAGCGACACCACTCAGATTGCAGGTAATATATTAAAAGTGGGTCTGGGTTTTAGCCATGGCTGTGCATTAATTGATGAAGGACCTAACAATAACCTTCAGTGTTGGGGTGATAATACTAACGGTCAACAAAACATTCCCAGCTTAACCAACCCAACTGATCTTGCGGTGGGCCGCAGTAATGTATGTGTAATTGATAACGGCAATGTAATTTGCTGGGGTTATAAATCTCGGTGGGAATCTAGCGAGACTGATATCTCTTGGCAAAATGCACAACAGCTAACAGTAGGTGAAGATCACTTCTGTGCATCAAATCAAGGAACACTTGTTTGTTTTGGAGATGATCATTATGGCCAAGTAAGCATTCCTAATTCAGATTCGGATAGTGCCAATGATGTTGTGGATGCATTTCCTGAAAATCCAAATGAAACTCATGATACAGATGGCGATGGCACGGGTGACAACTCAGATGCTTTTCCAAGCGACCGAACTGAAACACACGACAGCGATGGCGATGGCGTTGGTAATAATAAAGATCGGTTTCCAAATGATATTACTGAATGGATTGACACCGATGGTGATGGCTATGGCGACAATAAAGCTGACCTCTTTCCAAATGACAAAAATGAATGGTTCGATGATGATAAAGATGGCCGCGGTGACAATTTAGCCGATAAATTTCCAAGTGATCCTTTTGAGTGGAGCGATCTGGATAATGACAGCTGCGGAGATAATAAAGATCAGTTCGACAACGATCCTACAGAATGCTTAGACACCGATCGTGATGGCGTTGGTGACAATACTGATGCCTTCCCTACCAATGAAAATGAGCAAAAAGATTCAGATGGCGATGGTGTTGGAGATAACGCAGATCCGAAACCTTTTGACTTTGATAATGACGGTGTAAACGACACTGAAGACGTGTTTCCTAACGACAGAAGCGAATGGGCCGATAACGATCAAGATAATTGTGGCGACAACAGGGATCAATTTGATAACGACCCAAATGAATGCCTAGATTCCGATAAAGATGGCTACGGTGATAATTCAGATGTTTTCCCATATGACCCTACCGAATGGCTTGATACAGATAAAGACGGTTGCGGAAATAATGATGACACTGCTGATAATGATCCCTCTATATGCTTTAAAGCCACCGACTGCGATATTCGAGGTTTATTGAATACTCACTGGCTGGGAAATTCTCCATTTTATGAACGGAGAAAAACTATAAATGGCCAGAGATATATTAAAAAATATTATATTCCCGCGAATGAGAATGTCGGTACGACACACATACCGCATGGCACAGGCAAAGAATTACTCGTTAATACTTGGGACGGATCTAGAATTGATAGCTACGGATACGAATTTGCCTGCGAGAACGCTGAACTATATTGGGTTTACAGACAAGACTCTCGCTATAAAACGCCGTTTTGCTATGACACAAAAGATGGCAAAACAACTTTATGTGAAGTAGAGAAAACTGAAGGAAGTACTAGACCAATTGAAAGTTGGTGGCTACCATCATTATAAATAGACACTTATGAATTAGAGTCTAACGGATATTTTTAAGCTGCTTATCCTTAGGATAGGCAGTTTTATTTGACACAAACTAAATTCATCTCAGGAAAGGATCAATGTAATAGCCTCATATCACCTGCCATTGAAATATTTTATAACGATGAGCTTCTACTTATTTGAATGCGACCCACTTATCCCCTCTTCATTTCTCCGAATAATCAGCATATCAATCCTTATTTTAACACGATTGACGATATTGGTGATGCCACTACACGTTATTGTTAACATAGGCTGTAACTACTCACCACCTTAATTCTAAAAAAACTTGACAGATTTTTTAGGTGCATTTTTAAATTTATTCGCAGTCATAAAATTCATCCGGTATAACCTCACTCATAAACACAAAAGAATGATACTAAAAAATCTAACGATATGATTATGTAATACCAGAGTTTATTTCTTTAGTGATCACCTGAAGCGCAATGAAAACCCATGTTATCCTACGCCTATTAAATAATTCACCCTTTTATTTTATGGAAAACATTTGTAAAACATCTGTGCGTGACGAACTGGATCGATTAAAAATCGAATTTCAGCGCCAGTCTAATAATGGCGCACTCTCAAACGAAAATTGTCTGCTCATGCAGGGTGTCTTCGCATTGTTAGAGCTTATCATCTCTATATTTTTTAAAAATAAAACGACCGAAACTGATAAAAATTCCAGCAAGCCCGCCTCCCTAACAGATAAAGATGAGTCCGTACTAATCGATAAAGGCGGTAAAGGAAAAACAGAGCTCAATGATTCCGCCTGTAATACCCGCATTGCTGTAACGACTCGAATTAGTAACGTTAGTGTCTATGATGTTTGCGGCGAGAATATATCGGATACGCCCTGTCTCTTATACACATCTGACGCTGCCGACGATCTACTCTGTGTAGAT